>Ga0182004_10002991_pt1 | contig 13316 bp, 5 predicted proteins | sample Sormic07211540_1_FD_120479 | JGI IMG/M metagenome (GOLD analysis project Ga0182004, IMG submission 120479) | Endophyte microbial communities from Sorghum bicolor roots, Mead, Nebraska, USA - 072115-40_1 MetaG | ecosystem: Host-associated > Plants > Roots > Unclassified | place: USA: Nebraska...
ATACCAGATAAAAAGGCAGGCCATTACAAATAAATAGGTTAAATACCAATAGCAATGAGATCATCATATCATAGTGTAGGGGCCGCACCCCCAAGGCCTGGGCAGTCACAGGGTCACAGTTCACCGCATCACAGGGACCTTCAGTGTCGTCTCGGAGCCCATCCTCCAGCACCAGTTAGCAGGTCCAGGCTACATCATGTCTGACTCTGCACTTGCACTTGCTTGCTCTCACATGATAATCTGACATAAACCTCATATTGCCACAAGCATGGAAATAACACGGCTTGATGAATGCCCATCTGTACAACCAGAAATTAAGTTTTTAATATTTGGTTGGGCAATGTCTGAGCACCAGAACAGATGGTGGGATCATTTTGATATAAAGTTTCAAAACAGTTTCACAAGAAATGCTAGCGGATATGTCTAACTATCACCTCATAATTGGGTGCAGCCAGAGTGGCGAGAAAGATGCAGTACCTGTGCTGTCAGCAACATGTTTTGTCAGGAAAACAATTCCACATCGTGCTAAAACCACCTGCCTTTCTTGATAGCTTTAAGCTCCATCACTAATCGTTCCCTCTGAGCCTCTACCTCTGCATACTGCAAGCTCATGTTGAGTAATCGTTCCTTCATATCTCTTAGTTCTCCTTCCAACTGCAAAATCCTGTCGGTATTACTATTACCCTCCTTGTCATCTCCACCAGCAGATTGCCCCTCAGGAATCGGACTGTACATAAACAAAAAGATTTTTTATATTATCATGGAAAACCAACAATCACATAGGACTAACTCTGTTCACAAGTTCAGTATTGCGGATAATATCCTAAACCAATAGTGGTAACTAACTGGCTTCGATATTTCTGTTAGTTAGCAATGTGCGCTCCAACTTTAACACATGAAACTAAATCAAGTTTCTCCTGCTCGCAATATTGTGTAAACAATTTGCAGTCGAGTCACAAGGTCCAGTTCATATGAACGAGCAGTTCAGATAAGGTGAGAACTACGAACAGATTCAATGCACAACATATTACACAACCTTACATCAGAATGCAAATAAAGGCACAAGTATATGATTGCAAAAAGAAAAAAGATGTCGCTTTACTAGCACACCATTACGGCATTACCTACTGGTTAATGAGATTAAAATATTTACTCTATGAGACCACTAGCATCTTCCAGAGTGTGATTTCCTTGCAGGATTGCCAAACTTCAGTTTTTCAATTAAAGATTAGATGAAAATTGCGTATAGAAAAGGCATACTTTCTCAGCATGTACTGGCCAATGCTTTGCTTGTAATTCTAGTCCTCTAAACTAAATAGCTAATGTCAAACTCATTAGTCGTACTAAAAACAAAACAGAATAGCTACATACAACATTCCTATCATTCTATGTACACTCATCATCTGACAGAACACATTTAGGTTTGTGATGGTAGGGGTACCTCTTCTGTTGAGCTCTGTACATCTTATTTTCCTCCAATGCCTCTGCGAGCTTAGTTTCCAGTAACTGAATTTTTGACTCAATGGCTGCCTGGTTATCTCCTCCAATCTCCTACAAGCACAAGAAAAGGCACAAGCAGATAGAAACATCAATAAGGAGAGATCGTTTGATCATCATAGCAAGTACTTTACTTCAAATGGCTAACCTGCTTTGCAAGGTTCTCTTTAACGTGGGACATTTGCTCAAAATTCTTTTCCATAATTTGAATTCTCCTCGTGAGATCCTCATTTTCCTGGTCAAGAGTTTGTATCTTCCTCTGGTACTCACTGTTTGATCTCTTGATCCTACTGAGTTCGTTCTTTAATTCTGCTTCATGTACATGTGATGCTTCTGATGCTGATAGATCACTCTCCAACCTCACGAGCTTTGCCTGCATAGCTATTCTGTTTCGCTTTTCTTCTTCACCATTTCTCAAAGTCTCCTGCATATCAGAAACTTTATCTGTTAGCATAGCCTTCTGTGCTTTTAGTTCTTCACATTCCTCAGTCACCGAGCGCAGAAACTCCTCCAGTTTTCCTTTTTCAAACTTGACCTCATCGAGAGAACTCTGAAGTTTGAAAACCTCATCTTGAAGATTCATTATTTTCTGAACCTGAAGTTTCAGGCCAGATATTTCTTCCAGCATTTGTTGTTTCTCATAATCACTGGATTTAAGCTTCAGTTCTAGTTCATTAGAAGTTTTCCTTAACGCATCTTCATTGGATTTAGCAGCTTCCATCAACTTTTTCATATGTTCAGCATCTGATGTCAACATTTCCTCGCTTTGTTTGGAGGCATTAAGGGAATCAACCAATCCTTTAATCTTATTTTTAGACTCCTTGCGAAGGTCTTCCAATTGAGACTCGTAATGTCTCAATTGTGCACTGACGTCTTGGAGATTAGCCTCAAGTTTAGCATTGTCTGCTCGCAGGACAGATACCTCTCGAATAGCATCCAGAGTGGCACTTTCTCGCTCCTCGTGCGTGGAGGAGACCTGTGCAGTGAGGCTGACGACCTCCCTCTCAAGATTCTCTACTTCAAGATTCTTTTCTTTCTCGATCTTATTGAGCATGAAATGAGCACGATTAATTCTTTCTTCTTGTTCCATGTGTTCCTGGAATATACTCTCCAATTCTGACAATAAATATTGCTCTTTAGAAGAAATGTCCTTCTGTAGTGACGAAAGCTTTGCCTCAAGGAACTCCACTGTTTTGCTAAACTCAAAGTTCCTTTTTTTTGACTCGTCCAGTTCCTGCTCTTTTTGCGTAAGATGACCGTGTAATTCCAACTTCTGCTTTTTCAGGTCAGCAGTTAGATTCTGAAGAGAACTGCACTCTTCAATAAGGCTCTCAACCGTAGATTGTAGTTTAGAATTAGATCTTCTCAGAACTTCAGAATCGTCTTGTGCTTCTGACAATCTTCTTTGAGATTCTTGTTGCTTCTGCTTAAACTCGAGCCTTTGAGTTTCCATCTCTGATTGCTGACGCTCTACTTTATCTTTGAGATTGATGATGAGAGATCTGGAGTCATGCATCTGCAGCTCGCTTGACTCCTTTTCATCTGTCAGGTAAGTCAATTGTGCTTCTAGTCCAGATATCCGTTCTGACAACTCTATGTTTTCCTGTTCCAGCTCCGATACATGCAACTCTAATTCAGCTTTGCAGCTCTCTAGCTCAACTATGTTCCTCTCAAGAAGCTTATTGGTTGAAACATGGGAATCTAAACTGCTGGAAAGCACAAGTATATCTTTGCGCACTTCATCCAAGCATTTAGATGTGATGCTGCTTTCTTTAAGCGATGCGGACAGGCGTTCCTCAAGCTGACTCTTCTCTGTCTGAATCTCAGAAATAAAATTTTCCATCTCAACCTTAGAACGCCGAAGGTCATCATTTTCCTGTAGTTGCAGTTCAAACCTGGCCTTTAGTGTATCTGTCTCAGGTTGTTCAGTATCCTCTAGATCTGCTATTCTAGATTGGTACTTCCATGTCGGACCAGACTCACAAACTTCCAGTTCAGTAGAATGTAAACCATTTATCTTTCTTCTCAGCTCAGATAACTCGAGATTTCTTTGTTCCAGCTCCTCTTGGCTTTTTCGGAACTTTTCTTCTAGCTCACAGGTTTGAGACCTAAAATTTAGCAGCTTCAGCTCAAGGTCAGCACATTTTCTCTGTAACTCATCTGCATTAGACATTGATGACTCAGAAAAACTGTCATCTCTTAACATGTCCTTATTCCTAAGTTCCTCCTCCAGTTGATGAATCCGCGATGTAAGCTCTTCGAATTGCAGCTCATTATTGTTTGAAATACGAGGAACCTGACCTTTTGTCAGACCATTTTCTTTCAGCTTATATATAAGCTCCAAATTTTCATCTGTTAGTTCAGAGCAGTCCTTCTCAAGCTCTTGTATTTTAGCCCTTAAAATTTCATTTTCTTTCTCCAATTCAAGATAAATGGCATTGGAACCTGCACCACCTGCATTTCCAATGTTGAGAGCACGATCCAATTTCTCCCTCAGAATTGTGATTTCATCCTCTTTCATTGACAGTTTCTTAGCCCACTCTTTGTCTTCTTTTACTAACAGTCCATTCTCAGGGTCAGCAGTCTGCTTGACCTTCGAAATCTTAGATATTTCAACTCTCTGTTCTTCAATGGTTTCCTCCAGTTCCTGAAGAATAGAAAGAAGCTCTATATTTGACTCTTGAGTCCTGTTTAGTTGTATGGTTAAGTCCGTATTCGATTCTTTAAGAAACTTAACCTCACCTTCAAGTTCCTTCTGCAGGTCTATCCAGTCTGAACGTTTAGGTGTTCCTTTAATTATTTGCCGTGTGTTTACATCTTGTAAGGATGACTTCAATTCTTCTATTTCATGTCTATATGAATCCCGTTCAGCTTGTGCAGCAGACAGCTCAACTGATAGCTCAGCCTGTTGCTTTGATTTTTCAGAACACTCCTTTTTCAGCATCTCTAGATCAGCCTTCAACTTGCGAGAGTGGCGTTCCCACATTTTTGCCTCATCTCGGAGCTCCTCAATTGTTTCTTCAGCAGCTTCAAGAAGATCTTTAGATGAGTCAGATGCCCCCATAGATAACTGAGAAAGGCCATTTGAAAATGTTTTTGGAGTATTCCCTTGCAGCAAACCTGGGCCTGAAGCCCGAGAACTAAAAGATGAATTGTTGGATCTAAGCCCGTCATCACCGCGACCAGCACTAACATAACTAGCATAGGAACTAGCAGAATCCTGCCTTCCCACATAAAGTCCTCCATTAGAGTTGTCTCTAGGAGAGAAGTTTGTTCTATCTGCAGTACTATCTCCAGAATTAGAACTCCGATGGGACCCTGATGTAGAGAAACTTGTTTCCTGCCAAAAAGAAGATGGGACAAATAATCAGCATGGACACATAATACTCTGATAGAGCATGACATGTAAACAAAATATGTCACTTGCTGATGGTAAAATTGCAGTCCATATAGAAAACTATACCAAATGCGAGGAGCTTCAAAGAGTTATGCGAAAAAATATCTTTACAGCATAAAAAGGTTATCTCCGTGGTGGTAATGATGGTAGGTCCACCAGCTTCCGCATTGGAGTATCTTGTGGATTTATGCATACATGCATACATGCAGGTCATGTGCAACAGAGGAACCTTTGTGGATGAGATCATCCACACATAATTGTACTCGCGCTGTTTACAGTATGACTTTTGTGGCCTGCTGATCACTAGTGAATTTAATGTGATTTTTAGATTTATGAATAGGTCATTAAGTAGGAACTACTCCCTTCGTCCCAAAATAGATGTCATTCTCGCTTCCCGAGAAGTCAAACACTTCTAACTTTGGCAAAATATATCTAAAATATTATTAATATTTATAATACATAATTAATATCATTAGATAGAGGCATAGAGCGTTGAATATATTTTCATAATAAACTTATTTGGAGATACAAATATTGCACGCATTTTCTTCAAACTTAGTCAAAGTTGCGAAAAATTGACCCGCACGCATCCCATAGCGACATCTATTTTGGGACAGAGGGAGTAGAACTTATCATAGCTTTTGTGCAAGATAGTAGAAAAAATTCAAGACTTTTGCTTGACTAAAGGAAAAGGATTTCATCAGCTTTGCACAAAAAGATCCACAGACAGGTTCTTTTTTCATTCCCATCAAAGGTCTGATATTGAAACATTAAAATGGGGTGCTTTAGCTACAAGGTTGAACATATAGCATTGGAAACTAAGTTCCATGCTATTATTCATGTAATCAACAATTTCAGTGAAAATAGAATAGATCTCTCAAGGCATCAGAAACAGTCCAACGACAACTCGGGATGGAACAGGTAATGTTTGGGACAGGAAATTGTTTTAAGCAGTAGCATACCCTGTTTCCGGATTCATCTTGATAAGTTCCACCCAGATGATTTTCGGATGAAGAACGAACAGCCTTGTTGAACATACCATCGGAGCAATCTGACCTGTTGTCCATCTCATCATTGGTTGGCGTTGGACTACGGTTATCATGACGGGGAGCCATGTCCCTCAATGATCTGACACCACTACATAGAAATGGGAGAATTATCAGATTCAGGATTTGGGTGAGCGACGAGAGACTAAACAGAACTTGGCAAGAATGAAGTACTGAGGCTTCAGTCTAGTCACCTCAGCTTAGACTTTGTGCCAAGACATTGAACCTTAAGCTGCAAGTGAGGGGAAAAAATATGAACTTTAACATTAGTAGTAAGAATGGCCTTCAGGCACACTGCCAAAAGTACAAGCATGAAATAGGCACCTATGTAACAGTTGGCAGCTATGATCGGAATGTGATACCAGCATTTTTTTGGTTATCAAATCATGTAAGCAATGCCCAGATGGCCTTGAAAAGGAGGAGGTGTAATGAATAAGAGAAACGCACCTGTAAAACTGTTCCAGAGTTGCATCGCTTCAGTGGCAAAGAGATAGCGGTCGGATCGACCAAATTCAGAAAATTAGACAGATTTAGAAAAATCTCCCCAAGAATGCCAGATTTTGTCGATCCCTGGAACATTACATGAGACCATTTGTTAGTGACCCAATAATAAGCCTAGCGACAGGATTACAGGAATAGGACAGAGTGGATAGACAAAGGTAATAAGCACTGAGATTGAAGCAGGAACTGGACATCCAAGAATGGATACGGTGGGGAAAATATTACATATAATCAACTGTCCCAAAATAAGTGTCGCTTTGGATTCGTGCAGGTCAAATTTTCTTAAGTTTGAATAGATTTATTGAAAATATTAGCAACATTTTGATCACCAAATAAGTTTATTACGAAAATATATTCAATGACTAATCTAATGATACTTATTATGCAACACCAGTATTAATGATTTCTTGTATATATTTGGTCAAAGTTGGTGGTGTTTGACTTCTGGACATCCAAGCATCATATTACATACCAGGGAGACAATAATCTTGTACTGGCATTCTTCAAATTCTTTGGAGACTTCGTCCTTGGAGAACCATATGGGTTCCAAGATGGTGTCAGGCCACTGGCATATTCCACTCCGAGAAGCTACTTTGCTAGACTTTGCAATTGTTTTTCCATTGTCGACTGAGACTATGGATAGGAAGAGCCTGTCTGATACTGCGGGGACCTATGAAAAAGACATGAAATGAATCGATGAGACACAAAAATGAGGGGATTCATGTCATGTAGCACATGGGGTAAAATAAACTGCAGGAAAGGTATAAAGTGCAGGATATGAAATGAATGCGAAGGCACACACACAATACAATAAGAGGGGCAATGCGGTATCCCTCCTTTAATAATAGGTCGTGGTTAAAATGAAGAGGAAGGACCATTTTTTTTTCCGGGGTACACGCACACATGAATGGCAGGAAACTCGTGAAATAAAGTTTGAACCCCCTGAGAAAGTAGACCGAGTGAATGCCAAAAGGTAGCCATTGTATTTGTATCACCAGGGGAGACTGGGAGAGGAAGCAATGCGATTTGCATATGAGGTTGGTTTGGTACAGGCGTACAGCAAAGCAGCAGTGCTTCCCGTTCCCCTTTTAGGAGTGGTTCTGAGGTAGGCACACACGTGACGTGAGTAAGGTCGTAAGGAAGGGTGACAAGAATCAAGGAAGCATAATAATGTGTAGGATAGGAACTAGTAGTAAGCTGGAGTATGATCCTACATTGATGTAACACTTGAAAGGTGATGAAGGAATGTAGGTTGAATGACGAGTGTCTGTCATCAGTGGCGGCCTTGGCCCAAGCCTAACGGGAGCGAGTTATCAAATCAGGAGATGATGATGAAAGGTAAGGAGCAAAGCGACTACTCCAGTAGATAGAAGAGAAGAAACTGTGCTAATCGCAGGGCCTCTGTTTCGTATCGAATCGGGTAAGCGAGTTTTGGACTGGTACTGTCTGTCCTCCCCTGGCCGTCTGGCCCTGCAACTGCAAGAAGGAAGTGGGGGAAAAGAAACGATTTTGGACAGCCCCCGAGGGAGAGGGGAGGGAGGGAGGGAGGGAGAGCAACCTGGACGGCGCGGAAGTTGGAGAATCTGAAGTCGAAGCGCTCGCCGACGCGGTCGGAGGAGCGGTGGCGGTGAAGCTTGAACATCCTGTCCTGCTCCTGCTGCTGCTGCTGCTGCTGGTGATGGTCGGTCGTGGTAGTGGTAGCATCCGATGCGGCCGAGGGAGGGCGGCGGCAGAATCCGGAAGCGGCCTCCTCCTCCTCCTCCTCCTCCTCCTCCTCTGGCTCCTCCTAGACTAGATTGGGGCTGGGATCGGGAGGTGGAGCTGCGGTTGGTGATGCTGACCTGAGATACGGCGGCGGGCGTGCAGGTGCAGCGCGGCAAAAGGTGTAGGGTGGGGTTGGGGGAAGAAGAGGAATCTTAGGAAGCGGAGAAAGAAACCATGTGTGTCTCCCGACTTCACCCACCCACCTCTGGGGGAAGGCGGAAGGCGAAGGGGGATGAGAGCTCCCTCAGCTAGCTGGAGAGGGGAAGGGGGGAGGTCGGGGTCGGGGTCGGGGTCGGGAAAGAAGAAGAGCCAGTAGCAGTAGCAGCAGCCAGCAGCAGTAGCAGCTTGCAGCTAGCAGGAGGCGGACCTGACCTGACCTGACCTGACCATGCCAAGCCCCCCTCCCCCTCCACCTCCACCTCTCTTGCTATGGCAGGGAGCAATTAATTTAATTACTGTAGTACACTATAAGGAAGGAAGTTATTTTAGTAATTAATTACTCCTCCATTAGATTAGGCCAGGCTGCCTTGTGGGTTTGCGAGATTTCTAAGGCGATCCCTCCTTGTCCACTACCGCCTGTCATGGTCGTCGTCCTCCTCCTAGACCTCGACAAGCAATGGCAGTGGCATTGTACCGCTCGCCCTCCTGGTCTCCTCCCTCGTCTGCTTGTGATAACCGACTCTTTATGTTCGATAAATTATTGTATTAACTAGAAGGGAACTCACTAATAGTTTTTATACGTAAGCTATATATAAATGTTAAATAGTTCAAAATAAACTATAAAGTGAACTAGAATCTAGGCTATTTAGGACCTTTTAGAGACCGTTCTGCTCTATGTTTTTAAATGAAACAAGTGTAGTTCTACAAATTATGCTTCAGAAAAATAAATGTAGAGTTATAAGACCACCTAAAAAGGATGCTCTAAAAACTTTATTTTTTTTTGTTTAGATCTGCTCTAGTTCCAAATACACCTTTAAAATCAGCTATAGCATTTTTAATTAACCCTTATTATATATTAGCAACTTATTTGAGCCAATACAAACAAGATCTTTAGTTGCGTTCACTTTTGTAGCATTTTTTTATATATTTTCCCTTCTTGTTGTGTTGAGAACTGATGCTGCTTATACATTATTACTTCCCCGGCTCCTAATGATTTTTTGTATAGTCAGCTCTTTAAATTTTGGCTAAATATATAAAAATATATATATAGAGGACAGTATAAAGTTTGGCTAAACAATACAATATAATTTTTGTAATAAATATATTTGGAGATACTATAAAGTTTGACACATCAACATCTGAGATGTACATTATCTTTTGGACAGACACACAGAGGACAGCAGTAAAAACAAAGGAAACTGTGAATTTTGTCCCAAACGCAGAGCATGAAAGCAGTCGCTTGCTTTTAATCCGGGCCGGGTGCTGTGGTCGCACGTATACCTACTACAGTACCACGGTGGTTTGGTGGTTGCCTGCGAAATGGACGGAGTCTGTTCTTCTGTCGTACTCGTCCTAGGAGTATAGTACAGATGCATGTACAATACAACAATGCAAGCACTGTGATTCTGGTGTTTTTACCTTTGGATTGCTTTGGACGGGATCAAGTCAAACATATAGGATTATTTTAGCTAAATCAAATATTTGATAAAAATCGTGCATTCTACCGGCGTCAATATATGTATGTATGTACTCGCATCGTATGGATAAATGACAACCTAGGCAACCACTTACTCCCCCGTCCTAAAATATAAGGTCATACATGTATTTCAAAATTCAAACTTTGTTATCTTTAACTAATAATCAACTTAATCATAAGCAAAGTTTGTACTATGAAAGTAGTTACATTAGATTTCTATTTAGAAATACTTTCTAATGGTCGAACTTTTGTTTCTATAAATTATATAAGAGAAATTATGGGTCAAATCATGTTTTTTTTAAGACCGCACAAGTTAAATCGCGCCTTATATTTTGATGAGGTGGAGGGAGTATACATATAAGTTGACTCAGTAATGAGAATGGATATTATTTGGACCTCCAAATATCCCATACTAGGTCTTTTAGGTAATAAAAGAAGTCTCATGTTTTATCTCCACTAACAGGGGGGCCATATAAACTTGCTACAACTCAACAGCTTAAGGCAAACAAAATACTTTGAGACATAACAACTTAAGACCCATTTCTAACTACCAAAGATCATCTGAATGAGTCGGAGTCTCGATGCCACTTTTTTAAAGAATTAAAGTTCAGCAAGTTCCTACCAGGAGAGCTTATCGATCGTCAAATCATTGCAATTAGGTTTAGATCCAAAACTAGTGGGTCCCCTGAATACAACCTGTAAAAGAGATTTGGATCAACAATAACAACTTTGTTTAAAGAAGCGAAGAAATATTTTTAATAACCCTTCTTTTAAAGAAGCAAAGAAATATTTAAATCTTCAAATGGATCTAAAGTCGCCAAATTATTTGTGAAACCTCTAAGTCTTTAAAAATCAATTTATAGGATCGGTTTTAAAACCGTCTTTGAAAATAACTTAGTTTTACGATTGATGGCATAGTTTCGGTTTTGCTAACCAATTCTAAAGATCGATTTTGACCCATAGTAAAAAGCATTTGTGTACTAGTGGAGCCACTTTCCCAACATACACTTATTTCATATACCAAGGTCCACAATACCTAAACTCCCTTATTTTTTGGGTTGACAGTGAGCTCACAGACCGCCTGCACCATTATCATTCAACCCCTCTCACTTTCCTATCGCTACCTCAAAAACTTCTTTGCGATTTGTTTTGCGGGGCTGGGATAAAACTTGATCCTGTCTAGAACATAGGATCCTTCTTTCATGAATCATGTGTTTTTCTTATAAAATTAAATTGATTTATGTGAAATCTCTATATGATTTATGTGAATTTTTGTGTGTCCCCCAAGCAGTTGCTGAGCTGGCACAGTACAGCTTCAGGCCTTCAGGCCTCGGTCCGTTTGTTGTTGGTATATGCTCTGCTCCCAATCGCTATCCACGGTCACCTTTTTGTCCTTCTTGACTTCTAGTGCTACTAGTATAGTAAAATACTTGAGACGGAGCAACGTTTTGATTTGTCACGGACGTTGCTTCAGATGATGGTTTGCATGGTTTTTGTCGCCTGGCCGATGTGAAGGTGGTTAATTACTACTAGTACAATCCCATCTCTGCCTGACAGCCCACACCTGATGATGTGCAATCCCATCTACGATGTGCCTTAGCGGTAGAAGAAGTTCAGGAAAATTTTTAGTTTTGGATACCGTAGCATTTTTGTTTGTAATTATTGTCTAACCATGGACTAATTAGACTAAAATATCATCTCGCAAATTACAGTCAAACTATGTAATTATTAGTTATTTTTTAAATCTATATTTAATGCTCTATGTATGTGTCGTAAAATTTGATTTGATAAAAAAATTTGAAATCTTTTAGAAACTATATAAACAAGGCCGAAGAAGAATATTCCTCTTGCACCTCACCTAACCTGATGCACCATCTCATTTGCCAAACAGGTTGCTTCTGCCGATTCCCCTTCTTCTTTTATGAATACGAATTCTCATACCTCTCTACTTGGCAGGAGCCGACTGTAGCACAATGTTTGACACCTCTTGTTCAGTTCAGCTTGGGGATGGAATGAGCGCGAGATCTGGCATGATCGATGGTTCGGCCATTGCGCTCCTTCGTCCCGCTCCTCTACAACGCCATCTCGAGAGCTGGGTGCGGTCGGTTGGTTCGGGACGCTCTACACAACCGGCAATGGGTTAGATATATTGTTGGGCTCACGACAACCCAGGTGTTGTGTGAGTACATCAAGGCATGACTGTTGGTTTGGAAGACCGCCCTAGATCCCCTACGGTCTGATCGTTTCATCTGGAAATGGTCGACGGATGGAAACTACTCCGTGTCTTCCATCTACCGAGCTTTTTTCATGGGCTCGACCGAGCTACTGGGTGCCAATGAGCTCTGGCACACAAGAGTGCCACCGAAAGTAAAGCTGTTTTTTTGGTTTGCTTTGCACAATATGTTACGGACTGCGGATAGGCGTAAGCGACATGGTCTGCAGGACGATGATGGTTGTGCCTTATATTGTCAAGAACCCGAGATGGGTACTCGCCTCTTCTCAAGCTGTGTCGTGATCAAAGAAATTTGGTTGCATGCCTTGCATGTCTTGCAAGCAGTCGACCTCCACCACATCTTGGTGGATTTGGGTGTTGGTATGTCGGTGGAGTGGTGGCTACGGCATAGGTTATAGTTTCGGGAGCAGTAGCAGGGGGGTTTGATTCTCTGGTCCTCCTTGTCTCTTGGGAGATATGGAAGGAGAGGAACGCGCAGACCTTCAAAAATGAGAGTTCCACTCCTATGGCCGTGGCACAACGTATCCATGATAAAGGTGCGTAGTGGATCGACGCGGGTTTTTCCTACACTAGCCTCCTTTTGGACGTCCGTTGGTGGTGTTAGCTTGGTCGCACAATTGACCGCCGTATAGTAGATTTGAGTTTTTCTTTGTTTGGTTGTTAGCCTCGCTAATGTTTCGCTTGCTACTCACAAACGATCTAGTAGTGGGTCTAACAATCCGTTGTAAAAGTAAACTCCTTCCGTCTTAATAAAATATAGGCTCAGCCCCGTTCGCGAAAAAAAAGAAACATGAAAGCTTGACTAATACATAGAGGTGACTACATGTAAGCATGCAAATAAAAATTTATCAACTATTTGGCTATGTAAAACAACCAAATACCAAGACACACTGTATACATTTACACTAGGTTAGGTTAGGTTAGGTTGCATAAGGTCTAATATATGCTAAGGCTTATACACAAGCAATCCATCAGACCCTAAGTGTTTGTAGCCAATGTATCATAGTGCTCCTGTAAATGGATTCCGATGTTCCAGCAAGTAGAGTGTCACTGTGACACTGTCACACATGTGTAGTTACTCTCATCTATGTATCTCTAGGTTTAAGGTGTATATGACCAGATGAAATGTATATAGACAAAGTATATGATCATACTAGACCATCTAGAGTGATATGTATGTTAAGTATGCATACATACATAGAGTATATGGTTATACTTATTGTATATAATATAGTAGTGGCA
>Ga0182004_10002992_pt1 | contig 13314 bp, 11 predicted proteins | sample Sormic07211540_1_FD_120479 | JGI IMG/M metagenome (GOLD analysis project Ga0182004, IMG submission 120479) | Endophyte microbial communities from Sorghum bicolor roots, Mead, Nebraska, USA - 072115-40_1 MetaG | ecosystem: Host-associated > Plants > Roots > Unclassified | place: USA: Nebraska...
CACACCTTATCTACCTAATATCATTGCTGCTCTTCTTTCTGCCGCGGACCGTGCTGATACCACCCATTTCAGGCTTCGTGCTTCTGCTTATGAAGCACTGAATGAGATTGTGAGAGTCAGCAACATACCTGAAACTTCAGGCATCATAGGCCAATTGTTGCAGGAGATCATGAGAAGATTAAACCTTACATTTGATCTCCATATACTTTCTTCTGGTGATAAGGAGAAGCAAAGCGATCTGCAGGCTTTGCTATGTGGTGTTCTGCAGGTCATCATCCAGAAGCTGAATAGCACAGATGCAAAGTCCATAATTTCTCAGACTGCTGATCAGCTGATGATGCTGTTTTTGCGTGTCTTTGCCTGCCACAATTCTACTGTTCATGAAGAAGCAATGCTTGCAATTGGTGCTCTTGCATATGCTACTGGTCCAGATTTTGTTAAATACATGCCTAACTTCTTCACATACCTGGAGGCTGGCTTGCAGAATTATGAAGAGTACCAAGTGTGTTCCATCTCTGTTGGGGTGGTCGGTGATATTTGTCGTGCCTTGGAAGATAAAATCTTGCCCTTCTGTGATCGCATTATGACTGTTCTTCTAAAGGATCTATCAAGCTCTATGCTCAATCGGTCTGTGAAGCCTCCAATTTTCTCATGCTTTGGAGATATTGCTCTTGCTATTGGTGAGAATTTTGAGAAATACCTACCATATGCCATGCCAATGCTTCAAGGAGCTGCAGGACTCCTTGGTACTCTTGATCGGAGTGATGATGATATGGTTGATTATGGCAACCAACTCAGACGTGGCATTTTTGAGGCGTACTCTGGTATACTCCAGGGCATCAAGGGCCCGAAAGCTCAGCTGATGATCCCATACGCAACCCATCTACTACAGTTCACTGAAGCTGTCTTCAAAGATAGGAGCAGGTGCCTTTCATTTACATTGTAATTTCTGTTCAATTGTTTTTTTGTTACCTGTTTCTCACAGCTATAGTATATCCCTGTTCTATTTTTGCTTATGCCATCAGGGATGACAGTGTGACAAAGGCTGCAGTTGCTGTAATTGGGGATCTCGCAGACACGCTTGGCCAGAGCTCGAAGGATCTGTTCAAGACCCACCTATTCCATGTTGAATTCTTGAGGGAGTGCCAAGCCCAAGAGTTTGATGATGAAGTTCGGGAGACTGCACAATGGGCCCAGGGGATGATAAACCAGGCGGTGGTCTCTTGATGTGGGAATATTTTGGTCTGTTGGGTGTGTGAGGTTCTTTTGTGGCTGTGCCAAGTTCATTTGCCACAGATGAACGAAAAGATACCAATATATATGTAGCGTCAGTCTTAGGATCATGGTAGTCATTTGTGCGTTGTTGGTCTGTCAAGCCGGTGTGCGTCACATTGGACCGGGTGGTTTATGTCCGTGGATGTCTTGAACAGCAAAACATGGTTCATTTATCTTGGTATTTTTCAATGCTGGTGATGTGCTTGCTTCCTGTTTTTCATCCATTTCTTGTCCAGCTGATCAAATTTATATAGGATGCACACGCAGAGGATACATTTAATCAAAATTTGATCTGCTGGACATGTTTGGTTTCTGGTTATTCCATCTCCGTGTCATTATAGCTTCTGGGTTATGCATTGTTGCGTGTCTATGTACGGGTCAGGTGTAGTCGAGGTGTACTATCTGTTACCGGCAGAAATAGGCTCGGTGATAAATCAGCCAACACAGTAGTTTCACGTTACTGGATAGTACTAGCCCTGTTTAGATTGATGATAAAAATTTTTTAGATGTTACATTGGATGTGTCGGAAGGATGTCGGGAGAGGTTTTTAGAAACGAATAAAAAAAATAAATTACATGGCTCGTTAGGAAGCTGCAAGACAAATCTATTAAGCATAATTAATCTGTCATTAGCACATGTGGGTTACTGTAGCACTTAAGGCTAATCATGGAATAACTAGGCTTAAAAGATTCGTCTCGCGATTTTCAACCAAACTGTGTAATTAGTTTATTTTTTTATGTACATTTAATGTTCCATGCATGTGTCCAAAGATTCGATGGAATGGATGAAAAAATTTTAGAGGACAAACTAAACAGGGCTTAGATCGGATTTGAATTGCCCACTATAAAGTTAAAGAGAGAGGCAACGCTACTTTTGCAATTCTTTTCTGCAATTAATTATTAAAGTAATGTTATTTAAAAAAATGAAAAAAACAGCTCTGGTCGCGCACTTACTTTTGTTCATATGTACAGATGGACAGACTTCAACAAAAACCCGAAAAATAAAATTAGCAAAAAGAAGCAAACTGTATTATCTACTACCAAAGAGTGTTTTTCATGTGCATTTGAACTAATAAACATTGTTCTGGAAATTTCATTCTTTTTTTAGGATTTGGAGTGTCGATATCTTAATTTGTAATAGAACATCGGTTCGTCCGTCTTGGGTTCAGTTGACCTCTGTGGAGATGATCTCCAGCTCCGCCCACCACAGCGGCGACACCTTGGGGGTGGCCGCGTCGGGTGGCATGGCGGTGATCTCCCTGAGGCGTTTGGCGACCTCCGGCATTGCCAGCCGCCGCCTGGGCTCCCGGTCCGTGCATCCCCTGATGACGCCGTCCAGCTTGTCGACGGTGGCGGCGTGGAAGGACCTCCGCAGGGCGGGGTCCATCACGTCCCTGAGCTGCCGCTCCCCTCTGAGGTAGGCCGCGGCCCAGCTCTCGAGCAGGCCGCCGTCCGACGACGCCGTGAACCGTCCGGTCATGGTCTCCAGCAGCACCATCCCGTAGCTGTACACCACGCTCTCCCTGTCCGACATCGCCGCCGGGGACAGGGACAGCGACAGGCGGGGCTCGTCGCAGAAGAAGACGTCGGAGATCTTGGCCGCGAAGTCGTCGGTGAGGCAGATGGTGGACGTGTCCAGCGCCCGCAGGATCTCCGGCGGGCTCAGCTGGTGCATGTGCTCCAGGCAGTAGGCCACGCCCACCGCCACGCGCAGGCGAGTCGGCCAGTCCAGGTAACCGTCCTCTCTAACTGCACCGCCCATCAGCATATGACTCTTTATCAATGCAAATTTGCAACGCAGCCAAGTGAAAGATTACCGTGTAGATGCTCAAAGAGCGTGCCGTTTGGCGCGTACTCGAACACCATCATCCTTGTGAAGGGCTGCTCTTCCTGGCAGTATCCCAGCAGGTTGATGAAGTTCTTGTGGTTCACTCTCGACAGGCTGGTTATCTGAAATCAAAACAGTGACAGTCAGTAGCTTTAGTCCTGATGAAAGTGAGAGATGTATTATACTTCACCCTTGAATTTGAGAGTGTCATTTATTTTTTTTGTACTACCTTCTTCCTGAACTGTGATTCGCAGTGCTTGGACCATTCTTTGGCGGAGTTCTTGGTGGTGGACACCACCGCGATCTCCACGCCGGTCGACAGCGTCCCCTTGTACACCATGTAATCCGACAAGGTCCCAATGACGTTGCTGAAATCCTCGCAGGCGATCTCAAGCTCCGATCTCTTGAGCGACGGCACACCTGTGACGAACGCCTTCTGCAGCTGGCCGCTGAGTCCGGTCGCCCATGGCCTGACGGTGACCACCTTGTTGGACCGGTAGCAGAGGACGAAGAGGGCCACCGACATGGCCGCCACAAGGGACGCCCCGGCCGCAGCAATGACATAGACAGGCCTGCTCACGCCAGAGTGCGGCGGCCTCGCCGCACCGCCGCCGGCAACCACCGGCTTACTGCCGACGCCGGCCGGTACCACCACCGCCGCGGGCGGCTGTGGGGGCAGCGTGATGCTGCTGTGCCAAGGATTTGAGACCATCGCCGCCGCCGGCGAAGGTGCCGGGGCTTGCGTTGGTGGAAAGGGAAAGCTCATCATCGGCGGCGTAGCAGCCTTGGGTGCCCACGGCAGCCATGATGGCGGCCACTGGTCTGTCGTCGTCGTCACATCTGGCAACGACGCCGCCTTGTTGCCGAAATGCCCGCCGGCCCAGTACCTGTTCTGCTGCTGCTGTTCTTGCAGGAATTTCCTGCTACGGTCACCGTGGATTATTATCTTTATCCTGCCAATAATTGATCGGAGGCAAAAAGGGGTGTGTGTGAGCACAAGAGGCGCAGAACAATCTGACAAAGAGGCGATGTACCATCATCTCTTCATCTGGGTCTGCTTGGTGGTTCAGCTGTCAATTCCTGACAGCCAATGGATGATTCCAAGATCGCCCTTGTGTCTATCTACTATAGTTGGTACGTGCAGTTTGTGAAAAGTGATACAGGAAGGTAGATATCTCGGTGTGCCGAATATTTGTGGACAGACTTTAGGTGATCCGCTTTGATTTTTTAAATTTGCTGTTTTCAGGTGAAAATTGAAGTGGAGGCCTCGTGCTGAAAATGTGTCATCTGCTACATGCCTACATGGAAGAAGTCAAAGCTGATTCGGTACTGGCTTTGCAGGTAGTATTGGTCAAAAAAAAAAAGAAAAAAAAGAAGAGAGAACTGACCAGGGCCTATGAGAATCTGCCTAATAATGCCTCTAATGTTCGAGCCATGAACACTTATATTTAGGGGAACAGTCCAAAACTGGGAATTCTCGAAAAAAAAACTAAAATTGTTTCGGCTCATGATTAGTTGACAGATCTCACCTAGCTTCGGAGGCAGAGGCAATACCTTCCTCTGGGTTCATAGTTCCTCCTACAGGTACAGTCAGTTAGCATCACCCCAACATATATCAAAATTCTTATGGGGCGTGAACTGAGTGGAGTGACAACTAACAAAGCTTCCTCTCATAAAAATGGAGAACACTAGGGTTAAGGTACCATGGATTGTTGCGCAATTATTATCTTATTATATATATACTCACATTACACGGCCATACACGAAGAGGGAAACACATAAACAGAGACATACTGACAGACCTTGTTCGCCATCGTTGCAGCTGCCGAGATCAGGGAGCCCGGAGACCAGCAGCAGCAGGACACCCAGAAGTAGCACCCGGTGGCGGCGCGTCTTCTCCATGGACGCCGGCGAGATTGTACTGCGGAGCAACATGGGGACGGCCGAATCATGCACTGATCATGGTTGGAAGGACAGGCATGCGGCTTGTGTGCAGGCGAGAGGGAACAGACGACTTGGATTGGATAGTAGCAGTGGCAGTGGCAGGGGAGAGGGAGAGAGAGAGAGGGGCACAAGACTTGGTCGTGGAGAGTGGAGACCGGGACCGGCCGGGCAAGAAGAGATAGACGAGCGTCGAGCGAGGAGGAAGATGGCCACGCGGAGGGTGGTGGAGGTGGTGGTGTTGGTGTGGTGATGATTGATTTGGGATTAGCGAATTCGCAATAAATTCACTCTTGGCCCGATGCCGCGCGATGGCGATTTGTGTATGGCACGCCCAAAGCAACGGCTCCATCGAGATCGAGAGAGTTGGGAGGTCAAAGCAGGTAAACTTAGGTGCAGTGCAGAGCTAAATTCGGGTCGGAGAGCCTGTGCGCTACTTGGCCAACTACTACATGGACTTCTCCTTTTCCTACGAGTTGGAAAGGAAGGATTGCCTGCCCATCGCAGCCCGGCCACACCTCCACTCCACCAGTCAAGGTAGTTTTTACAGTTGATGACGAGCTTTGAATCCAGATTCCCAAAAAGATGGCCGTCTAAACTCTAAACCAATCCTTCTCTCATGTGTGTTACGAAAGAGTGTCGATTCCATACTAGTATAGAGCATAACGGACAGCACACTGTTTTTTTATGAATTATTATTAATTAATTATAAGTACACACTACACTCACCCTATTACAGTATTACTCCCTCCATACCGAAAGTTGTTTAGGATAACGACACGGTCTTTAAAGCCTAACTTTGACTTCTTATTTTTATAAAAATATTTATCGAAAAGTGGTATATGTATATTTTTACGAAAGCATTTTTCAAGACAAATCTATTCATATAATTTTCACATTTTTCAAACTTAACAAGCTAAAAGTTATTCATAATTTATATTCCTAATGTTTGACATAAATTTTCTCCAAAACGACTTTCGTTATGGGTACGAAGGAAGTATACAAATATAAAATAAAACAAACCGTAATATCTAGTAGTGTGGTGATATGCATCTAGTTGTGACCAGGGTTTGGAATGTCAGTCATTTTGCGATTTTCGGTCCTACTAGTGATCTCTGGTAAATATGTATGTACCAGTAAATTTGTTTTCCATTCGGATGAGATTGTTCAAATTTTAGTTAAAATTTCACATAAGTTTCAAATTTTGTGAAATTTTTGCGATTTCATTCCTAGTGGTCCCATCTGATATTGCTATCGGTAGAATTAACCCTGGTTCTCAACCAACAATGGTTAAAATGCTAGTCTCATATAAAATTAGCCTCGCATGTTTCTGCACCTTCGATCTCTTTTCTTGGCCTTGTTTTGAGAATTGAGGTTCTCTTCTTAATGGAATACCTTCGCGGATTTATAGAACGAGCATTTTGCATATATATATATATATATATATATATTGTTATTAGCATAACCGAGTAGTAATTTAAGAGCAACTATCCCCTCATTTTTTAGCTCTTAGATATAAAATAAAGGGTCTAGATCAAATCTCTCTTTCTCTCTCTCTCCCAACCTTATCTTCTCTCTTCTTCCTTCGTCCAACCAAGATACATTGCTCGCACTCACCGCCTCCGCCCCCCCACCTAGCTCTGGCGGCTCCTCCACCATGGGATCCTCCTTCAACAACCACAGCCCAGCCCTGAACCCATCGGATGTGCCTCCTCCTTGTCTTCTTCATCTTCAGCTGAGCTCCCCCGCTTGGCCACTACCTCCTGTCCATCTTCATGAGCGTCTTGCCGTCTCCATTGCTGCCATGCTAACCCGCTGGATGTCGTCAGGCAATCTCTCATGTCCCTACCCTTGCCCTACTCAACCGCCTTCCCCCATTGCCCAGTCGATAGCGCCACTGCGCCTTGCCCCAGCCACCTCCACGCCTGCCACAATCACTTGGCCGACCTTCTCCCCCGACAATCCCTCTCATAAGCCCGTTAGATTCAAGTAAGACTCCGAACCCCCAAATCCAAATCGTAAACTTGCCGGAGTTAGGGAAGAAAACTACTCCCTCCATCCCAAATTGTAAGTCATTCCAGGAATCTTGGAGAGTCAAAGCATTTTCACGTTTGACCAAAATTATAGAGAAAAACACTAAGATTTGTAACGTAAAGTGAGTATACTATGAAAATATAATTAAAAAAGAATCTAATGATATTTAGTTAGTACCATAATAATAATTATTTTATAATATAAATTTGGTCAAACTTAAAAAAGTTTGACTCTCCAAGATTCTTGGAATGACTTACAATTTGGAATGGAGAGAGTACATGACATTTCTCAGATTGGGCAAAAATTCAAGTGAGGAAAAACTTTGAATCAACGTTTATCTTTACAGAGAAAACAAACAAACAAAAGATGGAGTTGGATTTGTGCGGATTCCTCCTTTGTCGTAAAGGACTGGTGTTCATTCTCTTGCATTGCCGACAGTGCTGAGCTAAAACTATGGATTCGGATCCTCATTAGTTACTGACAAATCGGGGGAGGGGGAGGGTGGGCAAATTGATATGCCGGATGGGTCGACGGGTGATTGGTCTCCTTCATTCGCTCGTGGCGGAGTCGATGGATGGATGGATGGAAGGGACTGTAGGGTAGGGTGGCGCCTTGTTAGCCGCCCCTTTCTGGTGAAGACGATTAGATGGCCATCGCTCGCCTACCCGCCCATCTGCCGGCCGTATGCTATTGCTAATGCTAGCTAATCCCGTCGTCGTCTTCTTCCTGATGCGTAGTAGCCTAGCCATCCATGCATGGATCAACGCATCCCGCCGTTCGTCGTACCCAATTACAGTAGCTTTAGTGGAACGCAAGCAATATAATTAAGCAACCAACGGGATTGGAGGTACCTAACTATAACCTAAGCACACACTTGCCGGTACTAGCTAGTTCTTGAGTACTTGCATTTAGTTTGGAGTCTTCTGTGGACTCTGGAGACTACGAACGCACTGACATTACACTCAGTACATAAGTTCACTTAATTTTCTCAATGGCTTAGAATTTCTTAGTTTGGCAATGGAGAGATGATCGGCGTACGAAATTTTCAGTCATGTTTCTCTGCTTTAGTTCCGTATCGCAAGAAGCTTTTATTTAGAGAAGAGAGATGATGAAAGAGGGTGGTGCTCAGCTTGTTGACGGCCATTTGTTGCTAAAGCGCCTCCTGATTAGCCCATACCATACATACGGATCGGCTTTATTATATAGCTTCTTCATTTTGCTACACAGGTCTTTGCGGTCCATAATTCCATATGATTGACTTTTTGGAGTGTGTGTGTTGATGCTCACCTAACGGAAAACTGAAGCGGAACCAACTGGATCGTGTCCTCTCATCCTTTGGGACTGACTGCATGCCATCTTATCAGAATGTTTTCTCTGACTCTGAGCAACATACTAGACACCCTTCACAAGGAATTCTGAATGGTTGCTACTTAAGTACCCAGCATGTTGCATCCTTAGCTTTTTCAAGAGAATTATTTGTTTTTTTTGAAGCAATCATGAGGGTTTTCCCCCTACTGGTTAAATATATTTATCAGAGAGTTATTTGTCATTGTCCTTATTTGCATATTGGCAGCTGAAAACCGCAATCTTAACGAGTGTTTATGAGGCAGAGTAGGAGGAGGACGGTACATACAGTCTCCCTCTTGCACACTGAAAGTGACACTCAGACGTTCATATCTTCGGTGCACGGACACTACCATGCAATGCAAAAATAATAAAGGGCGCGCGGGACCTCCCCTACCAGTGAACCTCAAGTTCAAGAGGCACATGCACATTCATGGATGGACAAGACCACCATACCTAACAAATTGTTGTCTTTTTACTCACCACTTTTTCTTTGACAGGTTTGGATTGGATCCACACGTCATGCTGTATACATGTAGTTTAAGTCTTTCGACCAACTTGTCTTAAGAAAAAATATCTCAGGGAACTGTTCCATTTAGCTATCACATGTCTTGGTATATATTAAAATTTCCCCAGGTTGTTTGCACACAGGAGGATGTTGATGCATTTTTGGAAATAATGAACAGAATAAATACATCAAAAAACATTCTAGGGATAGAAGAAGCGAAACTCTAAGCCCAACAGGCAAGAAGCTCATGCAGAAAAGAGAGATATGTACTCTCTCTGTCCTAATAAAATATAACAGTTTGAGTTATATATATCCTAAGTTTATCATAAACATCATGATGTGTGGGTCGTTAGATACATGATATGTACTCTCTCTGTCCTAATAAAATATAACAGTTTGAGTTATATATATCCTAAGTTTGTCATAAACATCATGATGTGTGGGTCGTTAGATACATAATCAAATTTACTTTCATAGTGTATCTCTTTGATATTGTTGATATTATTAATCTTCTCTATAAACATGGCCAAAACTTATTAGGAAAATTTGACTTATGACAAAGTTAGATCCATTGTATTTCATGATAGAGGAGTCTGCCCTCCAACTAAAAAAAAATTAACTTTTAAAGTTATTCTAAGTCAAACATTCTTAGGTTCGACTGATTAGATACACTGAAATATATCCTTATAATAGCATACTTATTTGATGTCATAAAAAAATGTTTGTGTTTTTTTTCCTATAAAGTATGCTATTATCCCTTACATTGTAGGGAAAACTATTCTAGTGTTCTAGTGTTTTTTTTCCTATAAAGTATGCTATTATCCCTTACATTATGAAATTTTAGGTTGTAGTGTTTTTTTTTCCAGCTGTGATAAAAAACAGTCATAGCATTTACAACTAATAAGAGTGATAGAATGTCATTTATAACTTGACCATGAGTCTCAGTTTTATACATCTACGTGCAAGTTGTACCTATACAGAGACAAAGCTTCATTATCCCTTCTTTCCCTGGACCATGAAGTGTATCTAACTGTAACAATAGGACAGTACAGCTGTGTTATGCGTGAAGTTTTCCCATGGACCATGAGGAGTAAGGTGTAAGGTTACCACACGACGATCAACAACCCACTTATGTCAATGAACCTTTATTAGTAGCCAGACCCAACACCCATATGCATGTTTCTGGATGTATGCATGCATATTATTTGGTTGGCGGCCAATTCAGAGTGTGTACTACATAGGACATGGATTCGAGGCAAAACAAGAGAATAATGCATTGGCAATGAACCTACTGCCGAGTAACCATTTTTGCAGCACGAGTTGGCCACTACCAATCCAAAGGGAGGCCGGAAGAGAACTGTTTTTTGTTTCTACGTACTACTCGACTACTCGACTAGGTTTAAGTACAAATTTTCCTCAAAATACCATATCTAACTTGTACAAAAAAGACATTTCATTTTCTTGGTGATGAACCAAAGCTATTGTTTTTTTGCGTGTTGAACGAAAACCGTTGGTTTTGCGAGACCATGAGAATTACTTTTATGATGAACACATAAACATAAACAATTTCCCTAGGTTTCGGAGAACAAATAAATGGACACAATCATTCTTGAACAACATTATCATAGAATGTTTCCAGTGAGCAACACGTACTCCTTATCCGTTGTTTCTATTATAACTCACAAGCTAGTGTTCCCAAGCAGAGTTGGAGGACGGTCTCATCTTTGCCAATCGTCTGAAATTGTGACAGTGACCTTCAGACATTCATCTTGGATGGCGATACTACCATCGATCTGTCAGTCTAGCTGACCTTCAGTGTACGTAGACACTGGCTTGCAAATAGAGACAACGGCACTGTATGTGGCCATCGCCTCACTAGCTACCAGCAATGTTCTTCAAGAAGCACATTGATGGATGGACAGGACCAGCCTACCTAATAAGGTGCTCTGTTCTATCCTCATTTTGGTCAGCTTTGGATTGGATTGACACACTATGCAATTATGCAGGGAGGTGGTTTAAGGCCTTCGGTCTTTGGAAAATGTACGTGTGGAGCGGTTTGAGATGCACTGGTGCTGGTTTGGTGTACAAATGCGCCATGGCGGTGAACTTGACCTGCAAAAAATACTGTAACTTGTTTTATGAACAGAAAAGCATGTACAAGGGGTATAGAGATAGTTAAGAGTTGTAGCCTAGTTGCAAAAGGGCCCTCTGGGTCTGCTGGTAGGATAGATGAGGAATGTCTCTTCTCTCCTTGCCATCGGTGGTCTCACTGGAGCCGCGGAGAGGGATGAGGGCCCCCAAGGCAAGGTGCTTTAGATGGTTGCGGCGGCTTTGGTAGCTTTTCACAAGGACCGTAGGATCGATAATGGTCTACTTGCTTTAACTCTTCTTTTATCCACTTACATCCACAGTTTGTCATCTTACTTACCCCCTCGAATAATTGAAAAGTTATATTCAATTATCAACTGGTCCTGTAGACTCAATAAAATTGGATCCATTCCAAATAGTGAGAATTAAGATTCTTGATCCCTCTCAATCTCTCTTTCAATTTGAGGACCGGAGAGGTTTTTTTCATAGTCATCTCCGAATATTTCCAGTTTCATTTTTTATGATATGTATTTTGATGTACGATGATCCTGTTAAGCATCCAAGGTTGAATGGTTAGAGCGATGCAGCGTATTGTTATCAATTGTATATCTTGATTTGATTCCTATTGGATTTGGATTAGTTCCATTTGAATACAGTTTCTTCCTGTATTTCGTCTTTTATTATGTTAGATGAAGGAAAAAAATGGGAACTCAAAGATATTGAAGAGTAAAAAAAAGGATGAAGAGTGTTTGGTTGAAAAGAAAGAGAAATGGATTTCTTTTTTAATAGGATGAATTTCATACTCTTTTTGGAGGAAACAGTCGAATATTCTCCTATTCCTTTTTATTTGAACTCATTGTATTCCATATAGTGGAATAAGAGAAGAAGAAAGACACATTGGAAATGCCACCTCAAACACCCACAAATTAAATGTCATTAAGAAGCTTGTCGAAGAACATATATGAGGTTTGGAAGAGGAAAAGGTTTAGAAAAGGTAAAATAGTAGATTGATTGTGTTTTTTGATTGACTGGATGCATTTAATTGGCCGTTACTCTCTTACATTTAGGCCCTGTTTAGTTCTTCATCTAAAAACTTTTCACTTATCTCATTAAATCTTTGGACACATGCATGGAACATTAAATGTAGACGAAAAAACTAATTGCACAGTTTGGTTGTAAATCACGAGATAAATCTTTTAAGTCTAATTAGTCTATAATTAGTCTTAATTGCTATAGTAATCCTACATATACTAATGATAGATTAATTAGGCTTAATAAATTCGTCTCGAAGTTTCTAGGCGAGCTACGTAATTTATTTTTATTAGCATTCAAAAACCTCTCCTGACATCCTTCCAGCATATCCGATGTGACACTCAAATTTTTTTTTCACGAACTAAACAAGACCTTATAATAAGGAGGGGGTGGACTTACCTCATGAGATCAAATTCTTCTAAAATCCATGCGAAAATACAATTCTAATTTAGTTTTAAGCTGACAAAACCGGCTGAGCTGATTTTTACGAGTGTAGAATCACCGAGACCGTGTTTCACTCATTTGGACTTGAAATTGGACGTTCTATATATGTATTTATTTCGATCACCTCCATAAGAGAAATATAATAGTGAAATTCTCTTTGCCATTTGATAAAGTGGCCTAGACCAGTTTGGTCGGTTTTGGGAAACTAGATTTGTTGGTACTGAACATTTTTGGCTGTCAAATACTTTGTGTAATTAGGATCTGATGTGTTGCGATCAATCATGTATTCAGCAGCATCATATGGTTGTACTACTTCTCCGGAACGTGCAATCCACGGCATATATAATCACAAAAACCTAACTAGTGGTTCGTACGTGTAAAATAAGGGCCGTTTTATGCTGCACGTAATTAGAGTGCAACTCATCGCACTACTGCAATGCCTCGATGCCCAAAATAGCCAAAAATCTCGGTTTTTTTGCGGTCCGAGGTTAAAGACCCCTTTAACACCGGTTCGTAACACGAACCGGTGCTAAAGGGTCCTACCCAACGGCTACTGACAGGTACTGTCGGGGCAGAGACCTTTAGAACCGGTTCGTGTTACCAACCGGCCAGCGCCACGGGCCGAGGCAAAGCCTTTAGCACCGGTTTGTGTCACAAACCGGTGCTAAAGGGTGACCCTTTAGCACCGGTTTTGTTTCTGAACCGGTTCTAAATGTCCGGTTTATAGGCCGGATCACTCCTCCTCTCTGCCCATTTGAAACCGAGAGCACCATTCACCATTGTTGTTCTTGGAGCTTCTTCTTCCTCATTTGTTCTTCGTC
>Ga0182004_10002993_pt1 | contig 13311 bp, 8 predicted proteins | sample Sormic07211540_1_FD_120479 | JGI IMG/M metagenome (GOLD analysis project Ga0182004, IMG submission 120479) | Endophyte microbial communities from Sorghum bicolor roots, Mead, Nebraska, USA - 072115-40_1 MetaG | ecosystem: Host-associated > Plants > Roots > Unclassified | place: USA: Nebraska...
ATATCACAAAATGACGCTAACAGCATAGCCTTTCCACATTCCAACAAGAAAACACGAGACATTAGCAAATTTGGTCAGATATCACCACATAACAAAAGCTAGCAAATCGTGCTCCAGAATTGCATGACACAACTTATATAATGAGACATTCAAGGAAAATGTGCTCAGATTTGGATTCAGGACAACTTACCTGTAAGTCCTGTAGCAATGTGTCAGTTCATGGGTGTGCCCGTTCAGTAGAAGAGAGGAACGACTAGGAATCACCTTCAGCTATATCATAAGATTTTAAGTACAGGAGCCATCGTAATGTAGAAGCAGCAAGAGGACTAGAAATTATGAGCACTCCCAAAAGTTGAACAGATTCAAAAGCTTCCTCATGTACAAGATCCCAAAAAAAGCTTACTTACCTATTGGAGTGGAAATAAAATGCAAAAGCAAAGGAAACAAACACATGAACACTGCACCAAAAACAGAAGCTTTACGGAGAAAGCAAAAGGGGAGAGAAAAAAGCGTAATTAAGGAAACGAGACTACAGAGGATTGTTGATAAAATTGGTTAGCTTTATCACCTGTAAAAAGGATTAAATCAAATCATAAAATGTTCCTATTAAGAATACCCATTGGGAGAAAAAAAACAATGACCAAATTAATTAGTAACACTGCACTGGCAATGACCTATGTGCAGCATCTGTTCTACCCCCAATGAACTGAAAGTTACACTCTTTAAACATAGTTAAAGGCTGACACAGTTTCTGTTACACTTCTGACGAGAAGGAATTACCATGTATACCACCACTACTTGAGGTTCAAAAACTGCAAGGCTGGGCCCAATCACTGCCCTGAACCCTTAATCACTATTGAGGTTTTGGAGGTTCGAATCTTTCAACTCTATGTGTGCTCGAAAATTTCCTTCCTTGATGATGGTATGGCCATTTTGATCTTGTCCCATTTCGCCATGACCTATGGACTCTCCCATCTCGGCCCATGATCCTTCCGCATTGTCCAGAACTGTTATGTTTAACTTGGGGTGCTCCATCATGCTGAAACATCTGGGATGACGAAGTGGAGGGGCAAGGACTCCCGCGTGGATAGGGAGGCAATGGTGGAAAAGGACTAAAAGGCACGCCAGGTGCAACTTTCCATTTTTGATGGCATTGGCCTCCTTCAGATTCAGGGGTTCCAAAGTGCTGAACAAGAGTGACAGGAACCCCATATGAAATACTCAAGCTAGGTTGGTACCTCTCCATGCAAAGTCCTGGAGCAACCTCACTGCCTATGGAAAGTTGTGCAGGCCGACACTCCAGCTGAGACTCAAACCCAGGAGGGGCTTCATCATCTGCACCCTGTGTTGAACTTCCCATGCCAAGAACATCATTACAATAGTTGTTTGCGCCCTGATTCCTCTGCGACTTATTTCTCATAAAGCCAGAACAAACTTTTTGGATTTTTAGTCCCACCATCTTATAATGCTCGTCAGGTTGATAGTCCCAACGGCTCTTGCGTTTCCTCCTAGCAGAACTCCAGACTGTATTAGTCCCCTGGACATCATGCACAAATGTGGATGTATTACGGGGGATCCATCTATCACGGAAGCTCCGAGCAATCTGATGAACCTGTCACATGTAGGAAAGAGTATTTTAGGCTTGACAGATTGATTCACGTATTAAGGATTGCATGCATACAGATAAAAATCACATGACACTTTCATCAGAGAACTAATAGTACAAAGAAAAAACAGATATGAGATGTCACCAACAGTTACCAGATAATTTCTGAGGGTCAACTGCAAAATCATAGACACATGCCGCTTCTTGGAAAAGCAGTGCTTGGTATGTAATTACTGGTAGTGGAAGTGGTTTATACGAACACAAAAGCATGTTGAGGTTTAAATTTGACTGCACATGGAAGTATGGTAATTCTGTTGTACATGCACCGCTTATAGAGTTATAGTGATATACTTTCCTTTCGAAACTATCAAAAGTTTTGCCTGTTTTTCCATGATAAATTGGTCAAAAAAAAAACTACCAAAAATTAATACTAAACATCCATGAATCCAAAATATAAGTGAAAACAAAACTGCGCCATTTGCAACCCAACGAAGAAGTATAGCAGCACATCCACAACATTAATCCAAAATGCATCCATGTGATTTTTGTTATCATTCTACAGGTGTTTCCCAAATTACTAAGTGGATATTAAGTTTCCAGGTGCAACCTAACTTTACCACAACTCACTTTGCAAACATAATAGTTTGTAGTCGAGGCTGTGTTTTTGCCACACTTTCGTACTTAGTACTTTAGTCTTTTGCAACAAGTTTTGGCAATCAAGACTCACATGGTCAGTGTACAGACCATAAACAGTCATGCTTTAACTAGCTTTGCCACAAGAGTAGTGGCCATTTCGGTGGTCAAATGCGTGGAAGCCTAACTCCATGCATAACCTTTACATTTGAAATCTACCAAATAAGTAACTATGCACATATTTCCAAAACATAAAGCTGAAAGACTGCATTAGCATGGTTGTCCTTTACCTGAACGTCGTGATGTCTTGTTAAACTCAGCATCGAGTCTCTGAAGCTGCAGTACAAGTTCCAGATGAAGTTATAGAAAAAGTGAATTGTGATTAAAACTTCAAGGAACAAAAGTAGGAGCTATCTCTAGATTCATGATCTATGTTAAATTGTCATGCACTGTTACTGCACTGACCAAGGCTTATAGTTTAGTAAACAGTGACAGTTTGAAAACTGTCCTCCCATTGCATAACAAGAGAACAAATTAGAAGTTAAGGAACCACAAAGTAACAAGCAAGAATGTCATTTGTTCTTAGATAAGGATTTCATTTCACTTAGAGAAAACCCCACGCTAGTTCAGGTAAAAAAGGCATTACAAATAAATAAATAAATAAAAGTAACGGTCCCTAGAAAACAAACTGAATATGAAACTCTTCAATTGGTACCAAATAACACTGGAATAAACAAGTTTAAATGATCTAACCTTTCAACTCCAGCACATCGAGGACCTCCATTTATATGTTCAGATGTCAAAATTCCTTTCTGAGCTAGAAACTCAAGTACCTGAAGAAAGGTGCCAATATCATACACAGTAACACCAGGTTCAGGTGATATAACCCTGATTATGATGTATTACCTCCAATAAAGAATGTCATTTAGGGTTCCGTCAGTCAACATGATTAAACTTTGACCATTGATTTCTCTCAAATATTTTCAATAAATTTTTGAAAATGGTATGGTCAGATTTGTCTTTAAAAGTAATTTCAGAAATTTAAAGCTTCACTAAATTCTGCGTTAATTTATACTTTAGAGACCATGTCACTGTCCAAAATGACACTTATTTGTGACAGGAGGGAGTAATGTGAAAATAATAAGATTTCAACTGGAAACAATACAGGATGTGAATATTATGGTAGCTGATAACATTTTCTTAGAGAATGAAGTGCAGACCTTCAGAAGCTTCCGTGTAATAGGTGTCCGCTGGAAGATGCCTCTATTCTGCTTCAATATATTATGAAGCATTTGCAGTCCTGCCACAAAATAGAACAATAAGGTTCTTAATCGGTGACTGAAGCACTTCCATACAGAGAGTTGAAGGAATGCTAGGAAATATTATTACCATTCTTATTGATGATATCCAACAGAACCGAATGTGATTTTGTTTTTAGAAGTGCCTCAAGAATCAATGAAAGATCCCTCATACTGAAACAGATAGAAAGAAATTAGCATATTTTAGGAGAGGAAACCTTGGATCACAATTCATCTGGTGATCAAACCTTTTGGATGAGACCCCAGCATTGCCACCTTCTGCTGCAGTCATAACGAGAAGCTTCAAGTATCCATTTGTAGCATCCTGCTCCAGAAGATACATTGACTAGTTAGAACACAGAAATGTAGAACGATAACTCACGATGCAAAGGCTTTATAATCTTCTAAAGCCATGTGCCTTCCAAACTTTCATAACATTGTATCAGACCCAATTGGAATGATTTTGTGTCCAGCATACGGAGATTGCATCATAATTAGAATCATCTACAAAACTTTTGCAAAAGGATCTTGTGTGCAAACCTGGTACTCTAGATTATGTACAATTAAGGGGATAATAATAGTTTCATACCTTTCGCTTGCTGATACCACCGTCCACATCCAGTAGGCTGTTCAGTGTCCCTTCAACTACATATACCAAAGGAGAGATCACTAAGACTATCACATTTCAAAGTGGGAAGAGGAAAGGATGAGGCAGAATAGTACCTCCCAAAATGTGCTCATTGTCAATTGGAGATGATGGTTGCGGTTTCTGATTTTTATGTTGTTTGAAGTTTTTTCTCTTGGTGGCACTGAAAGTAGGCACCAGATTGCCCCTGAAATCAGAACTAAGCGTCGATCCATTTATTATATTTGGAGCCTTTGATCCTTCCGTTGAGATTGCAGTCTTTCTCAAAAGATCTGATGACTGAGTGTCATGTACTGGGAACGTCTGCAAAGAACTTTCAAATGCCCGTGACACATGCACAGGCGTGCGACTGACATCTTCATCTTCTGGTGGGCTCCATGCTTCAAAGGAATGTTCGGGCTCACTAGTTTCAAATGGGGTTCCTCTAGTTTCCTCAAGCAGGTCTAACTCTACTTTTGCAGCTGAGGGATCATGTAGATCTTCCCCTTGAATAGAAAATTCAGTTTCTGAAATATTTGGGTGGCTACCATCAGAATCAGACCCATTTGGACCCAGCAACTCAGAATCTTTGTCAACAACCATTTGTTCAAAATGATCTGCTTCTGTATTGTCTTGGGTGATGATGGTATCAACAATTGATACGTCTCCACCAAGGTAACCCCGACATTTGGCGGTACCACAGAAGCATTTTTGAGGAGCAGCACCAGATACACGAACATAATTGTAATCAAATGTCAATTCTTCACCCTATATTATAAGAACAAAACATAACCGTTACACGCTGACAGTTGCCCAGTATTATATGACATGCATAATATAATTCACTGATTCAACTTCAATTATAAATGAAGCAAACTAACCCTCACTCTTTCTATTAGATGAACTAGATCATATGGGGACATATTGTAAGAATCTGATAGTTTCTAGCCTTACCTTCTTGATGTTCCTCAAAGAAAATATTCCAATGCAGACTTCTCCATTGACCATCCACTATAAAAAAATAAGGGACATAATTTAGCAAACTCTGAGTGAAAGCACAACTATAGATCATTATATCAAGAGAACCGAAAATATTTTGATGGATAAGGATTTAATGGCAGTAAACATAGTAGACAATACACACAAAAACGAAAGAGATAAAAGTCAACCTTCTCTGTGCGGCAGTTAGGGCTGCAGCTATGATTGATGAATCGACCCAAGTTCCCCTTAGTGCAAGCATCTATTACCTGGAAGAATTGAAACCAAAAAAATGGCTAAAAGTTCAATGGAATGTATTCAATTGTGTCAACATCGTAATGGGTGTATTAAGAAAAGTGAGTATGACACAAAGTCAACATAATACACTAGATGAGGGAAGGGAATAAAAGGAGGTGATCGGATAGTTCTTCACTGAATACAACTTTCAGACAAAAGAACTTGCAGTAAAAAATGGAGGGCATGTAATGTGCAATAAAATAGTAAATCTGAAGAAGATTATGGACAACATATAAAAACCAAAAGGCATACCTCGCCACCATTTAGAGCCATGAAATAGAAATGTTTCTGGCCTTTTGAAGCATAATATCTTTGGCGGGATTCATAGGATGTTATGTCAAGGACCTGAAAAAAATCATTCAGTAGAGAGTCAAAAGAGCTCATTAGTCATATCATATAATCAACAATCATCACACTAACATAATAACAGGTTATGTACAAGGACATAAACACGGGAAATAACAGACGACACCAGCACCTCTCCAACATATTCAATAAGAAACCTTCCTTCAGTAACGTCTTCTTGCAACTGCAGTCCATAGCCTTTCTTGCCAGAATAGAACCATCTCAGTTTTGCATAGCTACGTCGCTGAAACTGTTTCACAGATTTTACAGTCAAAATCAATGTAGCAGAGAAGAACTTAACTGAATTAAGGATAACCAAGAAGCAGTGACCTTCTGATTAGAACATTGTTCTCCACAAGGACATGTACGCTTGGCACATTCAATGTTGAGCATCCTGTTCAAACAGCCATCTCTGCAACCCATTCGGCCATCTTGGGGCGGCTTGCAGTTGCACACCATGCTCTGGTCATAATTAATAAAAAACACACAAATTAGGTTATCCTTCAAAATGTCAGCAAGTACTCAAGTCGCAAGGAGTATAACAAAGAACCAATATATTTTTGTACAATAGTGCATGATAGTTTGATTTATCATGGACCACAGGAAGAATAGAAGGATTTCTAGTGGTTGCATGGTAGGATGATTGAAGACAATTGTACAGGGTGGTAAGGAAGCGGCGGCGGCTAGGGTTAGGATCTAAACCTAGGCGAATGATACCATGAAGGAGAATATAAATGGTGGAATATTGGATTTTGGATATATTGCATTGGGTCTCATGGGCTGATTATATAGGGTACATAGGACTAACACCTCATGTGGGTACTGGGTACACAATGTGGTACTATTCATATTTACTCTAACAGCGAGGCATGGCGACCGATTACTGCCTTAGCCTTATGCTTAAGTGGCTATGGCGTGAGGGAGGCAACATCTTACATTTGAAGGAAAATGCAAAATAGTAGGATAGAGCCGTGGAAGATGGAAAAAAAAAGAAAGGAGTAAGAAGTGGGCTAGCCCACCCCATCAGGCAGCACATGTGCTCCTACCCTCCTGCCATACAAAGTCCCAATCCTCTCTCTCCAGCGCCACCGCTCCCCTCTTAGTCTTCAGCGCAGCCGCTCCTCTCTCCCGTTCTCCAGTGCCGCTGTTGCACCTCTGTCCCTCTCGCTCGCACTTCCCTCTCTCCTCTCTGCTGCTTCCCTTCCCTTACCAAACAAGTATGCACCCCTCAGATCGACCATGGCTGGCATCCCCTTCCAAATCAAGGGATTGACAAGCGGGAGATGGCAAAATCAAGCTAACAGCAGCAGAATCAAGCGGGCCAGAATCAAAGTTGAGTGGGCCAGAAGCAAAACTGAGGTGGAGACAGCGGAATCAAGGGGGTGACCACATATGCCTAAGCTTTACCTTGCGTCCTTGCCTCTGTGGTGACCCTAGACTGTTCCAATGCTTAAGTGACACCTTAATAACCATAAAAAAGTGTGTGCCACACATATCCCTGATTCAGAGTGGCTACAGTATAAATATTTGTGTTTTATGCACCTTTTGACCAACTTTTCCTTACCTAGCCTGCAAACAGATATATGAACGAGAATCTATAACGACCTTTTGAACTAAATGTCCTTACAAAATTGCAAGGCCTATAACTAACGGAACTATATGTGCATAGAGAAAAATAGCTGAAACATAAGTCAAACCAGAGGGAAAAATTTGTTGGCAGCACTGACCTCATCAATGGATTGTGTCCTGCGGTTTCGATGCAGAAACAAGTTTGACCTAACAAGAGTCCATGATGGTGGTTTGCAAGCTACTCAACAGCAAGATGCAAAAAGGGAGTAAAAGAATCAGAAATGATACATGTAATTGGATTATTTTACATTATATTGAACAAAAAATGGTATTCAAGAAAATAGAAGGATGCAGGGGTTCAAAACCTTTTGAGTTAGATCCACCATTGTCTGCTTCATCAGCTGAAACATCTGAAAGATCAAGTTCTGCATTAATCTCAGCATTTGTTTTCACTTGTGGAATAGAACAGTCAGCGAACGCCTTGTCTCCATTGTCCTTACAAGTCCTTCATAGTAAGAAAAAACGATGATTAAGAATTAAGAAGCATAAACATTCAACAGATGAACCAGAAAAAAGTAAAAGAAAAAAGTGTATAACACGTACACATTAAAGTAAAATGATGACTCATGAATGTAATCAAGAGACAAGAATAGGAGGAACTTATGGAAGATCTAAAATAGAGATTTGCATAAGTGGTAATAACAAATTAGATTGCGAGGTTTCAACCCTTGAATACACTTGCTGCTATATCTTATATGAGTAGTTTCTCTTGCTCTAAGAGATAAGTGCAAATCGACCGTGGAATTAAGCATCTCTGGTGTAAGTCTGAAGATGCGGTTTGTAAAGAGATGATATATAGGGTGTGGCAGCAAAGGAAGAGCATAGATGATGAAGAAACACAGTGTAGTGTATCATACACACTAGTCAAGAAATGGATGATGCATGCAAGTTGAGGTTGGGCTATTCCATCAATCAACATATTCTAGGTCCACTTTACCAGACAACCAGACGTGTACAAAGGGTTACCCATCAGCAAATCCTAGTTCTTTTGCTTTACCAGACTTTTACAAAATAAACAACAACCAATATTTGAAACTCCCTCCAATCTAAAATGTAGGTCGCTTTAGATTTACCCAACGTCAAATTTCTCTAACTTCGACCAAGTTTATATTAAAATTGAAAGGACAAAGATACAGGTCAACTAGAACTCACTCCGAACTAAAAGAAACACACAAACAGAGTAGTATGGTGCCTGCTGAATACACAGCCAAGAGCCTACAAATATGGCTGCGATAACCTCCTAGTTAATGCAGAGAATTACTACCTCAATCAGCCTATTATTTTCCTTAACTACCAGCTAGAATCCTGCTGTGTTTATTTGGATTAATCCATTTGAAACTTTAAGGGCACTCCCAATGCAGAAACCAGCACAGTTTTTATGTATATTAATTACCTTGTTATGTAATCATTTAGCTGATGTGGCAAGTGATTTATTATGGGAGAGGGAAAAATGGAGAAACGATTTCTACAGAAGAAAACTGAGTCCTCACACATATCAATGCATGAAGAAACCATCAAAGCTGCATTGGGCGGAGGCTGCTCGTTCCTATCCTCTTAGTCTAGATCCGCTACTCCAACGCTCCCGCGAGACCACGACCCACGTGCTGCTGCTCCGATCCCCTGAGCCTGCACGCGTGAAGGAGGCCGCCCCGCGCTGATCCTTTTCTGTTTGTGGCAGCAAGAAAGGATATATGGCTGCTTGCCATGGCTGATCCTTTTCTGTTTGTGGTGTATGGAACTGTCCTTAAATTTTCTCCTCCATAGAAACTATGCATTGGGAAGGTTAGGTCTAACTCGAACTCTCTTTCCTTAAGGAACTACCTATAGAAACTATGCATTGGGAGTGCCCTAAAGAAACCAGGAACATAAAGTGGTATAGCTGTCATTAGATCAGGTTTTATGGTAGAGATGGAAATTTCTGTTCCAAAACTGGGGTAGAACCTAGTACAAGTACAAATTGGAAAGTCCACATGGAACAATATATGAATAATTCAGGAAAAATGGTAGAACCTTTGTGGAACAACAATTTGCAAAAAAAAGCAAGCTACAAAAATGTTACCATTTACCAAGACAATGAAGGTTAACAAAACTTGAAATACCTTCTCTAGAACTGTATAAAGGTTAAATCAGCATGTCAGCTTTACAAAACTGAGAAAACAATATAGCGACCCATGTTGCTAGGAACAGTTATATTAAATGAGGAAAAAGAGGGTTTCTAAAACAGACCATACAGACCTACTGAAGAGCATAGCAGTACAGTACATATCAATTAGAACAAGCAGGTTGGTGCAATCATTTAAACTGATAACTGAAATAACAGGAAGGAAAATTAATACCATCTGCAATTTGTTTCTCCAATCACATCTGCTAGTTCAGCAGGTATGCACCTCCACTTTTGGCAATCATCACAACACACCCATGCAGCACGTGGTGGCACTGGTGGTACAGATGCCACATCCATTTTGCATGCAACATTTCCAGGTAAATCAGTAGATATGGCACCAGAGTTCTTGAATGCAAGTTCGGTGGTAGGATCAAGATTACCTATGTAAAATGAGAATGTAAATTCCTTCTGAAGCTGACTGCTATATGCTATGGAAAAGGAAGAAATGATAAATTCAAAGACGTACTCTGTTCATTCATATGAGGTGCTGCCCGTTCAGTAGAAGGCAAATGTAAAAGTCCATGATCAAGGGAAGTTTCGCCCGATGTATTTTTCTTTTTACCTTTTTCTTTCTTATGTGGGTCTCGCACCTTACCCTTCTTTTTTGCATTAGTATCCTTTATCTTGCGTCTTGGTGATTTCATACTGTCAAATGCACTCCCTTTGTCACCATGCACTACAGAGTGACTCTGTATGCCATCATGTTCATGCATACTAAGGTCCTGTGAGCCTGAAGTTAGGGCTTCAAAGCAAGACCCGTCATCTGGAGGCCCAGGTGAAATTGGACCATTAGAGAACGGACTAAGTTTTGAAGATTCACATGGAGAAACATTGTTGCATCCTATAACATTCTTTTTTACCGCTTTAGATCCATCTTTCTTTTTGCAACCTGCTTTTCTGACAATACCATTTTTTCTCACAGATTTTGACTTCTGTGAAGCTCGCACCTTTCCTTCACCAATATGATTTTCTACTGTGCCATGAGATGGACCAACCTCTTCCTTTCTGGTGTCCTCATGCAAAGTACTTCTAGCATGCTGCTCCAAGTTCATCAATGATGAAGCATGTTCTTTTCCACAGTCAGAAGTAGATAAAACGGATGGATCACCACCATTCAGTGCACCAGCATCGGTTGAGTTTTCATGTAACATAACATCATGGCTTGCAGAAGCATTACCTTCACATGTAACAGAAGCAACCTCCAAAACAGAATCCGGCGAAAACCCAATATGCAGCATGACACTGCCATTGGCATTGTCCATAGGCTCAGAAGTTGAAAGGTTAGTACACTTTCCATGGACGTATGCGGCGCATGTTTCTTTAGTACAACTCACCAAGGCTCTTTCTCTTTGCTGCACATCAGTCTGGATACACTTTGATTCTGTATGATGACTATCAATAGACTCTGTAGTTTTGCCAGTACTATCAAGAATAGTAATTAATTTATCAGAAGACAAATTTGAAATGTTTCCTCTGTGACATTCCAATGAAATATCAGTATCAGCCACGATTGAGAAGGTTGGTTGCTCATTCAATTCACTAGCAGCATGCCCTATATCAGCCACAGTTGTTAAGGTTGGTTGCCCATCCAGTTCATTAGATGCATGCCCTATTTCAGAGAAGGTAGAGCATTTAGTTTTTGAAGATCTTGAACTTCGACTTCTCCGAATACTTGGCTGACTTCTCTGATCAGATCTGTTATACGATATTCCTTTGTCCAGGCAAATTGGATGAGAATTAGAAGTAGATGGCCCATAGCTTGGACAGCAATCTAATAGCTGTTCTAGATTGCCCCAAGTAGAAGATTTTGGTGGCCTGTTCATACCACTTCTTCCCTTAGTGATTTTGTTGGGGAACATATCCATGGTGCTTTGGTGTAATGAGCTCATGATATCAACCTTTTTAGGTTTGCGTGAGCCACTGCTCCCTCTGCCTATTCGATCTTGCTTCTCAGAATTAAGACTTCTTGAAGAAGCAGCTCTTTTTGGATTCCTACGTATGAATACCTGTAATGCTGTCAGCTTTTGGCTCTGTGATTCTCCATCATTAGCATTACTGATAAAATCAACAGAGCTGTCATCAGCAGAATTACAGGCACTGAGCCCTTGGTCCAAATGGTCAGATCCGCCAACAGCACCTTGATGACCTAGGCATAGAGCAGATGGTTCCTTGCTGCTACAACAAGGTTCATCGTTGCAAAGTTGGTTATACGAATAAACACACTGGTTTCTATCTGGAGGTAGTTCAGGGGCCCCATATTTTAGAGAGACCTGTTGCAACTCTTTATCAGGACAAGGGCCAAAATGCTGATTGCCATCATCATAAGCCTCCATCTGGAGCTCAAGAGCCTGACCATCTAAAGGCACATCAACGGAGCTCCCATAAATAGAAGGAACTGAAGTTTCAACAGCTAGGCAGAAGTGTACTGCATCGACATTTGGCAGGAAACCAACCTTTTCCAGCTCATAATTAGCACTGGTTATCAATGTCAGGCCCTCAGCACGAGATGGCAATTTCTCCGAGTGATGCTTCCCTGGGTCTGACAAGTCCCCATTGTCATGGGCTAAATCACCATTCCACATCCCTCTGTCAGCCCCATGGCACTGACCTGCCTTTCGATCCAAAGTGAGATCAATACCCCCTGAAATGGAAGGAACTGAATCTTCATGAGCTGATCTCGAGACAGCTTCAATATCCGATATCAAACTATCTGACTGCAGCTCATCCTTTGCACACGTGATAGATCCTATGCCATCAACACCACGTGGCTCTTGCTCGCTGCCATGATCCATCAAAACTGACAAGCCTTCATAACCACATTTTACTTCGTTACAAACCGTCCGTAAATCTTCTACAGTTTCCTTTACTTCCCCCACCATGACGCCACAATCATCTCCGTTACCCATCAAACCCACCTGCTCAAACTGGCTCCCCTCTGTCGTTTTCTCCAAAATGTTAAACACACATATAGCATCCTCGGAACAGACCGCTTCATGGCAAGGAGAAGGTAACGTCCTATTTGAAAGCCTGCCATTGGCCTCATGACAAATCTGCAGACTGGCATTTTCAGCGGATGCCGCAGGAGCCAAACTACCTTCCTTCCCTTCCTCCATGCCCATGACCCTCTGCTCTGAACTCGAACCGTCCTCCTGTCCTATCTGAAACCTTCTTCCTTGGAGGAAGGCAGAAGCACGCTCGACAGGAGTCACCAATCCAAGAGCAAAATCACTCCCTTTGTCATCTATCTCTGTGTACAATCTAGCTTCCGGAGCGCGGCATACCTCTACTGTGTCATCCCCCAATCCATGGACCGGTACAGGGGCGGTGGCAGTAGACAGAGCAACAACCTCCGCTGGCCCCAACCGTTGGGCGTCAGCAACATGACCCTCCTCCCCGCCGCGCACGGCCGCGCCAGGCTCCTCCATTGCGGCAGGAGGTCAGCAGGAACACGTACGGATCGAGAACATCCAATGCCCGCTCACCCCTCCACACCCGCGCCCGCCTCCGCACCCGATCACGCCGCCGAAGCCAGGCCTCCAAAACCCTAGAATTCGAGAGCACGGGCAGGGAAACTCAATCAGGATTCCGCGAGCAAACGGCGCCGCCCAACCCTTATCAACAGAAAACAAAGAGAGACGAACCTCCGGGACCCGCGTGGCCGCGAATGCCTGCAGCGCTGCGGCCGTCGGGGCCCGCGCCGTTGACCTCCGCCGGTCTCCGGCGACGGGCGCGGGAG
>Ga0182004_10002994_pt1 | contig 13310 bp, 9 predicted proteins | sample Sormic07211540_1_FD_120479 | JGI IMG/M metagenome (GOLD analysis project Ga0182004, IMG submission 120479) | Endophyte microbial communities from Sorghum bicolor roots, Mead, Nebraska, USA - 072115-40_1 MetaG | ecosystem: Host-associated > Plants > Roots > Unclassified | place: USA: Nebraska...
ATATATAAAGTGGTTTAAGGTTGTGTTCGGTTCAACCTCTCTAAGTGCATCTGCTACCAAAAAGCAGAACGCTAACCAAACAGGTGGAATATGAAGCTGCTTTTTTCTAGAAATGGTTTTTTTGGTAGTACCATACATTTTCGTAGCACCTTGGATTATGCTTTTCCAAATTGGTGGAAATAAAAAGATGTATTATAACTATTTCAAGAAATCAAGATGATGAACAGAACGGATATGTTCTTAAATCGAATAACTTATAACGTTTTTAGAGCGTATAGCTCATAATTTGTAGCTCACAACTAAACCAAATAGAGCCTAAGAAGACACTACTTGTTTGTATTTGTAGCTGCCATATATATTATTAACAACTTATTGCACATATATATGTTATAATTTACTAACGCATGCAGACCAATCCGGATCTAAAATATCGTAGTACTAGTTAATAAGTTAGTCTACAACATGCTTTATTTAATTTCCATCATCAACTGGATCAGAGAACTATTAATAAATAAAAAGAGAGTTTACAACTAAATAGGAATCAGCATCAGATCACCAATCGAGACATTATTAAGAAATACACACAGCAAGCTACTGGTTCAACTTACATCTGTCATCTGACTCAGCTAGCTCCCTGCCGCATGTATTATTTCATACAATATATCATCAGCTCTAGTTTATTTGCAGCTTGCTTGAGCTGCAGCTTGATATATATATGTGGATGCCTTTACTACAACCGTACTGATCATGATATATATAACAATCACTTTGGCAGGAAGAATATACATATTAATATGGAGTACAAAGTTTAAGACCGTACCATCTCTCACACATATGACCAAAGGTAGGCTTAGTAGTAATCATGTTTTTTAATTTACTATATATATAGATAGAAGAGTATAACAGCATACTAAAACAAGTAGCTAGTACATAGAGTATGTGTAGTGTGTGCATAGATTAGTGTTTCTACATAGTTGAAAAGGTTATCTCCACCCAACAAAGAGCATTCAAACAACACATAAGACTACTTTTAAAAAGGAACCTAACTGATCCTTCGAGTACAACACCTAATACAAGGAATCAATCACAGCAACAGAAGATTAAACAAAAATGCCAACAGGGCGCCTCTGGGCAGATAAAAGTACTCCTACCGGTACCTGTCTGATTTGTTTCAACTAATTAATTATGTGATTATATATATGTTGGTCCATGATGCATGTCATGCAATAAGGTTGTTGTTAGATTATTACTATCCGATTGGGAATTAACGTAAGCAGTGACGTAACTCGGCGCCGTATAAAATAGCAATATATTTCCTCTCGGAGGAGGAATAATGGAATCATGCATGCCAGAGAGAGAGAGAGAGAGAGAGAGAGAGAGAGAGAGAGAGCGCCACAACACCACATGCAAGAAAACAAGGACGCCCTCTCCAATCCTTAAAAAATCCAAATAGACCGACTGCTGTCCATTTTAATTATATTCTCTTCTCCCAATTTGCTATGAGCACAAGCAATTTCTTACATTACATTTTCGACGAGACCACACAGTCACTGCCATCGAAGACCCACGTACAAGTTTCCGCTAATACTCCTTCCATCACGAAATAAAGTGCACCGTGACTTCCAAAATTTGAATATTTCAATTTGGCAAGAATTATTAAAAAGAAAGCTATGATTTAAGGAGAAACTCTATAATTAAAATAATCTATAGGTACATGTGTCATTTGAGTGTTGCCTTAAATTGTTTTAAATTTTTTATAACGGATTATATTATAGGACAGAGGGAGTACATAATTCAGTTCATGAAAGTTAAGGTGAGTGTGTTTGAATTATACAGTACACACAGATATTCACAAACATACACATAAGAGTATGCAGACACGTCGCCTGCTACTATGTACCATGGGAAGATTAGAATAACACCGTTAATTTCTAGATTAAATACAGGAAAACACAAGCACCATTTGAGCTAAGCTTTAGCTCACGGTGATCGCTGAATAATTTGCTTGACATTATTCGTAGATATATAGCCGGCCTAGACCAGTTTGTATATTGGTCGATTTTGTTTCTTGTTTTTTGCTCGCCAACATTATAGCATAGTCAAGGTGATATTTTTAACCGAAATAATTGGCATTAATTAAGAACAAAGCACACAAATATATATATATATATATATTATAAGTACTGCTTGTCGTTTGTTGCTTAGTGGTTACTATATTGTTGATCTCTATGTTGCAAATGGGTAGTTGTACTCTTACTTTTGCGGCTATTTTTCCTATAGTACCGGATGGTCGTTTGTCGGTGATCTAACAGATGATTTGTTCTTTGAATATTTCTATATACATCTATGTGGTCCTTTCTAGGACGGAAGGAATAATGAGAGGGGACAGACTTACAGGTATCAAAACAGACTAGCTACTTCTCCCTTGGCTAGCTATTCTTTATTTGCTGTTTTCAGAATCCCTGTGGTTAAACCTTTATATATATTTATATTATATTGTTGACAAGTCTCTTGGACCACGGGAATAACCTATGATGGTTCCAACTTCCGACACATATATTACACACATCATGGCTCAAAATGTGCAACAACATCAATAATAGGAAGATAAAGAATTGGAATTACTAACAAAATTCAGAGGGCTTGGTCAATTAACTCTTTTCTTATTTGGAGGAAACTATAAATTTATAATCTATATACAATAAAATACATTTATTTATAATATCTCTTGCAAGAATAAAATGAGGGAGTATAATTTGGAAACATGGGAGCATACAATAAAATTTATTTTGGTCAAACTTAATATATTTTACACTCTAGAAAAGTTAAAATGACTTATAATTTGGAATCGAGGGAGTGTAACACAAGCATCCTGCTACAGCTGAACCAACCGTGCGAAGCTAATGGCACAAATATCTATAGTACACACTTGACATTTATCTATGGGCTATTGGGTTGGGTGTCATATATATATGTGCCTATATATGTTGCTTAATTCCATAGTAAAGTTGATGATGATAGTGCTGGCCTACTTCTTCCCCACTGAAACAACAAACAATTGCCAACTTGTGTGCCGCAATTTAGTATATTACACTTTCAGAGGCACATGGAGACGAGTAAACAAGAGATCAAATGGAGTCATGGGATTGGTCCTAGTACTAGCACCATACCAAATTCGATGTATCACTGCTGCACCCATGCACATGTTGGAGTGCATTTTTATCTTTTATCACAAACAATATAAATTCTTCCTCTCATTGCTTGAGACCATGATGCAGCATGAAGAGCGCGCGAGGGAATGAATCGATCGATGAACACAGGCAGCAGCGCTCGAATCTCGATGCGCCCGGCCTCGAGTTTGGAATGGAATCTATCTAAGCTAAGTAATCTAGTACTGTATCTAGTGGGCGTCAAAAAAATTGTGCTCCTCCACATGACAGATTCCTTGGCTTTTTCGTCGATGGTGGTAAGCTAGCTGTCGGCATTATTTCTCTTGATCCTTTCCTCAACAAAAGCTTCTCTTGGTATCCATGGCTAAAGTATGTAAAAGGGGTTGAGGTGTGGATTATTGTCATTTCTTAGTCTTACTCCAAAATGACCAAAGTCAACAGTTATGCCAGTCCGGAAAAGAAATCATGTGTGGTTACTTCTAATACAGTATTTTTTTTGACAAAATGGAATACTTCTAACAATACAGTTATGAGCTACTCACTTTAATTTGCTCTAGAAGTTGTTCTGGTTTTTCTTGTTTTTGTTATGTAATAACTAGATATAACATTATATCTAGACTGTTCGCAAAAAAATATATATATCTAGATACATAGCAAAAGTCATATATTCAGAAAATTCAGAACAACCAACGATTTAGAACCGAGAAAGTAGCATATATCCTTGCACCAAATGCGTCACCGTCCATTCGGCCTTCCTCTCGTTAACTGTGTGCATTCGGTTCTTGTCAGTACGCAGTGCAATTTGGTTCAAAGCAAGCAAGAACGACAAGAACCGAATCGACAGCCAAAGAAAGTAGGAACTGGAATATTAATCATCCAGAACTTTGTCCACATGTAGAGGGGGTCTCTGAAGCCTTATGAAAACTGTATATAATACTTCTGTTAATTTTCCGCGATGGGGGAATATAGCCCATGTTTCATTAAGATTAAGAGAATTACATGACGTAGCTATAAAAGAACCCTTGTAGCAGAGATTACAAATTACCAAGCTAGTGGTGAGTGACCTGGAACAAACCTGTATATACTTCTGTCAATAGTTTCAGCAATGATATATTCTCTACACAATGTATATATAGATCAATCAAAGTATCTCAGATGCTTAAGTTAGTCAATCTCTAGCAGCAACAGTAGCTCCAAGAGCAGCAGTGTGTGTACTGTGTAGTGTAAAGAGAGGAGCATTTTCACTTGGGCAGTATGACAGTGTGCAAATACAGTTATGAAGAATCCAATCGATCCACTACAAGAAACCACCCCAGCCGGCGCAAAACCGAAAAAGTTGCAACGCCCAGAGGGGGGAAAAATGCCAGCTTCCCAGCAGATTTACAGTGTGGCTTCTTGATTCTCAGCGGCGATGATGATGGCTCGATGACGACGATGGCGGTGCATCGAACCGGAGGGAGGCCGATGGGGCAGCTGTCGTGGCGGTATTGGAGAATCCTGATGATGCTGCAGCGGATGACGATGACGAAGAGAACAGCGGCAATGGCAGGGTGTGAGGAGGAGCTGCTGTCACCTTCCATGCCCAGCTAGGAGCACCCCCCTCAGGCCTCCTGTTAAGGTCTCTCGATGATGTACTCTGCATGGTGCAACAGAAGTTCATTCAGCATATATGTTTACTGATAACAGTAAATGGGCAGGAGCTCGATCTGGCTTTCAATTAAGTTGGAACTTGTTCCAAATTAGTGTTTCCATCAGTTCAGTTGGACAGAAAACGTCAAGCTCAACTTTCCGTCCAATAGAATCAGAAAAGACATTTGTGAGAACGACCTTAAAGTTAGCTGAATCATGAAAGGTTCAGAGTTTATCAATTTGAAGAAACTACCCCGGTTGATTGGTAAATTAAATAATGTTTTGTTTGAAAAAAACAGCAAACTTAGTACTTCTACTAGTTCAATGACTGTACCAATACAAAAGATGGCAAATGCCCAAGTCATCATCTTTTGTTTTCATTTTCAAGGAAGGTTTCAAAAATAGCCACACTTTATATATAACAGACAATACATGAAAAGGAACATTATTGAAAAGTTCTTGGGTGCAGGCGGCAGGCATAGTTGACCGATGATTTGATTAGCCTAACGTTGAAGTGTCACCACTCACCAGTCTAGCTAGGACGTTCCTTTTGAAGGAAAAAATCAAACACATGTACGTACTCTGTATTCATAAAGCTGCTAGTACTATTATTCCCATATTAGGCCAACTCAAGATATTCAACATCCTATAAGAAAAATCGTGCAGCGCATTAACATCACTGAAATCGACAGGAAACAGGTGGACTCTAGAATCCAAGAAAATGAGCAAGCGATGTAAGACAAGAGCTACATTGACAGCCACACAAGAAAGGCAACTGGATGAAACCAACTAATAAAAATCTGTCTCGTCAAAAAAAAAAAAAACCTAATAAAAATCTGATATCTGAAAGTACACCTTCAGGCTGCACTGCACAGTCTGTTTGTTCATCATATGGTCAAGACTCAAGCATGGCAGATTTATTTTCACAACACGAACAATTTGACCCGAAACCATGTGATGCTAGTTTTGACTTTTGAAATCCTTGGAACTGTAAGATTTAGCGAACTAAGTAATTTTTAACTGCCTGTATTTCAGTAATTCAGTATCACCTAACCTCATGATTTGTGAAGAAGGGGTGAGATTGAGCAGGCCAGGCCGGTGGATGCTCAGTCATAAGAGGGAACCGATGAGGGTGGCCCGACAGCTCAGAGGGAGTATCAATCTGCATCAGAAGCAAAAGATTTTCAGTTGAATTATCGGCAGCTCCCAAGTTGTCCACACTCTATAATTCCTTAAACAATTCATTTTTGGTAGGAAAAAAAATGTCCTGCTCAACTGTCGTGATCACCCAGAAAGAGAAACCTGTTAATATGCGATAAAATAATTTTCCTAATGATTCCGACTTGTGAGGGTGGTATATGTAGTCAAATGAAAACCGGGCCACTAACAGCTGTAGAAACAGGATGGAGGTAAACTATGAAAAGGACTTATCCACAAGAGGCAAGGTAGTTACGTCACTAGCATGGTGAGAGCGAAACTTGGATTATTTTGTGCAATAGTGCATCAGGTAGCCAATAAAAGTCGAGAAGAAAATTTCACTGATTTTGATACTTGTCAAGGTAGCGTTAGCGCTTGCCTTTGTTTTTTTCGATTCGGAGCCCTCAAATGATCCATGGTGGAGCTGCAGGCCTAGGCAGCTCTTATCTCTTTTGGGGCTCTGAGATGCCGGTTGAGATATGCTCAAGTTCAGATCAACTTCAGCAACTGTACAAGCAACAAAAAAAAAAACAAATTCAAGCGGTTTATGCAATAATACCTTGGTTCAATTCAATAAGTTTATCAGCAAATTATCAACGCCATCTGAAGATTATATGCAGAAAAGAAAGGGTTATCAACGTTCTACTACCTTCAGTGCTAACTTCAGTCAGCAGCTCCCCATCATATGTGCTTGGCTCGAAATTCGTCACGGCCTCTCTACCATTGCATTTGATTGCGGCCTTATCGTAAGCCCTGGATTTTAAAATGACAAGAAGAGAAACGAGAATCGAGTCGGTACTCAACCCTTTGGAAATCAAAAGACATGATAAAAAAACAGAAAAAATCTTTTTTTTTTGTTTGCATATATGAGTTGCAGAATCAAAGATGAACAACCTTGCAGCCTCTACTTCGCTGTCGAATAGCCCAAGATATATGTACCTGCACCCAAGCATGGCGTTCCCACCGGTGAGGACTGAGGAATTCCCTAGCCACTTCCCTTTTTCTCTATTAATTCCTTTTTATCTTTTGATTGAAACAACCACTAATCAAGCTACATACATGCATCTAACCTATACTATATTACTGAACAATACATAAACTAGTACTACTAAACGAACTCGATCAAGACTTAAGCATGAACTAACAGAGCGAGGAAAGGCAAAGCATGCATTTGCAGGAAGTATATAGCGATGTCGAGAAAATTAAATCTGGTAAGATAATTCAGTCTGCAAATAAAGTGTTCTTACTTCTTGCCGAGGAACTGCCCCATGCGCGCCTCCCAGCGGCCGCACTTGTGCAGGGTGACTCCTCTGTACTTGGAGCTGCCTCTGGAGAAGCCGGTGCTCTGCCGCCGCAGGACGTGCACGAACTCCTCCTTGGATAGGCTCTTCATCTGCTGGAGCACCAAACAGGACAGCCATATATATTCAGCAGCTGCAGATGTTTCAGTCGATGTTGCAAGAACATTCATCTAGATCGATCGATCGACCGACCTGCTTCATGTCGTCCTCGTAGTCACTGAGATTGAAGTTTATGTCGGCGTCGACGCCGCGGAACTTGATCGCCGCTCGATCGTACGCCCTGCAAAGTTCCAATTCCAAAGAGTGAGTGATTAATCCGGTCAGATAGGAGTGGATATGATGCAGAATTCAGTACGGGGATCAGACTTCAGAGCAGAATTCTGTGCGTGCGTACCTTGCAGCAGCATGAGCAGTGTCGAATCCACCTGTATTAGCCAGAGCCAGATCACTGAATCGGTTAGACCATTCGAGATCGATCAGGAAATAATTAACGGGAAATTAATACAAGAATCCAACTCTAAAAAAATTTAATACAAGATTACTAGTACAAATTAGAGTTGAAAAATCTGTTTGCTCACCTAAGTACACCTGCTTTCCGCAATCCCTGCATTTTCGGAGGAACAGGAAGAGGAGAGGAAACGTTTGTGTCAGAAGAAGCGATTGGTTGGTAGGTGAAAGGATGACGGCGGCGATGGGTGTAGTTGTACTGACCAGATGTGGGACTCCCAGCGGCCGGTGCGGCGGTAGAAGGTGACGCCGCGGTACTGCGAGCTGCGGGAGCGCGGCCCGCGGCGGCTCTTCTTGGCCGGCTGTGGCTGCACCGGCGGCGGGGGAGCCACGGGCGGGGTGGCGTGCGGGTGCTGGTGCGGGTGCGGCAGGATCCTGATGTCCGGCTGCTGCTGATGCGGGCGCGGCGGGTCGGCGCGGAAGAAGCCGAGCTCGGCCCAATGCTGCGGCGACGGGAGCGGCGGGCCGGTGCCGGCCGGGAAGAGCTCTCGGGTGACGAGCTGCTGCTGGTGGTGGTGCTGGTGGTGGTGATGCTGGTGATGGTGAGGAGGCGGCGACGGCGTGGCGTCGTCGTCGTCGTCCGCGCCGGCCGCGTCGCTGTCGCTCCTGAGGATGCTGAACTCGAGCACGGCCGGCGTCGAGCTGGAGCCTTCCTCCGCCGGCGCGGCGGCCCCGGCGCTCGCGGACGCCGCCTCCGCGTTCAGCACCGACGACTCCGACGACCCCGAGTCGCTCGCCTCCATCGCCGCCGCCGGCTTCTCCGGCGCCACCTCGGCCACGTTCAGATCCAGCTCCATCTCCCTCGTCTAGCTAGCTAGCTTCCAACGACTTGCAAACAAACGAGCTGAGAGGAGAGCCCGGGCGGCGACGACCGATCCCCAATCGCAAGCAACTGGGCTGCTACTGCTAGAGCTAGTAGCTACCTGGCGAGCTGGTGGTCTATTTCAAGAAGAAGAACCAGAGGAGGAAGAGGTAGAAGCAGGAGAGTGCCGAGTCGTTCTTGCGGTACATTTAGCCTCCACGACCACGAGCAGAGCTGCCCTCCTCCTCACTCCCGATCCTTGACGACCATCCTGCACGCAACCCGGAGAGAACGCCCTAGCCCACTGTACGGTCGCTTCACGACTGAAGAACACACCGTACCCCGGACCACCAATCAACTGTCTGTCAGCTACCGTTTCCTTCCTTCTCTAGCTAGCTAGCAAAGCTAGGGGAAGAAGAGGTAGCTAGCTAAAGGTGGGGCTTTTACAGGTAAGGCGGCCGAGGGCGTTTCGGAGATCGAGCTCCGGCGCGGCGGGCGGGCGCGGCGGTGGCGGGGGGCGACGGAGCTGAGGAAGAAGAAGGAGGTGGGGCGGAGGGAGGGAGAAAAAGAGGCGGGTAATATATAGATGGATGGATGGATGGAAGAGAAGAGAAGAGAGAGTGGGGTGGGGGGTGTTGACAAGGATCGGAGGGGTCACCGGCGGTGGCCGGTGGCAGCCGGTTAACCTTAAAATCCTTCCTGATTTGGGCACCCTGCATCGTCCGATTTGGTGGGTGTGGCTGCCTGCTGGATTTGTCATTTCTCCACCCCACCCAGCCACCTCCTAGCAGTAGTAGGAATAAAAACACGAGGTCTAGAAAAAAAAATGCCATGGATGTGCTGCGGTGGCAGATGATGATACTTTTGCCATGCTAAGCTATGGTGTGCTGAGAGAAAATATCTTCTCTTACTGTTTTGGTTGATGCTTCTTCTTGCTCAGCTAGCTTCTCCTGCCTGCCTACGGTATACCCTTGGAGACACTTGACTTGAGCTATGGGGTTTCTCTTGTGTTGACTTTATTAGGGCCTTGTTTAGTTCCAAAATATTTTGCAAAACAGAGACTGTAGCATTTTCGTTTGTTTGTGAAAAATATTGTCCAATCATGGATTAACTAGGCTCAAAAGATCCGTCTCATCAATTCCGACCAAACTATGCAATTAGTTTTTATTTTCATCTATATTTAATACTCCATGCATGCGTCTAAAGATTCGATGTGACGGGAAATCTGAAAAAATTTGCAAAATTTTTTGGGAACTAAACAAGGCCTAGCTCCCCGGCCGATTGTGTCTTGGTTGATTCTTGAAGAGACACTTTTGTGTGAGGAACTGATTCTCTGTTGTGAGATAGAGAGTTTAATTTGATGCTACAATCAGACCTCTTTCTCACGAGAAACACGATGAACGGTAACAAGCGCGATTGCGGCGCGGGGATTCTGAGTTGAAACGTTTCACCTTTCCTTCATCGAATCGAAATAGCCACCGGCTAGTTTCGCCAGAATTCTCTAGGCCATCTCAAGGGCTTCTCTCCAACGTGTTTTTCCAGTTAATCATTTTTAAGTACAACGAGTTCAGTTGGGTTATGTTTATGTTGTACTTTGCCTAAAAGTTCTGATTTTTAAGCAGATTTTTAGGTATATGTTTTTTTATAAAAAAAAACATTTTTTTCTAAGAATCTAGTAGCCTATTAGCCAAATGGTCTCATAAGCTGATTATGATTTATCATAGAATTGTTCTGCAGAGTGTTTCACGAGAATCTAGATCACATATCGTTGGTAGGGATTATCCAATTTCTCTCCTTGTTGTTAGTTTTTGTTTGATAATTTCTTCTATTTCTAAGGAAACAGTTTGAAGAATCCCTCCCAAACATACCCTTAGATATTTTAGGTCTGAGTTTTAATAGCAAAAATTTAAGTGATATAGAACATTTTTCCAAATAAAGGTGCACCAGGACTTTTGGTTGGTTAAGGTTTAGTGAAACCATATGAGAATTGCATCATTCAAAAGAATGTATGGTACAAGTACCGGATAGGGGCAGAAGGAAGCAACAAACTCTAGCCGCATCAGCTGCGCACGCTCGCCGCATCCGCATCCCGTGCCCAGGTCAGCCGGCTGCCCGCCACGCCGCCCTCCATGCTGGCCGTGCACGCGCACGGCGGTGCCGCAAGATTCATTATCTATGCACTATTTAATTAGTTTTTATTTTTGACTATATTTCATTATCTATGCACGTGCCGCAAGATTCGATGTGACGGGGAATCTTGAAAAGTTTTTGGTTTTTTGGAGTGAACTAAACAAGGTTCTAGTTAGTCTATGATTGAACAATATTTATCAAATACAAACGAAAATACTACGGTATCTATTTTGTAAAAAAAAATTTAGCACTAAACAAGGCCTTAGTGTAAAATTTTCAAGGGATGTATGCTATTATTCCCCGCAGTCCGAGTTTATACTTTTACTATATATGCTTATCGGAACAAAAGTGTTAATGGTAATCAAAGTACATGTGTTTAGTGATGTGAGTATATTGCAAGCAATGCAAGGTTGTCAAAAAAGAATATATATGGATCATGCGACGTGTTGACGACGATCCGATATACGACGACCTGATCGACGACGTGGCTCAATATCAGCTGCGTGTTTATGCAATTTTTTAATTGTTCCCCCATGCGATGCGATGCGATGCGTTGCCGTGCAGTCGTCCTAAATTTGTAATGCACCACGAGGAGCACGCACCTCGCTCGCCGCACCGGATCACATGATGCCTTCCTTGTTCTCGTTTTCGATCTGTACGCACGTATATATATACAGCGTGTACTTCCTCATCTAAGTATTTTATAAATAAATATACATAATCCCTTAGTATCTGTTATTCTAGTGTACATATATAGTTTTTTGTTAAGCAGATAAATATATATAGGAGTATTATTTTAAGAGTTAGTAAAAAATTATGAACCTAGAAAAAATAACAACTTATAATTTAATTAAGAACGGAGATATACATACATGCATACATATGCTCCATTAGCTGCACCTACAACATGCATTATCTACCTAGTATTTTATTTAGTTCATCCGATTTGGTTAGAAAAATACGGCTCCACTGCGTATTAGATCTGTTCTAAATGAAACTATTCTGATTTAACGACAAATTATATAAAATCTCTAGTTCATCATTGTTGTCAAATTTATAATAACACATCCATTTTAGAGTAGATAACTATTCTAAGGCCCCGTTTAGTTTTTTCGGGTAAAGTTTAACTCATGTTAACATTGAATGTTTGGACACATGTATGAAGTACTAAATATAAACTATTTACGAAACTAAAAATATAGCAAAAGAGCAACTTGCGAGATGAATCTTTTAAGCCTAGTTAGTTCATAACTGGACACTAATTGCTGAATAAAACAAAAATACTACAGCTGTTAAACTTTAATACCCCCAACCAAACACTCTCTAAGTAGATAACACATCCTCCAGTCCCACTAGTCCCGGACTCAATTCTAACCAGGAATAATATGTTGATATGATATTCTTTTCTCTACCAGTGATTACTAATACGTACTGTATTACATCATTAAATTAGAATAAAACTCATTTCAAAGTTCCATTAGGTCTGGCTAATCCGACTTATATTTACTTTCTACTTGGCCTTGTTTACTTCCCAAAAAATTCTATAAAATTTTTTAGATTCCCCGTCACATCGAATCTTTAGACGCATGCATGAAGTATTAAATATAGACAAAAATAAAAACTAATTGCACAGTTTGGTCGGAATTGACGAGACGAATCTTTTAAACCTAGTTAGTCCATGATTGAACAATATTTGTCAAATACAAACGAAGTGCTACAGTGTCGATTTTTCAAAATTTTTTGGAACTAAACAAAAGGCCTATATGAGAGAGGAAGTAGCAAATAAATAGAGCTCTGCTGGGTCTGGATCTCGAAGGCAGGCAGCTGGTACCAGCAATTAAGTGAGAGATGCCGCCGGAGCTGCCATGCATATATATCCTCTCTGATCCTCTGTGTAGTACCAACAAGTTGCGAGGCCACTTGCCCGGCCGGATCGGACAGATAGGATAAGCTAGCTTTATATTCACCATGCACCGCCGGCCGGTCCGACATCGGACTCTGTCGGAGTTACCTATGCTGTGCCTAGGTTTCTCGCTCGCCGCCGGCCGCCGGATTAATCCCCATCACCCCATGAAGGCATCTCATGTGTATGCAAGCTACTAGTAGCAGGCTTGTTCTAGTATACCAGCAGCTCGATATCTCGATCAGTATCTTCGTTCTTCTTTTACCCGCATGCAGAGGAATCCTCATATATATATACTCTCTCTGTCCCGGTATATAGATCAAAAACGTATTTAATTTCTCTCATAACACTAGCAGTACTGTTTTTATGTTTGTGAAAGAGCATGTCTTATATTACAAGACATAAGCAAAAAGTATAGTTACGCCTTATATTATGTACTAAGATGGAGGGAGCATTTTATTTAGTGTTGTAGCATATTCGGCAATGAAGCGGACGAGAATAAGACACGTGAACAGTGCACGTGACCCCTTATATTATGTAAAAGAATATAGTATATATAGTCGATTGGTCGCGGATTGCTTTCTGATCGACCTTGCCGGCCTAGCTAGCTAGCTAGAAATTAGAGCAGACAATATCTTGTGGGCGACCTCTGCAATTAATACTGTGACCAC
>Ga0182004_10002995_pt1 | contig 13307 bp, 11 predicted proteins | sample Sormic07211540_1_FD_120479 | JGI IMG/M metagenome (GOLD analysis project Ga0182004, IMG submission 120479) | Endophyte microbial communities from Sorghum bicolor roots, Mead, Nebraska, USA - 072115-40_1 MetaG | ecosystem: Host-associated > Plants > Roots > Unclassified | place: USA: Nebraska...
CTTCGTTAAGGGTATTGTTGACTCTGAGGACCTCCCCCTGAATATCTCTCGTGAGACTCTTCAGCAGAACAAGATCCTGAAGGTGATCCGGAAGAACCTTGTGAAGAAGTGTGTTGAGCTCTTCTTTGAGATTGCTGAGAACAAGGAGGACTACAACAAGTTTTATGAGGCTTTCTCCAAGAACCTCAAGCTTGGCATCCATGAGGACTCACAGAACAGGACCAAGATCGCCGAGCTTCTGAGATACCACTCCACCAAGAGTGGTGATGAGCTGACCAGCCTCAAGGACTACGTGACCAGGATGAAGGAGGGACAGAACGACATCTATTATATCACTGGTGAGAGCAAGGAGGCAGTGGAGAACTCCCCCTTCCTGGAGAAGCTGAAGAAGAGGGGCTATGAGGTCTTGTACATGGTTGATGCCATTGATGAGTATGCTGTTGGTCAGCTCAAGGAGTTTGAGGGCAAGAAGCTTGTCTCTGCCACCAAGGAGGGTCTGAAGCTTGACGAGACCGAGGACGAGAAGAAGAGGAAGGAGGAGCTGAAGGAAAAGTTTGAGGGGTTGTGCAAAGTCATCAAGGAGGTTCTGGGTGACAAGGTTGAGAAGGTGGTGGTGTCTGACCGTGTTGTGGACTCACCGTGCTGTCTTGTCACTGGTGAGTATGGCTGGACTGCCAACATGGAGAGGATCATGAAGGCGCAGGCTCTGAGGGACTCGAGCATGGCGGGCTACATGTCGAGCAAAAAGACTATGGAGATCAACCCAGAGAACCCTATCATGGATGAGCTCCGCAAGCGCGCTGAGGCCGACAAGAATGACAAGTCGGTCAAGGATCTCGTGATGCTGCTGTTCGAGACTTCTCTCCTGACCTCTGGCTTCAGCCTGGATGACCCCAACACCTTCGGGACCCGGATCCACCGCATGCTCAAGCTCGGTCTAAGCATCGATGAGGACGAGTCTGCTGAGGCTGAAGCTGAGATGCCTCCACTGGAGGACGACGCCGGTGAAAGCAAGATGGAGGAGGTCGACTAAGCCCGGATGCTTGTCGTTTATCCCTAGTTACTTGTGATAATCTTGAGCCTGACCTGTGATAATCTTTCGAGGATTTTGGCATGTTATCGGTTGTCCTGCTGGCCAGGCTATGGTTTAGGCGTTTAGCTGTTATGGTACTCTGGTTTAACAGTTTGTCGTTATCCGTAATGCTACTAGTATAGTACATGTTCAACGTGCCGCCCTGTCTTGCCGTTTTTTTACTATGTTTTTTTTTCGTGCTGTCCTGTCTTTGCTGTTTTTTACTATGTTTTTTTCGTGGCTTTTTTTTACTATATACTAATTGCTCGAGCAGCCTTTGTGTTCTTTAGTAAAAGATGCTTTTTTGGGACAGGACTCGGTGTTTTGTTGTACTACTCCCTCTGTCCCCTATTTCTAGCCTGAGAATCAATTCCTGGGAGAGCTCCCACCGGCCAACCTTGTAGTCATCATAACATTTACTTCGTGTGTGTTTTTCCTTTCCCGAAGTGTGTTTTTCCTTTCCAGAAGTATTTCCTTTCTCTCTCTCTCCCGTATTCCTAGTAGAAAAATGTTTTAGCGCCATTCTGTTAGTTTTGATGTGTGATTGTTCAGCTGGAGGAGTGAATGGCTGCAGTAAATAAAAAGACAGCACGTAACCCATCAAGCATTGTTTACTGTGTTGCATAATGGTGGAAGTGAATTAATTGAGGGCACTATGGGTATTTGTCAACTCTACTAAAATTGACTTTTTTTTGGACGGAGGGAGTATATAATAGGTAGAAAATGCTCATCAAAATTTGTTTAGAGAATAGGCCCGGCATGTTCAAAGCAGAGTTAGGCCTTGTTTAGATAAAAAGTTTTCGGATTTTGACACTTACTTTTGTTTCTATTTGACAAATATTGTTTAATTATGGAGTAACTAGATTAAAAGATTTATAGATAAATAATTCGTTTTCGTTTTTATCTATATTTAATACTCCATGTATTTGTTGTAAGATATGATACGATAGGAAATAAGTTTTTTGATTTTTGAGTGAACTACCTTACTATCTTTGCTCCATTCGCTGCCGTATTTTTTTTTTGTTGGCTAGGGAACAGTATTTTCAGCAGCCTCAGGACTGTTTATGTAGCTTCTGAAAAAAATCATAACTGAAAATATTATTCTATGAAGAAATCATAGCTGATTATATTATTTTCTAATTTATTATAAGAGAAAAATAGTTGCTGGTAGAAAAACGGAGACGTTCATATGTTCAGGAACATAGAAGAAATAGCTTATCGTATCATGAATTCCTGATGGTGTGTGATTACTACTGAAACCAAAGCATCCATGAAGTCTTCCCTATGGCTGTCTATATGCTAAAAATAGAATTTGTGCTTCTGCCCACGTGGACTGATAATACAATTAAGGTTTAGTTTGTGAAATTTTTTTAGGTTCAACTTATTGTAGTACTTTTGTTTGTACTTAAAAATTATTGTCTAATTATAGACTAACTAAGTTCAAAAAAATTGTTTCGTAAATTATATACAAACTATACAACTAGTTATTTTTAATCTATTTAATTTGATGTGAAAGAGATTTTTTAAAAAAGTTTTGAGACTAAACAAGACATTAACAGTACATGGCTACCTGCATTCCAAGACCTACTCTATATTGGCAGACCAAGGTAAGACCGTCTCCAACAAGCCATGCATACCATTACCAAATCTATTTTGGATCTTGTACAGTAAAAAAATAACTCCAACAGAATATGCAAAGAGGATACCTATTTTGGGTAGAAGGAGAAATGGAACCCAAATATGAGTCCTCATCCCGTCATCTCTCTCCGACCCAAATCCTTGCGCTGACGCTATGGTGGGCCCATAGGAGGTGTCGAGGAGCAGTTGGTGTGCCGGGTCTGCGAGGCGTGCCTGCGGCGAGGAGCCGCAGGTGCGACAAGGCAGGAGCGCAGCGGGGAGTCATGACGGGCGTCGGGTGGGATGGGGCTATGGGCGCAGGTGCGGAGAGCCGAGAGGGGCACAGTCACGAGTCTGCTGCGGGCGGCGCATACAGGTGCGGGCGCAAGGAGCAGGGAGGGGCGTGTCGCGGGTCCGCTGTAGGGGAGGTGCGGGCAGCGCTGTGAGGTTTTGTTTTGCGCTTGTGCTGTTGGAGAAGGGATGTTTTTGGGTGCGGGACCTTTTCTCTGTGGGCGACGCAAAATGTTGAATGCGTCTCCAGACTGTTGGAGACAGTCTAAGGATAAATGATAAATACTATAAAGAGGGGAATCCACACGAGGAGTTCAGCATGCAAGAAAATTACAAATCTTAAGGCTTTGTTTGGATGTACTTAGATTTGTATCAATCCATATGTATTTGGGTGGATTGAAATGAAACTTGAACTAAATTTCACCTTAGCACATGTGAATTCGACAACATCTAACCAAGGACTAACACACAGAAAAATGATACATGCCAAGAAAACACAACTCAAATATATCAAGTCCAAATTGCTTGCTGAGTTTTCACGTGGCTGGCACACATATCACTCCCACACTGTTGACAATAATGCAAAGTCAAACGTTCACAAAATAAGTTTAAGGCAATAGTCTCGGAGGAACAGACGAATAATGCCATCAAAGAGTCAAGTATACTAAGACATCTTATTTCTTAGAGTTAAAATCTAGGAGGCTTCCACTTGTAAAGCATTTCACAGTTCTACAGAAGTAGTGCACAAGAACGAACAATGCAAGGACATTGCAGACCTATACTTTGGAGGTTCTGTTTCTAGGTATCATCCTTTATGCAGTGCAAGAAACATCGGATAATTGGATATATCATATGGGCTCCCTACGTGCCTACGTCACTTGGACTTCCAGCACATCGCAATGTGCTAGACACAGGTAACGACAAAACTTTCATAGTTGTGTACTATCAACCACATTTTTCTTGTCAAAGATCCAAATAGCTCTTCACATGCTCCGTTGTTGCCTAGGTGGCATAAAGGAAGCAAACAATGAATCCCATAACACCACCAGAACTGTCTTTTAATTTTTCACTTTAAAAATTGATAGCCTTGCTGAAGCCAATCCAAACCAAGTGACCTCTGTCTCTTTCCTAATTCTTTGCTCTAATCATCATGGTTTGTCCTGGTTTTGACATGAACAAGGTTTGTCATGATCAAGTCTACGATAATTAAGTTACTTCTTTTCCAATGCTTAAGGTACTAAGCAAATGCACATGCCCTATCTATAAATGTATTCATGAGAGCACACTGCCACGAACGCTCAAGGCATACAGATTCATCTAGCATTCACGATACAAGGAAAGGATGGGCTCACAGAGCTGTGGTTCTTGCTATGTGAAATCCATTCTGGACAGGATGAAGCCCAGATGCCTGGAAGGAAAGCCGCGTCGCTGTGAGAGCAGCACAGCCAGTAGCAGGGCAGAAGCAAGGCAAGACACTCTTGAAGACATCCTGTATTCTCCACAGAGCATCGAAGGCGACGCACTTGGGGCACCGTCTCCTCGGAGGCATTCTCCAACAAAGGTCTGCCCACTTAACATGGAGTGCTCTTATGAGAACAACTCTCCAAATGTCAGGGAGAGCTTCTCCATTGATCGAATGTCCCTGAGGAGCCAAAACAGTGTTGTCAGGAGGGTTAGCTTCAGATTGCCTGACGAATCTGATGTCTTCATCATCCCAGCGCGCAGAGATCCTGACGAGTACTCCACTGATGATGAATCCACAGAGGATGTAAGTGAAGAAATTGATCCAAAGAGACCTCATTATGTAATAACTAGATACTATTAATGTCGCTCCTCTGTGCAACATCAAGATGACTAGAAGAAATGAGTAACACAGAAAAAAACTAGTCACTGAATAGATGGTTGCCTTTTATCATGGAATATACCATATGCCACTTTAGGACTTGTCAATCATATTCCATTCCATGCAGGACTGCATGAGCATGAGTATATGCACTTTTATGTATTCCGCTGTCCAGTTCCCCAAAGTTTTGTAATATACAGTTCTTCGACCTTGTTTTGGAAACTGGAGAATGTCTAAGAAAACGTTCTATGTTTTACAGACTCCAACTTGTGCAAGTACCTTTCTCGTCAAAATGTTCAATTAGCTGTACAAAGTTCTGAACTTCTGGTAGAAAATAAATAAATAAATAAATAAATAAATAATGGAATTACAGTCAAGCAGTACACAACAGACATATCTATAACTAGTAGGCATCTTTTTTCTTTAACACAATAATCAGTTCCTAATGTTAACATACATTCAGTAAATCAGGGCCCAAAAGAGAAACACCAACTGTTCTACTTACATACACTTATCTATATTCAGATTTGAAGCCTTCTGTTAGAGCAACAATCTTTGAATTTAGCTTAGGTTGCAGCCTGGAAACAGCCTGATGAATATCCTACAAAATCATCAACTGGGTCAGATTAGTGGTGCCATTGACAATTTTGGTCAGATTAGTGGCCACTGACAATGATTTGGATCAGATACGTGGCCATTGACAATGCTTTTATGGGTTGGCTACATACCTCAAGACTATATCGATTTGAGAAATGAGTGAGTACGATTGTTTCGTTCCTGAACCACTGGGAATGCTCCATTATCTATACACGACATAGTGGGTGTAGGTTAGCAACTGGAGCAGTAATCATTTCTTATATTCATCAGGAATTCCAAAAGGCTCGTCGGCAGGTGTAGGGAGTATCAGCATGGAAATTGTCACCTCAGAAAGATGCATGTGGCCATGTTCCCTAGCATGCTCAACATCAACATGGTCATCTAGGAACGTTGCCTGCAGAGTGTAAAACTATGTTGGTACTAAATAATAAAAAGGCGAAGAACTTCAAATTGTTCTTCATGATTCATATTTGAAGTACATCTGATGAATAAGCTAGTGAAATTATTGTTTCATTTACAGTATGTAAGAACAAATACTGGATGGATGCGTAAAGACAATACCTCAGTTATGAGAACCTTTGCTCTCAGGGCATCTGCATTTCTTGGGTCAAGAATAAAATCAGACTTTGTATCTCCTGTGAAGGCAACTTCTGGGTACAGTATCGTATCTGTAATCTAATATTAAAATGTGTGGTGAATACCATGTGGGAGATATTCCTAAGCAATAGGGCCAGTTCAAAAGTACAGCACAGCTTACCTCAGTTCCTGATTGCTTCAGTTTCATTATTTGACTACCCTTCAAATGAGCATACTGTTTTTTCAACTTTCTTCGAATAGAGTAGATGACATAACCCTTTACACCATTCACGAGATGGATAATGTCAATAAGCATTAAATTGTGACCAATAACAAAAATACATGTTTGCTAGCTCTAAGGAGCAGTACCTGGCTAGGTATAGCGTGGTATGTCTGAAATGGCCTGGCAACAAGATCATTACGTATTTCATATGTCTCTCCTGAAAGAAGTTAAGTTGTTGCATTATAAGGAACAAGCAAGCAGAAAACATTCAAGACAGCAGCGAAGCAATATCCATACCCAAATCAAGTGCAACTAATTCAACTTTCAGCTCAATTTGACTCATCCTACGATGGACTTGAAGCAGATCCTCAACATCATCCTTGATGCAGGGTGGTACAAATACAGTAGGAGGCTTCAAGTTGTAGAGGCCACGGGTCGCTATGTACATTGGAAGACCACCCTGCACGATCACCATAGCAGAAATTGATGTGGTAAGCATCAGTTCGGCACTGATAGTTTTATAGTTTTGTAAGAGCTGGACTCAGCAATGGCACATGTAAATAAACCAAGTAAAAGCAGAATTACGGCCTCGGCCTGCAAATACGAAAACAGGGCCCGTGGCGCTCACGATGTGGTCGAGGTGGGCGTGGGTGATGAAGAGATAGTCCTGGCTGACGGCGAACTGCGGCCCGCGGCCGATGTCGAACGCGACGTTCAGCGACGGCACGGTGACGCAGGTCTCGTGCCCGCCCACCGAGATCCCCTCGACGGCGTACCCTTCCACCTCCACGCCCTTGCGCTGCACCTGGGCGCGCGCGCGCCGATACTCCTCCTCGTCTGCCAGCGCGCGGTCCAGCACCGACAGAAGCCCGCCCCCCTTGCCTCCGCTTCTGCGGCTGCCGCTGGTGGCGGTGGAGGAGGAGGACTCCACTGGCTTCCTAGCGGCGAGGGTCTGGAACCGGGAGCACCGGGCGGAGGTGCGGGAGAGGGCACGGAGCGACGGGAGGGAGAATAGAGAGGCGGTCGCCATTTCCGGGCTGCGAATTGGGGAGGCGGGATGAACGGTGGCGAGTCGCCGACGGCGAGCGGCGGCGCCGCGAGGGTTCTGGGTTTTGGACTTTTGGTGAGCTCCAGAGCTCGGCTGGAGGATAACGAGATGTATTCGCATCGCAGCCCCTGTATTGTTGCAATATCCGCTAGCCCTCGCTGCAGCTGAGAGCAGAGGCAATATCCGGTGAATTATTAGTGGAGAAAAATGCCAACAAAATCAAGCAACAAAGTGACAACCAGGTACAGATGAAAGTAGAGCTCGTTTTTGATAAAAATAAAAACAAGGAATGACAAGTCGGCAACTAGATAAGTTGCTATGATATGACTGATCATATGATATACTGTCTTCGTTTTAAATTGTAAACTATTTTAGTTTTAGTTTTATAATAAATAAAGTTTGTTTAATTTTATTCATGCTTGTAGAAATATATATTACCCTCATATGATATACAGTGCTTTATCTAATGAATCTTGTTCTGATGTTGCACTTGTTTGTAGTATTTTTTTTATAAAAAAACTTGGTCAAATTAGACAAGTTTAACTTAGGATAAAGATAAGTGATTTGCAATTTAATATGGAGAAACTAGAATCAGAATCTAATTAAAATTACAAAACTAAATTATTATATACAGCCTCTTGATTGCTATTTATTTGGAAGGATCGTACGTGCATTACAGCTATGTACATGTACATCACCTGTTAAGTTCAAACTTTATCCTTTTTAAAAGTGCTGGCAGGAATTCCAAAGTTATATTCATAGAGAAGTGAAGCAAAATAAGTCTGATCATGAGGCTGAATACAAGGGAAAAAAAAAGGTGATCTCAGGAAAAGCTGAAAGATATATGTAGATACATGGTAAAAATTATGCACTTAAAAAACTAGAACAGCTTATAATTTGGGATAGAGGAAACTGTAGTACCTAACGATTCCACTTAGAGGCTACGGAATGGCTCCTATCTGTTGATTTAATATGCATATATACATACATACATACATACATATATACAGTGCACAGTTATTTACACATTTTTAAAAACAAAACACTGCGACGAATAGCGTTACTGTTTACAGGAATTTTACACTAGTTATCGGTGGCTGCCAAGTTTTGGCAGATCCAATCAGCAAACCAACTTCATGTGACAAATCTTCGTTGGTCTTGGATTCTTGGATAGGAGACAGAACCTCTGGCTCAGGGAACGCAACATTGCAGCTAACAATCATTCTTGAGTAAGAAGTGAGGACATATGCATCTATGACGGAGAATCCCTTGATGATGGGCAGCTGGAAGCCTTGCTCGAGATATGAGTTCACATAAGGTACAAACAAACTTTTCAGCAAAATCCTCAGCACGGTCTGCAAGCGTAACAACATTCATTCATATACTAGTAGAGAGGCAACATATGAAGTTTAATGCAAGATATCAAAGCAATTGTGAAATTTAAGTGCAACTCAACAAGCCATGATACTTGTTCATATTGAGTTAAACGACAATGCTCCATGCTGCCAAAACGGCAGTGTGTAGCATTTGAATTTAGAAAGATTGCAGCCTATGATGGCACCCTAAACCTCTATAACAGTATTTATTTGATTACAAAAAGTTATGGTGTTTCAATTAATTAGTGATCTCCAATATCTATTAGACTGCCAAAAAATAATTATATCTGCAATTTCTTATACCTACCCACATGCCCGAGTAAGTGATTTCAAAACTGCATTGTAAAAAAATTATAGTTAAGCAGAACCACCTGCACTAGACTGGTGTGGAGTTTGCCAACTTTGCTCCATTTCAAGGTAAATGAGAAATAATCCAATTTCACTCTCCCAACAAGATTATTCTCTGATACCGCTGCAGCTCCAGAAACAGCAACCGACTACAGAAGCAAAGACCATTTTCAGTAACTACAACAGTAAATGTTGGAAAACTGGACAGTGCATGCATTTTCAAGAAGATACAAAAAAGTAGAGTATAATAAGACCTCCTTATAAAATTAATCGACAATATGTCGAGCATAATCACACAGAACAGTTTAATTGGGAAAACATAAATGTGTATAAAAAATTTAGTTTCATTGAAAATTCTCATTGAGTGAAAAGCCTGAGATGCTTGAACCTAACACAAAACAATATTACTGTCAGATTGCAGACTCCAGAAACTGCAACATAATGCCAATCCAAATGAGTAGGAGCCTCTGGCTCCTCCTGATTCCTCAAAAAAAAAGGCACTCCAAATGGATTATTTTGTTGCTTGAGTGGCTTAACTAAGTCGTTAAAGCAAAGATGGATAGAATCTCACCACTGATATGCATGCAACTGGAACTATCTCACCAAAATCCAAGACATTAACTGTGACATCTAAGTCAACTGTGGCATCAATTCTACCCACATTAATCCTCACAGAGGGAGGCGAAACTGCAGAGATATTCAGTAGCATATCATCGTCAGGATATTCTCGATACAATCGAGGAACCAAAAATCTCCAGCTAGCAGTGTTCAAAAGAAACTGTTCAGGAACCTCGTCCACCATCCGTTGCAGCAAACCAGCCTGAATGATCAAAAGTGTAGCATCAATCAGAATATAACAATTACAGTTCAAAAAAGAAAAAAAAAGGATAAAAGGTCGAAGTCCACAGCTCCACATTGACAGTTAAGAAAATATTGTGCTTGTGACAAAAGAAAAGGAGCGTTTACTTTACTTGTACCTATCAAGAAAAATGACAGGTTCATTTATGAATTATGTCAAATGAATTAGAACATACCTTGAAGTAGAGAGCTGAAACGGAGTTGAAAACATCTTCATCCAATGAAATCCAAAGCATTCTCGAGGAGCTCCCAAGAGGTAATGCAAATTGGGTATTTCCAAGAAGCATGTCTCCGGGAGCAGTTTCATCCGATGGAATAAATAAGCCATCTATATCAAACTCAACAGAGGAGCTCTTGAATAGTGGATCATTAACAAAAGTCACATTCATTGCAGCAACGCTATCAAGATCAATTTTCTTTGGAAGGTTTCCCAGGAAAGAGTCAAGCTTCAGTGCACCTTCCATTACTTTGTTCTCAATTGCATTTTCCACTGATGATCTGATATGATTACTGAAACTATCTATAAACCTACAAACAGTAAGCAGAAGCAACATCTCACACATGTCCTCATCAGATTCAAGTAAGATGCGGACTAAAATTCATTTAAAAATAAATCAGGTTGGTTCAGGAACAAATAGAAGTACTCAAGAGGATTCTACAGAATTTTCTATCTACTGTAACAACAAATGAAAGTAAAATGAGGTTGAGATGCAAAGATATGTGAATGATTTCCACTTCTTGCTGACAAAGGAAAATCCAATTTACTGAGTGCACCCTCAAAGGAATTAACAACATTGTGCATATACAACAAATCGGGAACCACATACACTTGATAGAACCAAGATGCTCCTCCACTTAGTGTTATGTCTAAGTCCTCCATATTACAGCTACATTCTGTAACAGACAGCTTGATAGATCCATTCTGATTCTTCATGACCATGGAAACACCAACCTCCATTCCTTCAACCTTAGCAAAAAAGTATCTATGAATACTTCTTGTACCTTCATATACATACATGTGAAACATGTCTAGTATGTAGAATACAGTTGAAGTTACAGGATGTATAAGAACAGCTGGGCAAGGTATTAAGAATAGTAACGACATAAACTCTGAGTCCAGTTAACTTAGCTGCTTGTACTTGTTTCAACATTACGGTTTCAAAAAGTACGCGTAAGTCACATCTTTTGCATTGCTGAACAACCAGCTTGTTACTGAAAAACTGTCACTATCTAGGTGCCTTCTATAATTCAGTTTTTATATACTCATAACACTATCACTGGGCTGAAATGTTTGCCTAGTTTTATCTTACAGGACAGATTACAGACTGTCACCTTGTACTGAAGCTAAGTATAGCATTATGCTGCTAACTATAATTTGCAATGTCTCATTTCATGAGAATGTGCTCATAGCAAGATGGTAGACCTACAAGTGGAGGCCCTGGTTCTCACAAAAAAGGCCATTGCTGTCTTTTCCCTACGGCTGTGGCATGGTGGGTAGGAGCGGGCTCTCAGGTCGGGGCTTTCACTCCACCTTAAGTGCAACGTGTTCTGGATGTGTGTTGAGTGTTTTTTTTATACTATCTCATATTTCATAGAACATACTCCCTTTATCCCAAAATAAGTGCACACCTCACTTCTCGAGGAGTCAAATATCTTTAATTTTGACTAAGTATAAAAAAGTAATCATATTTATGATGTGTAACAACTAACAAGTATCATTAATTGACATTAGAACATACTTTCATAATAATTTTATTTGGAGATACAAACATTGATGTTATTCTCTATATGCTTGGTCAAATTTAAAAGGGTTTGACTCCGTGGAGAGCGAGATGTGCACATGGAGGGAGTAATAGACACTAAAGAAGGCACATAGGTAACCACTCTGTTTTGTCTTTATTACTTATAAGGTACTCGTATACCATCTGGAGAGCTGAAGCTTGAAAGTACCTTCAGCACCACTCAATTTGGCAGCATCATGGATTCTAGAGTCTTTATATGAATCCCATTTTAAACATAGTAATAAGTGTGAATTACTTGCTCACTTCTTAGATGATTGATTCTACTTCTGACAGAAAATAGATATTCCAAAATTGTAAGCGTTGCACGATCAGTCTCTACTTGATAGCAAAAAAACGATGCATATATCTCATACCCAATATTAAAAAAACGGCCAGTATCATATGATTCAATTAACAGCTACCAATCAGCAAGCCACGTCCCGAGGAACATAACTGATGGAATATCGGCCAAACAGGAGTCCCATTTATACCTGGATCGAAGCATTCCCGCTGTCGGATATGGTCACAATCCAGGCGCTGTACGAGTAGTTCCACTCCATGGTGAGGTTCGCTCTGGCCAACGAGGCGGCCACGACAACACCCGTGTCCCCGATAGCGACGGTGGAGTTGGTGACGGCGAGGCCGTTGAGCACAATCCCGGATGCGGCCACGCGGACGGTGCCCACGACGGTGCTCATGGTCTTCTGGATGTCCGGCACGTTCAGGGGCGTGAGGGTCGCGACGGCACGGGACACGAGCAGGTCCTTGGCGAAGTCGAGGCCCGACTGCGAGATGACGACGGAGATGTGCGACGACGCGACCGCGGGGGAGGCGGCGGTGAACAGCTGGAGGGTGACGAGAAGGGGGAAGAGGAGAGGGGTCCCCATGGCGGTGAGGAGATTGAACCTAGGTTTGGGGAGATGGTGACTGAAGTGGGAGTGGCGTAAGGGGGACGAAGACAAGCGCCGCGGCGGGGTGGAGGTTTCGAGCTCGCGGCGGCGGTGTCGAACTCACGGCGGCTTTGAGCAGTCGTCTTCTCCTGGTTTGGTGAGAGACGTGGAGCGGGTTTGGTTTCGACATTGCTGACGTGGCCGCTGGCTAGGCCGCAGCCCGCAGCGGCATGCCTCGAGTCCCAAATGCTAGTCACCTTCTCACCGACACGTGGTCCCATTTCATAATTGCTGCATCGCCCCGTTTGTGACTTGTGAGGCCTTCCAATTTTTTTCGTCATCTCAAGTTAGATCTTTAGTATAACTAGGTAGGATGTCCCCGTGCGTTGCTACGGGACGGTTAAACTTTTATACTAAAATACATAGATCACACGATAAAATAACAATATTAGACAATTAAATACTGATATTAAAGTGATATTTAATATAAAAGGCAAAGTCCATAAAACTAAAGTCACAGAGAGCATGGGTCGCAAGCTAACAAATTCTAATGTTAAATCGACTAAGATAATATATTATATCGGTAGAAAGAAATCTCTAATATTTATTTTTCATGAGCCAATAAATCCATAAGTTCCGCAGCATTGGTCATTTTCCCCTCTAGGATCATGCCCATCGTTGCTACAGATCATTTTATTCCTATGATATTATATCATACCCATCTATTCTTGCTTTTATAGTCACTCTTTGGTAAGTCAGCCATCAAGTGCATATATGCAAATATCAA
>Ga0182004_10002996_pt1 | contig 13305 bp, 6 predicted proteins | sample Sormic07211540_1_FD_120479 | JGI IMG/M metagenome (GOLD analysis project Ga0182004, IMG submission 120479) | Endophyte microbial communities from Sorghum bicolor roots, Mead, Nebraska, USA - 072115-40_1 MetaG | ecosystem: Host-associated > Plants > Roots > Unclassified | place: USA: Nebraska...
AGAGGAAGAGGACAAGAACACCAAAAAGAAACCGAAAGAAGCTGAAAATTACAGCGAAAAATGCAACCTACAAACAAAGGCCAGCTAGGCTACAAACTCCCTAGCCACCCAACAGTGCACTCGCCGGCTCGGCTAGAAGCGTGTTAGGCCTTGTTGAGTTCCAAAAAATTTTGAGAAATCGACACTGTAACGCTTTCGTCTGTTTGTGGTAAATATTGTTCAATCATGAACTAACTAGGTTTAAAAGATTCGTCTCGTCAATTCCGACTAAACTGTGTAATTAGTTTTTATTTTCGTCTATATTTAATACTCCATGCATACGTCTAAAGATTCAATGTGATGGAGAATCTGAAAAATTTTGTAAAATTTTTTAGAAACTAAACAAGGCCTTAACCTCCGGGATGAAGTTGTCGAAGAACGCGTTGTCAACGAACAAGACCCCTCATGTTTGGACTCTGAAATATGGACTCAAACTTTTGCATAGCTGTAGAGTCGATGGGTTGTGCTGAAACCACGAGCCCCAACTTGGCCATAGGAACCTGCTATGCTTGAAGAGTTGAGTTGGCCGAATGGCCGCCCAAGGTTTAGCAGCTAAGCGTGTACTCCTGCTGGGTGCACTGACACCAGGTCGGGCCCGAGGCACCTTGAAGGTGGATCTTTCCTGAAGCACATGAGTTTAGAGAGGCAGACAGGCTCTTTAGGATCAAGCGTGGAATGTCAGCGACAGAATGTTGTTCAACATTCACGACTCCTTGTCTGAGACGGGCTACCATAAAAACCGTCTCTAAAATAACATCCGTCTCAGAGATATGTTCTGTTAGCGACGGGTAACAAAAGACTCGTCTCTGATGTACTTTAAGACACCGACGGGTACGTAGACCAACCGTCTCTGAAATATATAAGACGGATCTATATATCGACCGTCTCAAATGTTAGTTATCACAGACGGATATACTGTGGACTACTAAATCAGCAACGGTGTATTATTTCAATCGTCGTAAAACTTTTTTCTGTGTCGGGTCGTAATAGGCGTCTCTGAAGCACTCGTCATCTTTGTACTGCTCTATACTAGTGTATGTGAGCATAGTTCTCAACGGTGAAGCGTACGGTGATCGAGTCGGTGACTTCCTTAAAAGATTGCAGCCCATGACCCAGCATTCCAGCAACAAATTGAATCATCTCAGCAAAGTGATATGGCACCATGTCTTGGCTAATTCGTTCTTAATTGGATCAGGACATTATATAGTAGATCCGCATACCCCTCCTGCTCAACAAGTTGCCATATATATTCCCCTAGAAAAAAAGACAAAGCATGTCGTTCGATTCTCTATACACGCAGCACGCTTGCACGTATTAATATTACCGTCAACTAGATCAAGATCATCTATAAGAACGACCGCTGAAGTCAAAACAAGCTAGAGAATAGGGGTAAAAACATGTCATTCAGTTGGACGTATATCAAGTTAATTCGCTTTTTCACACTACGCTTGTACATAAAACGGGGAACCGTTATGCTGGATTTGATTTTATTAATTAGACTCAACCCATTTTTAATTCAATTCCATTTTTTTGAAGCAGAAATATCTCTGCTTGTATTGAAAGTAAATTTTTTTGAGACCCAGTACAGACGCAAACACTCAATCATATACACATATGTACACATATCCTATCACTATAATCACCTCCGAAGAATTAAATTGGACTGGCAAATTTTAAAGTCAACATAGACGTCTCGCTATATCGACGGACACGTCATCTACCACCAAAAGAATAACGCGTCTTTAAATCATTGAATAAACCTAGAAAAATACAAGCACACATGTCTAAGTCAAGGATTTAAATCCAGGTGAGTAGCTAGGTTTTCCACCATAATATAAACTCAGCCAGCTGAGCGATGTTTCGTATTTTGGTTGATTTTCTTATGATTTTGAACCTCGACGTAAAGCAAATTTGTTCACAATACATCACAGCTAGCTGGGGATACCAGCGCACGTGAAAGGTTCAGTATTTGATTCAATTTAATTAAATAATTTGTGAAGTTTAATTTGATGAAATAACAAGTGTATTAAAGGTTGATTTAACTTAAAGAAGCGCCGCGTGCCGAGCCGTGGCACGGCGTGAGTAACCTCCGGCTGGAAAGCCTCGATTGATCCATAGCACTTGTTTGCGCGGGCTGCGACGTGCCGTGGGTCGTGGCCGCGCGGCATCGCGCCGGCCGCATGCATGTGTTGTCAAAACATGCATGGTGCGCGCGGCCTGGTGCGTTGTCCATATATAGACACAACCGCATGCACGTACGGCAGATGGTTTTCCACACGTCTCCCTGTAGCACAAAAAAAAACGCGGACTGTTTCTCATATATATTAGCCCGTCCTAATTAACCCTAAGTAGTGAGACATGGCCCGACCTGGATGGATACTTGTTCGTTGTGATCGATCTCTTGCTAGAGAGGGCCAGACGACTGTATGCACCATGCAATGGCAGGTCGCGTCGCACGTGCAGAAAGTGTCAATATAAGGCCATGCGCCAATATGCTTATACATAAATAGGGAGTTATCGCGCACATCATCATCATCACCAACAAACACCATACTGATCGATGGCACCTTCACCTACTCCCGTGCGCGCGCTGCCTATATTTATACCGCGCGCGTGCGGGCCGAGCGAGCAGGGCAACAGAGCCAGCCCCTAGCTAGCTAGTTTCACTTCACTGTCACTCATCAGAGGTGCAGTGTAGTACGAGCGATCGTACAAGCGCGCGAATGATTTCTGGCCATATGGAGGTGAAGGTGCTGAGCTCCAAGCTCGTCAAACCGTCGTACCCTGCGGGCGCGCCGCGGCCGGACACCACGGAGCACGTGCCGTCGTCGGTGTTCGACAAGGTCACTTACCACATGCAGATGGCCATCATCTACGCCTTCTCTCCGCCGGGTCCGTCCCCGGGCGACATCGAGCGCGGCCTCGCCGCGGTGCTGGGCGCGTACCGGCTCTTCGCCGGCCAGGTCCGCCCGGGCCCGGACGATGATGGCGCGCCGGGGGTGCTGCTCAACGACCACGGCGCCCGCCTCGTCGAGGCGTCCGTGGACGCGCACCTCGCCGACATCGCCCCCACGAAGCCGTCGCCCCTCGTGCTGCGCCTGCACCCGGACCTGGAGGGCGACATCCGGGAGGTGGTGCAGGTGCAGCTCACGCGCTTCGCTTGCGGCTCACTCGCCGTCGGGTTCACCGCCAACCACGCCGTGGCGGACGGCCACGCCACCAGCGACTTCCTCGTCGCCTGGGGCCGCGCCGCGCGCGGGCTCCCCGTCGGCCCGTCGCCGCCGGTCCACCACCGGGGCCTCTTCCCACCGCGCCACCCGCCGTTCGTCGAGTTCGCGCACCGCGGCGTGGAGTACTGCAGGCCCGCGCCGTCGTCCCACCCTCCGGCGGCGGCCCATGGCCACGGCCACGGCGACGACACCCAGCAGCACAACATCGTGATCCACAAGGCACACTTCACCAAGGACTTCGTCGCGGGGATCCGCGCCAAGGCGTCCGAAGGGCGTGGCCGCCCCTTCAGCCGGTTCGAGACGATCCTGGCACACGTGTGGCGCACCATGACGCGCGCGCGCGGGCTCGGCAACCCGCTCCAGACCTCCACCATCCGCATCTCCGTGGACGGGCGGCCGCGCCTCGCCGCGCCGCCGGGCTACTTCGGCAACCTGGTCCTCTGGGCGTTCCCGCGCACCACGGTGGGGAACCTCGTCAACCGGCCGCTCAAGCACGCGGCGCAGGCGATCCACGACGCCGTGGCGCGGGCGGACGGCGCCTACTTCCAGTCGTTCGTGGACTTCGCGAGCTCCGGCGCGGTGGAGAAGGAAGGGCTGGAGACGACGGCCGTGCTCAAGGACGTGCTGTGCCCGGACCTGGAGGTGGACAGCTGGCTGACGTTCCCGTTCTACGAGCTGGACTTCGGCGCCGGCAGCCCGAGCTACTTCATGCCGTCCTACTTCCCCACGGAAGGGATGCTGTTCCTGGTGCCGTCCTACCTGGGCGACGGCAGCGTGGACGCCTTCGTGCCTGTGTTCGAGCACAACCTGGAGGCGTTCAAGCAGTTCTGCTACTCCATGGAGTAGCTAGCTTCAACTCTTGTGCATGCATGCTGCATGGCCAGCGGCACTACAAATTGTCAAATTGAGCTATGCTATGCATGCCTAATTATACGCTGCGTAGTGCGTATACATGATACTTGCGTGCATGCACACATGCAACGTTGATTGTTACTATTATTACCGTAAAACCGTATTCGGTATATATTTTCCAACGTATATATGCACCCCGTATTTACATGTCCCCATACGTGCATGCATTTGTACTCTCTTAGGCCAGTATCAATGCATGTTTCATAAAAGTGTCATACACATTAAATAGGGTGCCACATAAGCAAAATTGCTGACTTGGTAGGGTCATTAAATGAAGGTATTTCATGAGATGAGAGAGGAATTTCATCACCATAAAACTCTTATGGCTCGGTTACCTAGTTTAGAGTCTTGGTAACTGTGCCATGAAACTATGTATATGTATTGAGACTGGCCTTAGTCTCTTTATTTTCAAATAAATTATTTTTCTAGACTCCGTGCAAATCAAACTATCTTAAGTTTGGCTAACTTTATAGAAAAAAGTAATATCTAATGACATATAAAATGAGTGCATTATGAAAATATATTCTATAATATATCTAATGATACTATTTGATGTTATAAATTTTAGAATTCAGTCAAAATTAAAAAGTTAACTTAAGATAATTCTATTTTTTTTCAGAGACAAAAGGAGTACACATTTTCTAAACAGATCATAGTACTACTGCTAGGTTAGGAGGGTGGGGGTCGCTTTAATCATTTCCAAGGTTTTCTAAAACCTAAGTTACTTTTTCTTTGGACCAGTACGAGGACCGATCTGTGGTTCTCAACCTTTCGTGATCATCAGCAATGCTTCAGTTCCAGGTGTTCTACTTTCTACTAGAATGTATGGCGTAATAGATTCCATTTGACCTTAACTTTGAGGTCACTGTTGCTAGTGTGGTAGGAACTACTCCACTGTATGATTAATCTCGTTCCATTTAGCTTCTGGAGCAGGCGAGATCTAGCGTCAGATGAGACCAGATAGCTAGGAATCTGGTGGATCTCTCGGTTAGCCGGAGTTGGTGCCAAGTAGCATTGACTTTTTGTTTGGCGTGGCCATGGGACAAGACATTCCGTTTGCTTGTTTTGCGATGTCTTCTACGGCATGGGGCCCATCGATCGCCACTGAACAATATCAGTTCCTACCCACTCCTGTTTACAAAGGAAAACCCACGAACAGATCCCTTCATGTACCTTCCTACTTTCCCTCAAAAAAATGTACGTACCTTCCTACTGGACCTGACCATGGTTCTCGTGATTCGTTGCCAATCATCATCGTACTAAACGACAGTCTAGAACCTTAGTATTAGCAACGGTAGTTGTAGGAAAAAGTATAGTTTATACAGTAATATGTGCACATCCAAATGTATATTGATTAATTTAATTAATTAACAAATCTTGCATGCCAAACATCACAAGGGACGATGGAGAAGGCAGAACGTTAGCCGGCCGGTAATTAATCCCTGCGCGTCGCCTCTCACCTCCCAGGGCCACGGGAGCCGGCCAGGACGGGTGCCCGTCGCCGCCAGAAGCTCCCCGCCATCCACACACTAACTACACTACTCACACACCGTGAAAATGAGATACAATCAAAACCAAAGATTATGTTTGGATCCATCCAAACTTTTATAAGCCGGTAGAGGTTCATTTAGTTATTGAGATCGTCAATACTGGCTTGTGGAGTTAGTGGGTGTTTGGGGATACCATGCCAGCCAGGCCCCGCCCGCAGGGGGTGGGGGGTGTTTGGGGATAACCACACTCTGGACGACTAAATCAGCGACGGTGTACTTGTTTTAACCGTCGCAAAACGTTTTTCTGTGACGGGTCGTATCAGCCGTCTCTGAAGCACCCGTCATCTTTGTACAGATCTGTAGTAGTAGGACGTCCCAGGTCCAAAAATTTGATGAGCCCATAAGGTATACGTATATACTACTGGTACTATTAGTATGTAATAGGAAATATAGATACAAATTGCAAACTTCTTGTTTCCTGTGGTGTCGTGATTAGTGCAAGTCGCGTGAGGCAGTGAGGGGCCTGTCGGCATTTCGCTTCCTTCATGCCTGGAGGCTGGGTGCATCCGTGCATGACGGCGTGATGAGAGGGGCCTGGTGGCGTCGGCGTTCCAGCAGTAGAAAAGCGAGCAGGCGCCAGCAGCATCAAAGGTCCCTCACGTGATCCTTGGATCCTGATCTGCTATCCCGAAGTCCTTATTCCAATTTCCATCATCCTGTTTGGCTTCCTCAGCTTCGGCAGTTTCAGTGAGGTGTCTAAGGCTCCATTCACTTGTCTTATAAGTCGTACTTTTTAGGGTAGCCAACTGTGTTTTTATTTTAAAAAATAACGAACAGTACTTTCGGTCATGACTTTTTAGACAAGCGAATAAGCTCTAATTGACTAATTGTTTCTCAAGTGATCCCTATTTTATGAAGTTGTAGTTACTAATTGTTTCTCTATTTTTTTAATATTACTATGTCATCAAGAAAATATCCTTTTGGCAATGATAAAAGAAAGCAGAAAAGGCAAATAGATGATCTTCGCAACAAGGAATGTTAGAAGAGATTTTAAGATAATTTAATATGTATACAAATTATTTCATAAGAATATTGCTTTTACATTTGGTTAACTACTTATTAGTAACATTTTGTATATTTTGTATATGTGTGTATATACTATCAATATGTAGTACCAGTAGTATTATCATGTCCATATACAAAAGTCCAAAATTTTAGGTTCATTTCAGGTCTAAAAATACTCAGATGCCAGCTTCCACTAGCTAGGAGCCTAGGAGTGTGTAATCCTATAGGTTACAAACATGCCATAAGTCGTAGAAGGGTCTCAATCGTGATGCAATATTTGAGGTTTATTTAACCCATGGAAAGTGCCACAGACAATAGACATGTGCATGATTAGTGGGCCATATGAGGTAATTTCATCCCTGTTTTTTGAGATGAGATCTTATTCATGTTTGGTTTAGAGGAAAGTTCATTCTAGTTTTCTATCAGATGGAAGGGATGTGACTACATAGGATGGATAGTGTTTTGACACCATTAACATGTGTCCGTTGTACGACCACCTATCATATGTGGGACCCACATGTAAATCTAAAAGCTTCGCTTATGTCATATATTAAAAAGGGCACCTTTTTCCTCCTAGGCTGACACCACTCCTTCACTAGCTCCATTGCTACTGGCCATTGTGGACCTCACCATCGCATGGCAAGCCACTATCTAACACTACCTTGCCGTAGAGCTCGCTCATCTAAGCCACACCGCCATCTTGCACCCCTCTTCCCCTACCCAATTTGCCACCCTCATCAAGACTTCACCAGCTGCGAGCTCGAGTGTTGCCAAAACATAGAGGATCGAGCCAAATTGAGCCTCACTCACCCCCTCCCATGTGTGCTCTGCGCTTCCCACATGATATCGATGAGGATGATATCTAAAGAGAACGTAGACGTCCGCTCGATTTCAAGGGACTATGGGGGCCCATATCTAAGGGGAATATTTCCCTCAAGGATAGTCCCATCTCTATTTGTCATGGAGCCAAACAACACTAAATTTAGGACCGGCCTATTCCATCTGGGCCTTGTTTATTTCACCCCGAAAACCAAAAAGTTTTCAAGATTCCCTGTCATATCGAATCTTTCGGCATATGTATGAAGCATTAAATATAGACAAAAATAAAAACTAATTGTACAGTTTAACTGTAAATCGCGAGACGAATCTTTTGATCCTAGTTAGTTCATGATTGGACAATATTTACCACAAACAAACGAAATTGCTACAGTAGCAAAATCCAAAAAATTTTCGCATCTAAACAAGGCGCTAGTAATTCTACCAACTAACTTGGTAGCTTCTTCCATTTGCTGAAGTCTCAAGAGATTTTTTTTTTCCTCGAGTAATCCAAGACCACTAACAGAAGCATACTACATACACAAATATGGGCCTCATTTTCCGGTGAGGGCCTCTAAAAGCCCACATGCCTAGTGCATATGCCATTGTAACTTTTGGCATCAGGTCCGGTCCTTACACTTTCACACATATCAGTTAAATATTACTTTTCACAATTCGTATCGTTTGCTGTACTCTCTCCATCCCAAAATAAATACAGATATCAATTATCGAGGAGTCATATATGAAAAAAAGTACTAATATTTATGATGTATGATACTCCCTCCTTATCGAATTTAGAAGTCGTTTATAGGACAGTGACACGGTCTCTAAAACACGACTTTGATCTCTTATTTTATAACAATATTTAGAAAAAATAATATATGTATACTTTTATGAAAGTAGTTTTTAAGATACATCTATTCATATAATTTTTATATTTGCAAACTCAACAATTTAAAAGTTATTGATGATTTATATTCCCAGTGTTTGATCCAAACCTTGTCTAAAACAACTTCTAAATCCAATACGGATGGAGTAAGTATATTAGATTGGTTGTGAGATTACTTCTATAGTAAACTTATTTGGAGATACGAATACTGATATTGTTTTTTCTATGTTTAGTCAAATTAACTTAAAAAGAGTTTGACTTCTGATAAGTGAGATATGCACTTATTTGTACAACGGAGGGAGCATGTGTTAAGCTTAAGCTAACTGTGCATATATCATGCATCGCGACCTCTGCAAAATCATGTTGAACAGTTCTCGTTCAAACCTGACGACGAACGTGAACCAGGACGGGTTAGCGGGAATGTCCACGTGAACCTGGCCCGTTGGTTCTCACCTACCCCGACTACAGTATTAATATTAGATTAACGTATTGTTTTGATATAGTATCATATTAGAGAAACAGTTCTCTTGTCAAATGATAGTTGATTAGATTACGTACATGCATGTCCTTTTTTGAGAGTGTCCTATTTTGCCAAGTTGCAATGGGTCGTGCAGTAAGAGCATCTCCAAAGGCTTTGGCAAATTGACTTGGCATTTGTGGTTATTTGTAAACTCCCACAACAAAATGCAAAAGATAAAAATAGGTCATCTCTAAGGGAATTGACATTTGGACTTGACAAATGATAAAAATAGAAAGTCTCCAGGCGTGCGCGCTTTCCTCGCGCGTGACTTTGCTCGCGTGATTGGGTTTGCAAAGCCATCCATAACTTGGCATTTTTGCCAAGTTTGCTCCCTCATTTGCCAAGTTGCCCAAATTGTAAACTCCAAATGCAAAACCGTTGGATACCTCTTTTAGAGTTTTTTGACAAATTACTCAAATACAAACCTCAAATACAAAATCCTTGGAGATGCTCTAGAGGGAAACATGCAATAGACTGAGATCTTTTGAAGTCAACAACAGCAGAAAACAATTCTGAAAAAAAAAACAGCAGAATATATGTACAGCTTATACAAATAAATATGGGCCTCCTTTTTCTGTGAGGACCTCTAAAAGCCCATGTGTGCAGTAGACTGTAGAGCTACCATTTTCTATTGGGCTTGGGCTTCAAGCCATGCAAACCGTTATGCTTTCCCACGTTATTATTGAGTATATGCAACTGGGTGACATTTTAGTGCGGGCTATTTATAAAAGAAAAAAGTCTAATTTTTCTACTTATCTTTCATAAAAATCCACCTTTTCTCCCTTAATTTTAAAACCGAGCAAATCACCTCTTTTAACATTTAAAACCATGCATTTACCTCACTAGAGCGGTTTCGAAGACGGTTTTGCTACAATAATGGTGATTTTGTCTTTTTGTTTTTTTAATTAATTTGACTGAATATTTGAAAAATCATAGTAAATCATAGAAAATTTATAAAGTAGAAAATCCAATTTTGTTGGGCTCTACATAAGTAGATCTATACAGTGAACATATAATACGGTATGCTTTAGTACAAAATTTTTGCTATAAAAATTTTATGTGTTTTATTTTTTTATTTGGATGGATTTTTGAAAAATCATAGTAAATTACAAAAAAATCATAAAATTGAAAATACAATTTTGTTGAACTCCGCTTGAGTAGACATATACAATGAACATATAATAGATCCAAAGTTAAAAATGGTACCAAATTATAAGGAATTTTAGATGAAATTAACACTTAAAATACAACGTTCACATGCATACCTACCATTAGGGTCTATCACTAACACCGATAACTTTCTAAGGTTTAAAATTTATCTCAAAATAATTAACATTATATAGAAACATGGAACGAACAATGCCTCCTAATACAGAAGCTAATCATGGATGGATATAGCTGCCAAATATAAAAATATATATCTTTGAGAAAAAGAAAGGAGATGGCGTCCTTAATTTATCTAAAAGTTCTGTAAAAACTGATTTACTATAGGACGAAGGGAGTACATTATTTTTTTAATCTTACCACATAATCTTTTTTACAATTAAAAAGAACAAAAATAAGACTGCCAAATGATACGATATTTTTTTGGGGTCGCCTCAACTCAACCTCCCTGTGCGATCCGGCATTCATCGTCCCGAGCCTGTAATCCCGCCGCTATTTGTTCCCTAAAAATGCCACTCCATAGGACCAATACGATTACGTCTCATTATATGCCACCCATGCGATAGCCACCTGATTGAAGACACCAAGAGAAAATGAAGGAATTGATTCACGCCATCCCACTCGACGTCATCGGCCGCCCAAGCAGCGACTACCCCACCCGCGATCAGCGCGCTGCGATAAAGAAAGGAATTACCATGAGAATGGAAGGGCTGCTATACCACGAGGTGGAGGAGGAGAAGCTCTACGCCGTGCATTGCGTCAACACCGCCCTGCAGGGCCCCTTCTCCAAGTTTGACATCTCGCCACGCTCGCCGTTGACCTCGACCAGCGGGAGTGCCTGGTGATGCTGGAGGGCTCCCAAAGGGCGAGGATCCCACAAGGTCTTCCTCAGTAATGATTTCACCATCCAGGTTAGTCCAGGCTTCATGGAGATTATCCATTCAGGCTTCTATCTAGGGCTCGGTTAGATCGACCGATACGTAGATCACACAACTTCTTCTGGGTTGCAAGTTGGTTGTCTGTTCAGATCATTACTTGAGATTTGTAGGAGTTATTTGCTCGAGTATTGCTTTCTGAAGTCGTCGATTGCCTCAGTTTGATATGGATGATGCCCACCAAGTGTTTGCTGAAATGCCCTCAAGTTAATAAGTTTTGATTTGTCAACAACTTTTTAGTGAATTTAAGTTAGATTCCATTGTTTCCTTTCGTTTGGTTCCGAACTGGAGTGACAGGTAGCAATAAATAAATAAATAAATAAATAAATAAATAAATAAATAAATAAATAAATAAATAAATAAATAAATAAAGGGTGACTACTGACTACATATAGCAAGTAGCAGTGGGTGAAATTCAGTTAGAGGCTTAGAGGCAGCTGGGCTTTGAGGTTGGGCACTTTGCAATTTGCATATAGTAGATTAATAGTCCATGGCATTGCTTGCAGCTGGGTCCACTAGAATTAGACTCATGTCCGTATAATTTGTTTGCATAAAGCAACTATATGATCAGATATTTATGAGATCCCACGGGAGTCTTGTTGTCGAGACTCTTTTTTAAGAACCGATACTTTGTTTCAGTAATCTGTCTTCATAATAATTTTGATTGATTGTCAGCATAACATAAGGAAGAGTCACGTATGTTACAAGAAAACAATAAATGAGCTTAATGGACTATCTGGAATTTGCCAAAAGATAATTGTTAATTTCGTTGTCCTTAATTTGCCTCACTAATGGAGTATTCTTTTAGTTTTTTAGACGAAAGCACTAAGTACAAGGTTCCAGTTATTAAAAAAAGTCCAAAACGAGGAAAGTTCCGAAGGCAGAAGATGTTGTGGTGGTAAGCATTAACCTAACCAATTCGATAGTGCTGGTATTATCTAGGTTACTGTGCATATTTTTTATTTGTTTGGTTCAAATACCTATCACTGTACTTCTACTATTTATTTGGGACATATCAGACTCAATGTTGTACTTCTGCAATTTATTCTGAGAAAAATTGTTGATGTACTACACTATTTTAAGCTTTGTTATCATGTAAAATGTTGTACTTCTGTTTCAATAGAGCTTGACTTCAAACACTTACTGAAGAAGAAGTGCAGTCTTAGTGACATTAATACTTTACTGTTGTAGAATCGTTTTATTGTGCTCTCAACTTTTTCTTAACTTTTTCTTCATGAGAATTCAATCATGTGCTATTGCCATTTAAATGGAAGAAAATGCACATATGTTGTTTAAGCTCTTGCAGATCAACTTGCTGCAGAGCTGTTGAAACTTGAGAGGCACTTGCAGACATTTTCTCATAGGAAAAAAATGAGGTGGTAAGATGTTACTTGGAGAAATGGAATCTGAATTTGTGTTGCTCTCTGTTTCAAGTTCTGAACTTTCAACTTGCAGATACCATACATGCTAAACTGGTTTGTGGTATGTGGTTTGGGTTGTACACATGCATTTTACAACAATCTTACTCTTGGAAGAGTGAGGGAAATACTAAAGATATTTACAATTGTCATGCATTTTCAATACTGACCCCTTCACGTTATAAGTAATACTCTGACCCCTACTTATATTTTATTTATTTTTAGAGGTGGAGTTTTTTTTATAGGTGACAATGTATATGTCACTATGGATCTAGCGGGAACTGCATGCTCATTTGATAACTTAGCCAAGTAAGCAGACTAAACATATTACACTTTATCACTCATACTTATTTTTTAACAAAACGTAAGGAGTTTCAATTCATATTATGTACTTGGTTGTTCTGTCTATTAGCTTTGCAAACAGGTTGACTCATATAGTCATATTAAGGGGAACCACAAATTTCAGAAAATAGTTTTGAGAGCTATAAGCTATTCCTGGGAGAAAAGGTGAGGCTACCTGCACTTGTTTGATCTCAATTCTCACGATAGAAACATATTGATGTTGCTAATCCTTCACTAAAATAGGAAAGCCTAGAAGATTTTTGGTTAAATTCCATTGCAGGGATGGACCCTGTGTAGTTATTACTTACGAATGAGATGGACATGCTCCTTTCTCTTACCTGGTTCGACCTTGCTCCCTTCTGGATTGAAATTTGATCAATCGTATTGGAATACATGCCGGATTGGATAAGTGGTATAGGGTGTAGTGTTCCTCGATGTTGCACTAATCAGGACTTTCGTGCAGCGCAAGTGTTTGCATATTTGCT
>Ga0182004_10002997_pt1 | contig 13305 bp, 10 predicted proteins | sample Sormic07211540_1_FD_120479 | JGI IMG/M metagenome (GOLD analysis project Ga0182004, IMG submission 120479) | Endophyte microbial communities from Sorghum bicolor roots, Mead, Nebraska, USA - 072115-40_1 MetaG | ecosystem: Host-associated > Plants > Roots > Unclassified | place: USA: Nebraska...
AGAGGAGAGAGCTATTTATACTAGAGTACAGAACACTTGCCGGTACTACCGGTGCAACCACCGGTACCACCGGCGTCCTCAGATCTAAACGTGAGAAGGCTGAGGAAGATGCGAGAAAAAGGCATACCGGTACTACCGGCCTTGAGCCGGTACCACCGGCCAGCGCCGGTACCACCGGTGGAAGACCGGTACCACCCGGTAGTGCAAAATCTCGCAAACACCAGTTCTACGAGATTTTGGCCTGCTGGTACCACCGGTCAAAGCCCGGTACTACCGGTAGTTCATTTTCTCGCAAAACTCAGGAGAAGAACTAGTACTGCCGGTACCACCGGCCCTGAGGGCCGGTACTACCGGCTCACCCTGGCAGAGAAGAAACTTCCCAGAAGTTCGTGCGTGCAAGTGTGACTCTCAAGCGCAAAACCTAAGATGATCTGAGCACCTTTATCCTCATCTTACCAACTTAATTTGCATCCCTCTTGATAGTGCGGCGTTTCCTATAACTCAAACAAGAAATAAAACTGGGTAGCTTCTTGAGTTCAAAGGAAGAAAATTTGGGGGTGCTGTGATTCACCAAATGTGTTTGTTTAATTCCATCAAAGAACTAGCACCTGTAGATTACACTTGATAGACAGATTAGTTCCTAATTTGTTTGTCATTAATTATCAAAACCCACACCGGGGGCGAATGCACTTACAATGAGGATGATAGCAAGTCACACTACCACCGCCAGCAACAATCACCGGGCCCACTGGGGACCCGCCGCGGCCCGGCCATGCATAGGATCGTCAAGAAGTGTGTGCATCTATGCAAGGCTTTCTCGCGGACATCTTCTATTGTATCATGCCCTCATGATCGATCAACGACGACTTCAACCAATGGTTTAATTTAAAGTAGAAAAATTTTAGTTAACATTAGATCTTGGAAACTGGTGGCATAAGATTTGTAAATGCTCACTCCATTCTAATTTATAGGTTGTTTTTTATATGTATCTAGACACAGCGCAAAACTAGATGCATAGCAAAGGTTACCTACTTAAGAAAAATCAAAACGACTTATAATTTGGAAGGAGGAGTCTTAGTCATGTGATGTTGGAAGCTGGAAGTAATCTAGTTAGTTAGTCATTGGTCATTGTCATAAGTTTCATCTTTCTTTTATTTGTAGTCATTGGTCATTGTCATAAGTTTTATGTTTCTTTTATTTGAACCAGATGTTAGTTTTTGTTGTTTGCCGAAGATTCTCTTTGCCAGCCTGTTTTACAGTTACACATCATTTGCAGTAGCTTACATATACTAGAAAAGTTACATATCGTTTGTTAGTAGCTCATACTAGAAAAGGAACTGACGAGCATAGTAATTTGTAGCTGCAACTATTATTTAGATGTGTATCAGTAGGTCCTATTGGAACAAGAAACATGACTTTTTTGTTTTCAATTTTACATCTCACAAAATGTCAAAACATTTTATTTTGTTCTTCCTGTCCCATTGCCAAAATCGAAGAGATTTTTTTGATGAAAACAATAAATCAAAGTCATTTATAGAATAGGCGATTTCAAAATAATGATGAAATTAGTTTAAAAAACGGTAATAAAATATAAGTCCTTTGAGATATAATGCAACCAATCTTGAAAGCAAATATTTTTGTTGAACAACTAAAGAGCAACTATTATTGCTGCCTTGGGACATAAAGCCTTGGTTGGGTCCTACAATTTACCCATCTTTTCCTGAGAAGATATATTTAGAAATTAGAAAGAGAAAACATTATTATCAAACATATAATCTTTAGTTACCATTAATGGATATTTGAGCTTTAGTAAATACCACAGTTTTATTTAGAGAGTGCTACTTTAATGATTTTCACCAATTGTTTTGCTTATCAGTTTAGTATAACCATACCCAAGTCTATTTATTAAAACCATGGTCGCATTTTAGAAATGTATAAATGTTTTAGTGCCTAATAGTAAACAATGTAACAGGTTCTTTAATTTGGTTTTCCATGTTGATTGTGAGCTCCTTTGTCTTAGAAGAATGCATATGCTTCACTCTTTTGGCACCCTCATAATTATTTTTCACAGGTCATCGTCAGTCCTGCTTATACTCAACAGCTAGTTCAATAATTCAACTTTCAGTCTATGCCATAAGATTATTGTTTTCCTGCAGTCCTGCTTGTTTTGCTCCCCGTGGACGTGGGTAGTTTAGAAAAATTTGTGTGCAAAATACATGGAAAATTTAATTTTGTTGGAATCTACATGAGTAGATCTACACAATGAATATATAATATGATATTGTTTTAATTCAACTTTTTGTTGTTGTAGTTTTAAAACTATGATTTTCTCAAATTATAGTGAAATTTTTATGATGAGCTAATTATTGCATGTTTGAATGTAGTAAAAATTTTATACTCATTGGATTATGTATAACTTAGTTATAGATTTATAAATATTTTTAACAAGCATACACCTAAATAAATTATGATTTTTCAAAGATTCAGCCAAAATAAATAAAAAGAAAAAGACAAAACTGACTTTGAAAACCGCTTATAACCAAACAGTGAGGTAAAATAAATGGTTTTAAAGGTTTAGAGAGGTAATTTATCCGATTTTAGAATTTAGAGTGGAAAAATAGACTTTCTTAAAAGTTAAGAGAGGTGACGTGGAATTATCATGTCCTTGATGAATCTAGTTTCGGCCCAGACACCACGACCCAGGCCCGGGAAACACTGGGCCAAATCGAGACCCAACTCTCTCCTGGAGACAGGAGGGCTGCATTCGCGGCCCAACAACCACGTCGTAGGAGCCCACTTTTTTGTGGCTCGAAATTTGTAACCATCACTCTTTTTCCCCGAAACCAAAACGAAAAAAAAAAGAAAGTGCTGCTGGCTGCTGCCAACCACCCGTGGTCCCATGAAGAGAGCATCGCCGGAGTCGGGGACGGTGCGCCGAGAAGGAACAAAAGAAGACGGCGGCGGGGCGGAGATGGGGAGCCCCCTGGGCGGGTGGCCGTCGTACAACCCGCACAACTTCAGCCAGCTCGTCCCTGCCGACCCCTCCGCGCAGCCCTCGGTCGGTCAGCAACTTGCCCTTCCTGGCGATCTGGCCTCTAGTATCATGCTGTAATGCTAGGCTCCGTACTTCCTGACGAGCTTAGATAAGCTCGAATATGTTTAATTGACCGGGTTCATCTGCGCTTGGCCTGTTTCTTTTCTCTGGTTTCAGGTGCCGTCGAGAAAAAAAAATCTCTCTTTTTTTTAATCCCGTAGTATCACTTTCGGGCAGGAGACAGTAATCGGTGCCGGTATTGTTAGTTTTGGCTGAAATTTTGGTATGGATGGCTGGAGAAATGGGGTCTCACTGTTTGATTTTAGTTCAGCTGCCAAAGACCTGTTCAATTTGAGGGGACTGTCTGGCCAATTTCTGAACATCTGGTCTGGTTTTCTCATGGTCATGTCTACCCTGGGTAGATTCAGTTGATGTGGTACTGATGGGCTAATGGTAGTTCAGTTCATGGTTGCTAATGCTACCGGTTGATTTTCTACAACGTCAGAAATTCGTGCTGTCAACTTATATTATGAATTATATATGTCCATTTCACCTGGTGCTAATGTTAGTTCTTTTTTCTTTCCATGCGTGTTTGTCATCAGAATGTCACACCAGCCACTTATGTTGCGACCCACAGGACAGACCCGCCACCCAATCAAGGTAACCCCTTTCCATGTCCTTAAGCCAATGGTATTCTGCTGCATGTAATTGATGCCGTACAATTGCTTATTCGCAATAAGCCAACAAGCCCCTTTTTTTTGTTTATTGTAGTGCTTTGTATGTTAATTGCAAAATAGGTTTCATGAGCTGTTTCGTCTGAACTGACATTCTTCAGGTAGATGACTCTCTTTGCTTCAATGGAGCATGATTAGCCATAAGCTCCTGTGCATGTGTAGAATGTGTCTGCAAGTCACAGATGGTGGTATCAGCCACAGTGAACAGAAGCTCTGAACGCCTTAATCCTTATCCTACACAAACGACGCCCTCTGTAGCTTTGCTGTGTTTACCTGAACCCAGGTGCTCTGAACCTCGATCTTGTTGCTGGTAATCTGAACTCAGAATAGTAGATATGGTAGATAATTAGCAGTCGCTGTCTTAGCCATATACTCCAATACAATACAATACATTACCTTCCTTGCTGGCTAATTTACCAGTTGCAAGTACTAACAGTACCAGGCTACCAGCTTTGATTATGCGATTTCATATAATTTTCTTTCTCTGTTGCAAAATCTTATAGCAATTCTAGCGTTAAGCCTTAAAAAAACACAACTGGGAAACATTGCCTGTTGTATTTTGGAAATTTTAGATTCTTAAGGCTAGCTTTCTTATTTTACTGAAAGTCTGAAACACACTGACAACTATCAACAAATTAATATTGATTCATCTAGTCACAGCAAATGGTAAATTTGTTTTTGACGGTAATTCAGACTACTGCATAGTTAGTGTTCACCTCGAATACAGTAGTCCAGCAGAGTTGAGATTTATACCATAGCTGATCATCGCTCTAGATATCTCAACATTTGGCATGCTAATGGCCTTCTGTGGCTTATACTATTCTATGCCTGAGTTGGTTTGCCTTTGTTCCATCGTGTAGGTTGCTTGGGAGATTTACACTGTTTTTCCTTCAAATATTTTCTTAGAGCATGAGAAAGCGGAAGAAAAGTTTGAGTTAATTGGTGCTTTATGGATCAGGGATGTTGGTGTTCAAAATGAACCCATAGACTAGTTAAATGCATCCATCATAATATACCTTAAGAGTGGAGTCTCTAAGACTTCAGTAAAGTTGGAGCCTTCCATTTGAAAATGCAATCCACAGAGTTCTAGAACTGGGATGACCTTGAGAGAAGTTAGGTTAATTTACTACTAAATGGTAGCCTAATGGTCACATTGACTAGGAATTTGGCTTGAACACTCTGGTTGTCAATTTGTATAACAATATGTCGCTCTTTGTTGTGGTCATTCTCTGGTCCTGAACAATTTACCAGGTTAGGCGAATCCACAAGAGGTCCTTATTGAATTCGTGCCTTTTTGGCACAGCTGATTCCACATCCTGTCGGTGAAAATATAATTATGTGCTGTCTACCAGCTGCATAAAAGGTCCCAAAAGGAACAAGCTATGATTGTGCCTTCATCTGGGGGCTAATGACATATTTTTCGGAGATGTTATTTGTGAACAATCGAACAATCCATAACATTTTAAAGGATACTTAATCCTGAACTATTGCCAGCACTTCAACCACAGACTTCTGGTGAATTGCAGTGATAACAGGCTAACAGCAGAGATATCCCAATTTGTGGCAGATAAATTACTAACAAATCATGGGCATTCTTTAACTACATGCCTGACAATTCTCTCCTTTTAGTTTCCTTTTACTTATCATACTGCTGCATTATTTTATATATATGTCCATAGTTCACACTAATTTAGGCTCAATAACTGCTTCCTACCATATCAGTGTATTTACTTTCAATTCTTGTGGGGACACTGATATGTTCCCGCTAAAATTGTCACAAACCCCCCAATTCCTTTCTCAACTTTGCTGCATGAAAACCAACCTTGTTATATTTTTACCTCTTACTGCGGACTGAATCGCACCCTGGAATTGCAGTGATAACAACGGAGGCCAGGAACATCCTGCTGAGGCACTTCTACCAGAAATCTGAGGAGAAGGTGAGCTGCTACTGCTAGTAAGACTTCACCATCAAGGCTACATAAAACCACATCACTATAGAATCTAAGCTTGAAATCCTATCCTGAACTGTAGCTGAGGCCAAAGAGAGCTGCTCCGGACAACCTCGCTCCGGAGAACAACAACAAGCAGCCCAGGGGACCTGTGGGCGACGTCGGGGGCCAGTCAAGCGCAAGAGGCTGAAGCCACACAGCTGGTGCTGGTGCCCGTCCTCCCCTGCCTCTCATCTCTCGGTGTCATGCAGATGCAGCCTGCATCTCTCGCTCACATGTCACAGCTGGTGGTTGTTTCTCCCCTGTGCGTCCTCTTCGCCTCTCACGTATGTACGTATGACCCAAAGAGCTGAGGTATACATACCTGGATGGTTGGATGGATGTACATAACCACCTGAGACGAGACAAAGCTCGGTGCGTGCCATTTCACATGGCACTAGGTGTGCTGCAGCCTCTCCTTTTCATCCTCTACAATGCAAAAATATGGATGTGCCCATGCTGCTATGCTAGCTAGCCCTACTCCCCCTGTGCTTTGGATCGTGCACCGCGTCAGCAGCTTTTTGAAAGGCTGGTGGTGATGATTGCACTCTGAAAATCCCCGTCTTCTGCTGTCAGATTATACTATACGCTGCTGCCGTGCAGCTGCTGCTGCGCCAGCCAGGGGCAGCCATGGCATGGACCGTGGTCACGCGCGTCGCCTTTTGTTTCCCTTTCTTATCCGTCTCTTCCTCCTATTCGTTCGCCGGAGGGACGAGCCGCCGCCGCCGTCCGGCCCGTGCTGCCGTCATTGCCTCGTGAGGCCACGGGGTTTCCATGCGATTCCGCTTGCGTGTTTTGTTTGTCTGCTCGCCGAGGCCGGCGCGGCGCGGCGTGGGCGTCGCTGTCGGGACAGCCGGGCGTGCACGGCAGGCATCAGGCATGCAGTCCTTGGTTGCTCTCCAGCTAAGCTCGCGTATGGCGTTTCCGTTGCATGCGACGCGATGGCGAGGGCGGCGTCTGTTTCGGTCGCCGTTGGAGTTGGACTCGAACGCGGCAAGGCGCCAAAAAGGCCCGGGCCGAACGTTCGATTCCTTCACGGACCACATGCACGTGGTGCGCCGCCAAATGCCAGCACCGGAAGACGTGAACAAAACCCCCGAGACTGGCCGAGGCAGCAGGCGCCGGCCCCTGCCGCCGCAGATGGCCGCGGAACGGCACAGCATGGGCACAGCGGCCGCAACGTAGCAGACACCGAGTGCCAGGAGACAGCCGCGGGCGTTCGAAGAGCCTGAACCAACTGGAACCAGGCCAGAACAGGGCAGGGCAGGCTCCATGTGGCGCTGCCGCCGTCGGCAGCAGCCGGTCCAGAAGACAACCACCCGGCTCACACTCACAGTCACAGCGCGTGCCACCTGGAATTTTGGATGCGGCGCCAGTGGCACGGCACGTCGGCCCATCCATTTCTGAACAGCTCAACGGTCACGGGGGCACTCACAGTTATAGTCACAGTCACAGGTCGCTAGCTACTAGCCCGCCATGGATAGGGAGCGTCGATTGCGTGTACGATGCTGTCGGCTCATGTTTTCATTAGCTTGTGTGACCGGTGCAGTGGCAACCACGTCGTTACATCTGCGACTTTCAAGGACGTCCGATGTGAAATTGTGAATTGCCAAGCTTGTTTAGCATAGGCTACCCGTCTTTATCTTTCACAGACAGTGTAATGTGAATTGCCAAGCTTGTTTAGCGTAGGCTGCCAGTCTTTATCTTTCACATACACTCTAATGTGAATTGCCAAGCTTGCTTAGCATACGCTACCTGTCTTTATCTCTCTGGATTTAAATGGGTGAAAGAACTCGCTGGCGGCCAGGCCAGCTTGCGTGCCCTTGTCGTTTTCTGCTCTCGAAACAGTCAATCTTCTTCCAGGCCGTTGTTTTTGGACTCATCCACGACTCGTCTGAATTTTTGTAATACTACGTGCACCTCTCAACTCTCAACATTTATGAACTGTACTGGTACAGCGACGCCAAGCTAGCCGTTGAAAATGAAAGCGACTCTTCTCTGCTGCCAATTCAATAGCAGACGCCGAGACGCCATGCAGACCTGCAGCATAGCATTGGCATTGGCATGTTCACTTCAGACTTCACAAGCCAGCATCGTCCATCGGATCGCACAGCACAGGGCCACAGGGGGATCTCCAGTCTCTGCGGTTGGTCACGTGACAGTATGATCTATCTATCCATTTCCTAGTTAACCACCTCTGTCAGTGATCAGGTTTTTAGCTATAATAAGCGCTTCCAGATCCACCGCGGTAAAAACTATTTGGAATCAGTTGCTCAAAGTCTCATCTCTCTCGTCTATGTAAACAAATCACAGACCGAGACAAACCGAAGCGACAAGAACTGACCCAAATGCTATTGCCAGATGCGAGTATGCTGGACAAAGAAAGGCATTTTGCCAGAAAAATATGATAAAAAAAGCTCTGAGCATCTGCACAAAGACGGCTCATGGTGACCCTAATCAAACAGATGCAGTGCAGGGATGGATGAAAGTGTGCTGCAGTGGCATGTGACCTCATGTGCAGGCAGCAAAGCACTGACCAACCAGCAAAGCTACAAAGGAGAAGGGATCAGCTGTTCTTCCAGTGCAGTTAAAAGCAGACGGGAATCAAGAAGAATGGACGACTGAACAGGATGCAGTGGAGTAGACAAAAACCGTACTTGCATTTGCTGGATTCCTTGCATAGAAAATTTGCAGGTTTTTGCCCTGGGCATGTTAGTCAGTCACAAACTCACAACACCATGCTGCTACACTTGTGTCATTGTGTGTGTGATTGAAGTATCAAGTATCGTCACAGAATGATGGATGCTCACATATAATACAATCAAAGACCCAGTGAGATTGAAAGAGAGGGGAAAGAATGTAGTGATGGGAACATGGTTAATATTGCTACTCTCTAATGGCAATCCATACAACCTCATATGTCGGTCGGTCCATCATCTGTACCGATGATGGTGGTGCTCACGCTTGCTGAAGCTCCCTTCCTCCTTGGAACTGTATCTGTCTGAACCCTGAGGATGGACATCTCTCCCGGGCTTCTTATCCTGTACATATCAACGTAATTGGCAATGTGATTACAACGGTTCAGTAGATGAGAGGAGACAAAATGGTCAATGGATCAGACATACATCTCGGAATAGAAGATCATCCATCTCGAGCATGTGAATAACATGCCCCATTTTAGGCCTCTTGTTCGCATCAGGGTCGACGCAGCGAAGCGCAACCAGAAGCGCTCGCTTCAGTGTTTTGGGAGAAGGCTTTTCAGTCATCTTAGGGTCCACTACTTCCTCCGCTTTCCTCTCTGCAACCATGGTCTTGAGCCACTCAACCAAGTTCACCTGCACACACATGGTAGAATTCAGCTTTGCCGGACCTCGATATTCTGGATAAAGAAATTTATAAAGATGGGAACTACAATAACCTCTCCAGCTGCTCTTGTATAATCTACAGGAGATCTACCAGTGATGATCTCCATTATGAGTACACCAAAGCTATATACATCACTCCTCTCGTTCAACATTCCGGTGCTGGCATATTCAGGTGCCACATAACTGCAACCGCACCAAGAGTTCAGTAATGACAAGATCTAAGCTCCATTTGCAGTAGATTGAGTAGCAATATGGATGGAAGGAGTTCTCACTACTAACCCAAAGGTTCCCATAACACGGGTTGTAACATAGCTTTTCTCTGAGCACAATAGCTTTGCAAGCCCAAAATCTGATACTTTAGCGTTCCACTGCTGGTCAAGAAGAATATTGCTAGCTTTGATGTCACGGTGAACAACCTTCGGTTCCAGCCCCTCGTGAAGATAGGCCAGCCTGGTATGTAGAAGTTGAATGTCAGTTTTTGGATATTTCACTATCATTTACATCTTTTTTTAAGGTTGTGATCCTTTAAGCAAAGCCAATATTGCTTCCAGGCGAGATGCTTGCTAATGCACATGATGCTTGAGTTTGAATTTGACTGATATAAGCAGAATGTCACTGTTACACTGCCTATGGATGAATCGCAACAACCCTGGTGCGCTGAATAAAATAAAGCAAGCTGGCAACAGGAAGCGAAAAAGAAAGAACCACTAAAGATAAGCACATGCATTGCCTGTGTTATTACATCTTATTTCTTTCTATTTAAATGGCCGGGTATAGGAATTGTTTACATAACCAAAAGAGTACTGTGCATAATAGGAAAACCTTTTTTTGCATATCTGCCATACAAAGGTTGCAATGCGCTGTCTCTTTCTATAACTTCTTAAAAGGGAATATGTGCATGCCAAGTAATAGGACCTAACAGATTTGTATAGTGAATCCAGAGTTCTGTCGACAACGAACTCTCACCTTAACTAGGCTCCATTACCCCAACCAAGACGCGTGACCCGTAACTGAACATAGCTAATCAGTTCGGAAAAAAAAAGAATATAGCTAATCATGCCAGCTCAGCTAGTGCTTGACTTCTTCTAAAATCTAAACGGTTATGGCCTTATAATTGCTGACAATTAATTTCTTTCAAGCTAAACTAAGGAATAAATTTGAGGAATAGAATAATTACCCTTTAGCGGTTGCAAGCATAATGTTCATCCTGATGTCCCATGTTAGTGGGCTCACTTCCCCAACATCACCGTGAAGCCACTGATCAAGATTACCATTGTCCACATACTCATACACAAGCATCCTGTTCAAGCATAGACGACAGTGATATGAATCAAGCTTCCATTATTGAGAATCCAGACTGAGAGAGGTAGGTGTCACCGACCGAATGAGGAAGAGATTGCAATATGCCAACATACCTGTAAGCACCCTCTACGCAGTAGCCAAGCAACCTGACGAGATTTTTGTGCCGAACACGACCAATTGCTTCGACTTCCACCTTGAACTCCTTCTCGGCCTGGCCCCTGGTGAAGCAGAAATTAAAAAATAGAGAATGTTATCAGAAAAGGATGAAATTAAAGGTGAAGAATGAAGGATATGAAACGGCAACCCAATCCTAGAAAACAGTGCGGTATTCAGATCTGTGTCACAGATATCGAGAAGAATCGAATAGGGTGTGGGCACACAGAAAGAGAGGCCATAATAATTACAGCAATTTGAAAGTCCTTGAGCCCCACAAACCTTTCGTCAGCAAAACATCTCAAGAGCAGCAAACTTGCAAGACACAAAATCTGAACAAAAACAGGGTGAATGAATATATTTCCTCAATTGGTATTACTACTAGTAGAACATAATTATAGTCATTTCACGTTCCAATCCACAATCTGCAGAATAGTCGACCGACAGTACCATCCGTTCTAATTTCACTCAGCCATATGCCACTCAAGGAATGAACCAACAAGATGAAGCAACAGGGAAGACTTGCTTCCCCTTTCATTTTCAACATCTGAAATGCAAACATGCAAGAAGTGAATGACGTTCCTAGATCCTAGTTCAGCCCAATCACAATCTTCGGTGTCAAAATCATTATCCAAGCCAGCATGAATCGAAAGACAACAGATTGGTGACCTCATTGAAGTCATAGTCAAAATGAGCAAAAAATTTTAGATAATGAGTCAAAATGAGCAAAATAGGCAAAGAACTTTCCACGAAAGGAGACACCAATTAAGTACTGTACCTATTATTGAGCAGATTTTTGACGGCGATCAAAGTGGAGTCGTGCAACGTGCCCTTGTACACGATCCCGTAGCCACCCTCCCCGATCACATTCTCCTCGGCGAGCCCGTCGGTGGCCTCCTCCAGCTCACGGAGCGTGAACCAGTGGCCCCACCCGAGGTGCGAAACCTCCGGCATCCCCGCGCTGCCGGTGCTCCTAGGCGTGGCACCGTCCCGTTCGCTCCCGCCGCTAGTTGTGGCCGACATGCCGCTGCCCGGCGTCTTCCGCGCGGGTGGCCTGTGCTGCTGTTGCGGCGGCGGCGGCGGAGTCTGTGGCTCCGCCACGGCCTTGGCGAGCTGCACCGCGGGCTGCGGCGCCGCCGGCGGAGGCGGCGGCGTCTGCGCCTGCTGGCGGCGGACGATCTCCTGGATGTCCTTGGTGGGCGTGGACGTGGCCTGCTGATGCAGGTGCTGCTTGAGCAGCTTGGTGTCGGCGGCGGGGTAGAGGTTGGCGGCGAGCAGGTCGCCGCGGCGGCGGCGGCGGCGGGAGAGGCAGACGAGGATGAGGAGGAGCACGAGCACGATGGCGGCGCCGACGGCGATGCCGATGAGCACCCAGAGGCGGAGCCCGAAGATGGGCGTCGGCTGCGACAGCCACCCGTTGAGGTACCCCGCGCTCCAGTCCGACGGCGGCGCGCCCTGCCTGTGGTGGTGCTCCGGCGGCGCATCCGCCAGCAGCCTCCTCCGCGCCCCCATCGCCGCACGCCGCAGCTGATGAAACAGAGATGGGAGAGAAAGAGAGAGGCCCTTCCGCTTTGGATTCTTGCCTGCTGCTGCTTACATATGCATGCGACTGGGGCAGACAGGGAGGTGCAGATGTGATGAAGGCGAACTGGAGAAGGGAGAGGAGCGTGTTGGGGGAGGCTTTGATGGGTGCGCGTAGCATTTTCGGTGGGGCGGGGGTGTGGGGTCGCGTGCTGCGGTGGCCGTTAGCTTTGGGTTGCTTTTCTCGGTGCGCTTCCTCTGACAGGTAGGACCGGTTTCCGTGCTGGCCCAGTGTCAGTGTGGCGTGACCGCGCAGCTGAGCGGATATGGTTTTGTGCTTGTGCTTGCGCAGACTGGTCCATCCTTCAGTGCGTGCGCCACTGAAATTTGATCTTTTTTTTTTTTGAGAAAACAAAATTTTGTGAAAGCTCTGCGCTGGTGGAGAGTTTGAGGTAGCGAACTTTCTCTCTTTGCAAAATAATAATGGCGCTGCAAATGAGGAGCGTGCTTTGGTGCTTTAGCAAAGGCCCTGGCACTGACAACTGATTATTATCTTATGAGCACTTTGTTATCACGTCTTGGGGATATGGTGATGAGCTCATGAAAGCTCTCACCCGTTCAGTTTTTAGTGTCACTGTCACGGCTGTAAGTTTTTTACTTTGCATTTTAAGAAGTCAAACAATCTTGACTTTGATAAAATATATACAAAAGAATGCTAATATTTGTGATGTCGGATAAATATCATTAGATTAATCAGATCATAAAGTAAATCTATTTAAAGATATAAGTATTAATACTATTTTTAATGAAAGTTAAGATTTGGTTGGCTTCTCCAAATATGAATATATGAAATATGAGATGGAGACTTATTCTGGTACGTAGCTATCTAAGCTGCTGTGCCATACGGATGTCTCTTACATAAAGGATTAAAGCCGGTCAACTGTACATCATAAGCAAGATTACAGCTGCTTACCACCACTACACTAGCGTTCATCAGTAGTAGAGTCAGATTAGGATTCGTCATCGATGCCAAATCGAGTGTGTCTCGCTTGCCACCACTACACGCGGGAGGCGGGACCTAGCTACAGTCGAGTTTACTTTAGATAGATTCATCACCCGTTGCCAACCTCACAGGTGTTATGTTATCCATTCAGTGACAGAGTGCCAAAGCATGCAGACCCCAGAGCCTTAATGGAGCCGGAGCCGGA
>Ga0182004_10002998_pt1 | contig 13300 bp, 9 predicted proteins | sample Sormic07211540_1_FD_120479 | JGI IMG/M metagenome (GOLD analysis project Ga0182004, IMG submission 120479) | Endophyte microbial communities from Sorghum bicolor roots, Mead, Nebraska, USA - 072115-40_1 MetaG | ecosystem: Host-associated > Plants > Roots > Unclassified | place: USA: Nebraska...
ATCATCATCATCATCATCATCATCATCATCATCATCATCATCATCATCATCATCATCATCATCATCATCATCATCATCATCATCATCATCATCATCATCATCATCATCATCATCATCATCATCTCACATATAAAAGAGCGAGTTTTTTGAGAGAGGCTCTCCCTCTCTAATAACCGTTCGATCTAAGCATCATGCTATATCATCCCTCCGTTACCCATGATCTTATATGATGTAAGATGTAAGACTCCTTCTAAACTAAGATTTCTCCTAGACTCCAAAAAGGACCGTTTGATCTTGACACAGTTTTATATGTGAGCCTTTCATCATATGAGATCTTACTCTCTCAATTGATAATTGTTCGAATACGCCACATGAGCCTCTATTATTTGAGATCTTATTACACATAGCACACGACTCCTTTTCGGTCTCAACTAGCACCTGCCAATCAAAAAAAAAACTAGCACCTGACCGTGTCACATACACCGCATCTGGTAGAGTTAAGGTATAATATGTATATATATAAGGAAGTAAAGTAGAATACATATTTATATGGAAGTAAAGTAAATAGGAAAGCAAAGAAGAAATCGGTTAGATCAAAGGCTGATGAAACGAGACGTCCTCATGTGGATCGACGAAGAAATACAAATCGGAATTCCGTGTCGATGACGATGATAACATGTTGGTGCCAGACCAGCCCTCCCGGCGGTGGTGGCAGGGTGTGCTATTGGAGCACACGGCAGCAGCCCATAGAGCCGGTCGTCGTCGTGTCCACTGGAGGCGGCACGGTGTGCCAGCACGGGGGCTGTCAAGACAACATGTGCGCGACTGAGTCAGAGTTTTCAAGACTCGACGACCGGCCGGCTTGGGCACGACGAGGCTGTGCTCCCTTCGCCGATCCCATGGTAGTCGTGGTTTGGGAGGCTAGACGCGCGCCGTGTCGCCGAGCCCCTCGCAGACCTCCGAGAGGCTGTCCAAAAAGTGGTTTGTACCCGGTCCAGAGATTCTACAACTAGCAAAAAGCTAAACAGCATTACTTTTTATATGTAAGGTTCTTTAAGATCATCAGCACCGGCCCAGGCAGCTCGTCGTGCATCAGCCCAGGCACCTCGTTGTGCAACAGAAGGTTCGCTTGCTTTTGTTCTGCACGCATGCACCGTCTGGAGATTCTCCGGTCCGGCCAAGTTGCGGTGAGCGCGTAGAGGTGCTTCGTGCCCACAAACTTCTTCAATTCATCTCACACGCTTGCTTTTGCTTCAACAAGTTTGACCGGCCTCTGCCCAACCTCTAGACGAGCGAATCGCTTGCTGTAGATGCCGATTGCTATCGTCGAGCACACATAGCTAAACAATCTTTGCCACCAAAAAGCTTGTATAAGGAAAATCCTCCTGTGCAACATCCCTGGAGAGCACATAGCAATCAACGAGCCCAACCAAAGTTCAGAGTTCTACGTGAGTCCTTCTCTTGTTATTTTAATACTTCTCACTGAAATTTATATTCGATCAGGGTCTCTCTGTCAGCTTTTATTCGGCACCAGGTTGGCTATTTTCTTTTCTATTCTTATCCGATCTTCCTTATGTTGCAAATTGGTTAGCAAAGAACATGTATATAAAAAAGTATTTTTATCCTAATTAAGCCCATGGACACAGTTGATCTGATTGTCGCCTTTACTGATATATGCATTAAGAAATAAGAAATGAATATTTATGGAGTCTGAATCTCCTTGAAGCTAATAATTTAGTCTTTCTAGCATAATAAGTAATTGTATAATGGGGTTTTAAAAAACACGTGCGTGTCGCACATGCATATTTGCTAGTAATTAAGTAAAATCCCGCTACTTTCATGGTTAATTCATAACTCACCACAATAGTGCTCACATATATGAGAGATGAACTTATGAACATGAGTTGATCGAGTATATGTACCTCAGGGCTCACAATATTATCACAGTCCACAACTAGTACAAAACAAGAACTCTACTACATCACGACTTGCCAAAAAAAGCAGGAGGACCTAAAAGAATACATTGAAACATTGAAGTTCAGTATATATGTCTCATAATTTAGTTATATTTCAAGTACCTATAGCTACCTACGAATAAAATTTGATATCCACATCCTAGCTATCGCCTCTTTGCGATTATTTGAGTAACATCTATCCCTAATATATAATTATAAAAATTTTAGTCTACCAAACTTTCTGTCCGCCACTCTGTCCATGTCCATCCAGAATCGACCTGTGGCTTCAACGCTGGTGGAAGAGGAAAAAAGAATAGAAGCTTTTCTAGAGTTTCTAACGTAAAATCTTCTGTATACATCAGAGCATGTTGAAAATAAGGAAAGTATAGGGACCTAAGTGCAAGGTGTTTATCTTATTAATTTACTTTTCTTTTATTCTATAAATCGACCAAAAATGATAAATGCATAGTAATTTATAGAAAAATCTAAAAATTACAAAACAAATTTTGTTCATCTCCACATATGTAGATTCATGCAGTAAACAAAAAATATCACAAATATTAGTATATGTTTTTGCTGGAGATGTTTGCCTATGCTTTTTAGTGTAAAATTGATCGGCTGAAAATTGATAAATGCGTATTAATTCGTAGAAAGATCTAAAAAATTACAAAACAAATTTTGTTCAGCTCCACATATATAGATCCATGCAGTAAACAAAAAAATCACAAATTTTAGTATATATTTTTTTGCTGGAGATGCTTGCCTATGCTTTTTAGTGTAAAATTAAAATTATAGTTATCTTGCTTCAATTATTATGAAAATTTTATGGTAGCCTAATGTGATGCTTGATTTGTGGTAAAAGTTTTAGCACCATTCCTGCACATCTCACTGATTTACTAATTTACCTAAATTTATGCTTTAGGATGCTTCCACTGCCTTTGCACGATGTGTTGTTATGTCATATGAACACTTTTATTCATAATCTAATACATTTAATCAATATATCATATTTCATAGGAATCCTAATCTAAATAAAAAATAAAGTTAGCAACAAACTTCTCATGTTTTAATATAATACTAAGATATATAAGAGGTAATATTAGAGTAAGATAAGGTTTGACTAACTTCTATTTTTATTATTAAATAAATATGTCTCCAAGCTACATATTATTGTAAATATTAACTATCTAATACCACATATGTTATGGTTATCAATAAAATATATTATAGACTTTAAATTTTATAAAAAGAATAAATATAAATAGATATATAACATTATGTCATCACTTTCTATTGCCATTTGATGTTTTTCTCCCGTTGCAATGCACGGGCATATTTGCTACTCCCTCCGTCCAAAAAAGAGTGACGTTTTTGACTTTTACAAATCACGTTTGACCGTTCGTCTTATTCAAAAATTTTATATAAATTATAAAATAAATAAATTATTAGTAAAGTATCTCTAATGATAAAATAGGTCTTAATAAAATATATAATATTTATGTAAAAATTTTGAATAAGACGAATGATCAAACAAGATGTCTGAAATTCTAAAACGACACTTTTTTGAGACGGAGGTAGTATAGAATCATAAGCAAGACTTTTGTACCTAAAACCTATGGGCACCCGTACTGACGGCTCATTGTAGCGCTCCAGTCATTTCATACAATTCATAAGTCGTGTTTGGATATTTGAAATTAAATTTATTTTAATAATCATAATTTAACATAAATTAATTAAGTTAATATGGTTTTTTATGGATTATATTTTTATATTATTAATTATTGGCTATATAAGAGAGATACTTATGTATTGCATTTCTACCATATTGGAGCGAGGAGTGTGTTATAAGTTGCGAAGTAGAAATATAGGATGATAATCTACAGAATCAATTTTTATTTCTCACCCTATAAATTTGAGATAAGCTTATATATGAACTTTAGAAAGTGGTGAAATATCAAATTCCAAGCAAGTAATCTAATTTATGAAGTAGATTTCAATTACTCTAAATGAAAAGAAAGGATCCAAAGAAGAGTTTTTGTTGCATGTAGAACCTGTGTTGTATTAGGCTAGTTTCAATGGATAGTGGTAGTGCACGGGTTTTACATACTAACACGTAGTCAAGATTAAAATGAAACAATCTATTCCCTGTATCCAAAATTGTAAGTCATTCCAAGAATCTTGGATAGTCAAATTTTTCTAAGTTTGACCAAATTTATGTGATAAAATAATTATTATTATGATACCAACTAAGTATCATTAGATTTTTTTTTAATTATATTTTCATAATATACTCACTTTACGTTACAAATCTTAGTATTTTTCTCTATAAGTTTGGTCAAATATAAAAATGCTTTGACTCTGTAAGATTCTTGGAATGACTTATAATTTGGGATGGAGGGAGTATAAAATAATCCAGCAATGAAGCATTTTATTTTATTGTTTCCAAGGCAAAGCAAAGTATTTAATTGCTACAAAATGATTGGATCAAATGCAAGATGGTGAAACGATCTGGCCATCAGTGGGAATTTCATCCCGTTTCACCGCGTGGGAAACAACGCTCGCAGAGTTTCATCATGGTGAAACTACTTCTTCTCTCTTCTCTTTGTTTTATGCAAAAAGTGTAGTTTTGCTGACCACTACAAGAAATAGTGCTTTACATGACGATTTTTGGTGACGGTCTAAGAAAGCATCATAGACTCATATTCTTCATTTGTTAGGTGATTTATATATGACGATCTGACCGTCATGGATTATTTTTCATATCTTAGCAATTGAGTTGTAGATGTATGACGAATACTTTCGTTTCGTCACAGCTCAACATCCAACATGGTGATGACATGGCATCCAACATGGCGAGATGACGTGGCCTTTTTTTTGCGTGGCCATGCGTGGGCTGGGCCTTGTTTTATTGACGTGGCCTTTTTTTTTGCGTGGCCATGCGTGGGCTGGGCCTTGATTTATTGCGTGGCTAAAACAAAAACGGGGCAAAAAATACCGCAGCGGGAGGATTCGAACCGCACACCTCCCATGTCCAAAGAACCCAGCTTACCACTGAGCTACGTATCTATTTCTAAAATATATGGAACCATCTATGTATTTTAACGATAAGACTGACTTCAGGTTAATTAATTATCTAATTTATTCTCGCCGTCCGTGTGTCCTATCCACGCCAGTACCCACAGATGCGCGCGCGCCGCTCCGGGAAACAGAGCTCCCGCTCGCCGAAGGAAAGACCGCGCTGGGAGGCTCTGCCGCCGGCCGCGCTCCTCTCCGCCCTCGCCGACCGCGCTCCTCTCCGGCCCCGCCGACCGCGCTCCTCTGCACCCCCGCCAGCGACGGATCCTCGCCGCCGGCGCACCCCTCCCGCGGCCGTCCCCAATGTGAGTCGGTGTCTTCCCTCCCCTGCTCCCCCTGCTGTGTGCCGGAGGCTCCCTAGTCCTACTCTGCCGACTGCTCCTCTTCACTTGCTCTGAATGTCTAATGCCTAATTATCCTAGTAGGTATTTGTGAATGAATGCTCAAAGATAGTACTTGGCTAATAAGACGGTTTGAGATTCAATTGGATCTAGTATTAGTGTATTACACGTGAGAGGTGTACCACATTATATTTCAACCTCATTGGTAAGATGAATAGCTTCCTCATCCTCTCCTCCCCCTCACCATGTCGCATACTTGCATCATGCTCTGATTTGAGTTCTTTGTAGGTCCCCGGCCCATTCCAGAGTTTTCTTGTATATATATAAGAATAAGAACTGCAAGAGATCAATTGCTTCAATGTTTTTTCTTTATGAAGCAACAAGCTAGCAGAGTGATGGATTGTTTACTTATGTTCTACTGTAATAGACTAGTACCGCCTACAGCATTAGTACTTATCTTCTCGTTTTTCTCCTTCCGTATAAAATCTTGAATAAACAACATATTAATTAGTCTCGTTTTGCTGTAGTAGCATATTTTTGTACGTCTCATTTTGCTATTCCTGTATAATATATGATATGAAGATCCCACCCTGCAGATGGAACTAGTTCTTTTGTAGATGGCAGTGTTCTTGAACTAGTTCTTTTGTAGTTCCATTGACAATGGCAATGTCCTCTGTTATGTAATTTGCACTTCCAATGCCTAGTTCAAACTATGGCAAGTAATGAAAGTTGCAAAATGTTCACCTACTATCACATGATCTGGACCCACTATGTGCGAGCTAAATTGATATTGTGCTTGAAATGTGTAGTCGGCCTTCTCATTAGTTTGTGTCATTTTAACTTGGCTGTGTCGATGAAATTGGTACATGTGGATTAGGCATCAATGAAAAATTCTTCCAGTTCTTTTTTTGTTGATAAAAGCCATTTCATTAATTAGCAGCAGGTTGCTGCAATGATGGTGATAAAATCACCTGATACAGAGTTTAAAGCTGTCATTAGTGGACAGCTGTTTACATGAGAATATTTCATCAGAGATGTTCCTGCCTAGTAGTTCATTTGTCTCAGGGAAATGAAGGAGTGATGAGTTTGATAATGCAGCTTAATTATTGTCTTTAATCTGCAAGCTACACCACTGCTAAGTGCTAACTTGGTATGGAACTGGTGCATGATCCATCCCAGCACAGTAGGAACATGCATTAGCTCAACTGTCAGTCACCAGCAGACACCGTCCAGTACATCATGCATGTAGGTAACTTGTGCAGTTCTTCGTATGATCTAAGATTTGATCAAAGAATACTTTGATTAATTTTCTTCCCTATCTTTTGGCAGGTGATCGCCTCGGGCTCATGAGTTATGAGATGATTTTGAATTGCAGTTGGAACTGACAGCCGCACTAACAGTTTTAGCTCTGAAGCCCTAATAAGGTCAACTCAAGGCACATCTCTTCCCATAGTACATACAGTTTTGTGTTAACGGGTTAACTCGATCACAAGTATGTGATGTTCTAAATTTTAATAGCTTCCTCATCATTTTGTTCTTTTGTTTGATGTTATACTGAAATTTTATATAGTACAGTTGATCTCGAACATACTGTAAGGTAATTGGTAGCCCCTATGTCTAAAAAAGAATGCAATTATAAATTTAAAGATATGTCACACTAAGGTAATTGGTAGCCCCTATGTCCAAAAAAAGAATGCCATTATAGATTTAAAGATATGTCACACTTTTCTAAGTCTGATCGAGTTCATAGGAAAAAATATCAACATTTATGTCTCCACTTATTTGATATTATAAATGTTAGTAATATTTTGTATAATTTTGCATTGGTCAAATTTTAAATTGCTTGACTCCTCAGGAAGTGGGAACTGAATTTTTTTTAAGTGGAGGGAGTTTATATGTTATTCTAGAAGTACTTACTAGATAAGTTGTGTACCTTTATCTTTCCAGAGGCGCTATCAGCTTGGCTAGTTGACAGGGCAGATTTATAAATACACAATTAGTTTAAGTTAGGACTAGAAAACTTGGGGCACGTCGCTGCCACGCCAATCTCTTGCAACCAAAACATGTTGGTACTTCTGTATAATTGCTAGAGTATGCAATTATGCATCCAATGCTTATTGTAGGACAAACATTTATACACAGTGGTCAATAAGAATGCAGTCAATGCACAATTAGAAAATCATGATTATTGCATTTTCTAAGAAACAATCTTGGTAATATCCAAGCTGTAGCTTGTACCAGAAAAAGCGTATCATAGAAAATGGCGTCTTGTAGAAGATATATATAGGATGAATGGATACTCACTGTTTCATCATTTTATCTCCTCTGTGATTACTGTAATTTATAAGTCATGCAATTCGATTTAGTGATGTTCTTTGACACTTGATGTAGTGGTTGTGACTGGGTTGACATGCATTTTCTACACATTTTGTTGTAGATGGATAGACGTTGGGTGCATGGTGCACTATTTACACCTCAGTATATTGGTGGTGTGAAATCTTTCATGAGCTTCGTTAGAGAGAGGTTTAATGAGGATGAAGAAATTCTATGCCCATGTACTTGTTGTTTAAACCATAAACATCTGTACCAAAATGAAGTGGGAAGGCACCTACTGCTCAATGGCATGTCAAGTACATATACAAGGTGGATAAACCATGGAGAGAGCAGCAGTGTTCATGTTTTGGAGGAGCCAATACTTGAGGATGGAAATGATAATTCTTTGGAGGAACCAGTACACGATGATGGGTTAAATCACATGTTAAGTGACCTCGTCGGCTTGGAACATGTAAATGTTGGTGGACATGACCATGGAAACCCATCCAATGAAGCTGCATCACGTTTCAAAACTTTGATTGAAGAGGCTAAGCGTGACTTATATCCTGGCTGCACCATTTTTCAAGGCTGACATTTGTGATCAAGTTGCTCCATGTCAAGTCTTACTATAGGATCACTAACTCAGCATTTTCTGTATTTTTGGAGGTATTGTCAGATGCTTTCCCAGAGTTCAACACTTGTCCAAAATCATAGGATGAAGTAAAGAAACTGCTCCATGAAATAGGACTTGGTTATATATCAATTCATGTGTGCCCACAGAATTGTATGCTATTCAGGGGCGAAACATATGAAAAGCTCGATAATTGTCCAGTTTTTCAAGCATCAAGATGGAAAGATCGTGAGAATAAGAAGGTTCCTGCAAAGGTACAGAGGTATTTTCCATTGATACCTAGGCTTCAAAGGTTGTTTGTTTCCAAGAAATCATCTGAGGAAGTACGGTGGCATAAGTTGAAGAGGAAACACAATGAGAAGGAAATGACCCATCCTGCTGATGGAAAGGCATGGGAAGATTTTGACAAGTGCTGGCCTAATTTTGCCGAAGACGCACAGAACCTGAGACTTGGACTTGCCACAGATGGTTTCAATCCTTTTAGCAACATGAGTTCATCTTACAGCATGTGGCCTGTTTTTGTGATTCCATACAACTTGCCACCTTGGTTGTGCATGCAAGAATCTAATTTCATGATGTCCTTGTTGATTCCTGGTCCTACTTCACCGGGGAAAGCCTTTGATGTTTTCTTGCAGCCTCTTGTAGATGATTTACTTAAGCTATGGTCTGGGGTGAATACTTTTGATGCTTTGACCGGAAAAGATTTCAAGCTTCCTGCTGTAGTGTTGTGGTGTATTCATGACTATCCAGCATTGAGTACTCTGTCAGGGCGTACCACAAGTGGTTACTTTGCTTGTCTCCATTGTGACAAAAATCCTCTGTCCTATGCCATAAGGAGCAAGCTATGTTATATTGGGCACTGTCGTTTCCTTCCGAGAGGTCATCGTTTGTGCAATGCCAGTGATTTTAAGTCTCTTCATGGTACTAGTGAAAAGCCAGGTACTTTCACCAAAGAAGAGCTGCTAGAAGAACTAGAAAAGGTTAGAGATGTTAGAGTTGGACAAAAAAGGAAGCGTTCTAGGGGTCATGTGCCAATTTGGGGTAGAAGGGTTTGTTTGTGGGACTTACCATATTGGTCATCTCTGAAGCTCAGGCACAATCTTGATGTCATGCACATTGAAAAAAATGTGTGTAAAAGTCTGCTCGGTACCATTATTGACATCAAAGGGAAGTCAAAAGACACAACCAATGCAAGGTTAGATCTTGCTGATCTGAACATTAGGAAGGAGTTGCAATTGCTGCATAATGGAGATGACTATGACGTGCCTAAAGCTCGATATACATTGTCCCAGGAAAAGAAGACTCAATTTCTGAATTTCTTGAAGGGTGCCAAGTTTCCAGATGAGTATGCTTCAAATATACAAAGGTGCTTAACTAGTGATGCAATCAAGTGGCAAGGCCTGAAAACTCATGACTGTCACATTCTGTTGCAAAGGATTATACTTGCTGGGTTAAGAGGGTTGTTGGATGATGATATCTATCGAACAATTGCTGAGTTTGGCAAATTTTTCAGGGAATTGTGTAGCCAAAGACTGGACAAAGATTTGTTGGCACGAATGAAGATGGAAATTCCTATCATATTGTGCAAGCTCGAGAAAATCTTCCCCCCTGCTTTTTTTGATGTAATGGTTCACCTTGCTGTCCATTTACCTGATGAGGCCATCCTTCGAGGACCTATGCAATTTGGTTGGATGTACCCAATTGAACGCCGCTTGTATACTCTAAAGAAGTCAGTTAGGAACAAGGCACGTCTAGAAGGCTCAATTGCAGAGGCTTATGTGGCAGATGAAGCCCTCATATTCTGCTCTAGATATATGGAAGATGTGGAGACAAGGTTTAATCGGCTTCTAAGAAATGTTGGATTTTCAGATCAATCGTTGTATACTGTTGATGTTTTTGGGCATGGTGTTAACCTTATCGGTGCATGTGAGTTTTCTTACACTGAGGAATTTGATCAGTTGTCTTGGTATGTTCTCTATAATTGTGATCGGGCCGAGATATACATAAAGTATGTTCTGAAATCTCTACCTGTGTACATTACATTCATTTGTTTTTTATTTTTAGATCAATCACTTACTGAAACTTTTTTCCTTACAGAAAGTTTCAAGATTCATTAACAGCATCAGGGTGGCTGCTGCAGATCTTGACAGAAGGACTAAGCAGGGTTTTGTGAATTGGTTTAGGAGTCATGTTAGTCTCTTTATAGCATCCTATTATTTCTGTCATGTTTTAGTTCATTATAATTAGGCACTGACACATTCTCTTTGCAGATGTGGAGTCCAAATGCAGTGGAAGGGGCAGATGAAGATTTATTTGCCTTAGCTTGTGGCCCTTGTCCTAGAGTAAGATCGTACTCCACTTGTGTTGTCAATGGTGTTCGGTACAACACCGCCGAGCGTGACAAAAACAAGAAGACACAAAACTCCGGGTTGGCCTGTAAAGGTGCACACAAAAAGGAGATAATTGATTATTATGGTACACTTAAAGAGATTATTGAGTTACAATACAATGCCAAGGCTGATGGTACGCAAAGAACAGTTGTTCTTTTTAGATGTGACTGGTACAAATTGGATGGTAAGCATACCTCAGCAAAGGATGATGAGTTCTACAAGAGTATCAATATCAGCAACTTGTGGTACAAGAGAGATTGTTTTATTTTGGCAACTCAAGCGACACAGGTGTTCTATTTGCCGGATAATATGTATGGAGAGAATTGGCGGATTGTCCATACGTTTAAGCATCGTCACTTGTACAATGTGGCTGAAAAAGATGGTGTTGTATCCACTGCTGCACCCTATCAGGAGCAGACATGTGGTGTGGACAGTGGTAGGAGACCAGAAGTATCTGACATTTTACCTGAGATGATGAGGAGGTCCTTGTTCCTGCTGCTGAGGTTGCTCTGCTAAATAAGGAAAATCAATTAAATACTAATAGTAGTGAAGCTGAAGAGTCTGATTAAGAAGAGGATGACACAATAATGGAGTATTGGAGTGAAGAAGAAGCTGCACCTGTTGAGGTAGATAGCGATGATGAGTAGAATCTGTACTAGTGAACTGACCATGAAGGTACAAAGACTTTCTTTAAATAAATGTTAGATTAAGATTAGTTTCTGTATGTTTTCTTTCCTAGTAACTAAACAAAATTTCTATTTTCAGATTCATACGAAGATCTGGAACTTGAAGAGGGCCAGTAGTACCTGTGTTTTTGGGCATAATACCTATCTTTTCTTTTGGTTAAAAGTGAGCAAAAGTGGCCTCCTGAGAGCTGTGTGTATCTCTTTCCTTAGTTTTTCCTGTTAGGGGCCTTTGTTATGCTTCTTCTTTCTATCTTCTGACTGCTCAAAACTATGTATTTCCGTTATGTTAGTAATGGAAATGAGGAACTTCCCTTGGTTCGAAAAAAATGCAATCCAACTATTCAGCTTAGTAGTAATATGTTCCACTTACCTGATGAAACATATATAAATCTGTTTTGGACCAGTGTCTGAGATGCTTTGCAATTAATCTCATTTGGAACATGCTCTTGTTCTCATTTCTGAATATGAGGGTCTGCAAAATTTGCCTTTTCAGCTTAGTAGTATGCTCCAGGTATGCTCTCTACCTTATTGCTCTAGGTATGCTCTTTTTCTTAGACTGATTGTGTTCCAGGTATGCTCTCTACCTTATTGCTTTACATTCTAATAAGCATTTTTCCCTGCAAAATAAAATGTTCCGCTCAATGATATATCATAACATCCTGCCAAATAATTTACTAATAACTTATTTTATCCCTGTTTTTTAATAGAACCAGTATGCTATATAGAAACAGTTTCCATTCTCTCAATGTACTAAGAAATAGAAGTACCAACATTTTTCCATGCCATGCTAACATATTTTCTCATCGGGTGATTAGAAGGTCATAGGTTCATTTGCTTTAAGGATAAAAAAACTTTTTCTAACACTTCTTGCTGGAAGGCTGATTTACATCCATATCTGAACATTCAGGAAAACATTTCATAATCCATGATTTAGACTTCCTGAAACTATATTTGGAGGACAAAATTCAGCTTGCTGTCCAATACAAAAATATGCATGCACTAATCGCCGGTCCACCTAAAATGTACCTTCCAATTCTCACCATGTCTTTGGAATATGTAGAGCTGAATTGTTTATAACATTATTGCTTTACTATGTGCAGCTGTCCTAACATTTATTGCCTATTTAAGAAGACTCTATTTTCTCCAATCTAACCTGTTGACACAGCTTCTTCATGTTCTATGATCCTGTCTGCTGGTGACTGACAGTTGAGCTAATACTTGCTTTTCGTGGATGACTGCATTGTGTTTTCTGAGGCATCAAGAAGGGGAGCTGAGAGGCTTCAAGAGATCCTGAATATATATAGTGTAGGTTCTGGACAGCTTGTTAATAAGGAGAAATCTGTAGTATTCTTCAGTGGTAATTGTTGTGATGAGGACAAGGCTGAAGTTAGAGAGGTGATGCAAATTCAGACTGAAGCTTTGGTCGAGAAATACTTGGGCCTTCCTACAACACTAGGCACATCAACAAAGGAGGCCTTTGAGTATATGCCAACTAGATTGAAGAAGTTGGTGGGGACGTGGTGTGGAAGAGAAGCAAGTTGGCGGGTCGGGAAGTGTTTCTGAAATCAGTAGCACAAGCAGTTCCTACATACCTGATGAGTTGCTTTCTCATTCCCAAAGATACTTGTCGAAAGATGAAGACTGTGATCTTGAATTATTGGTGGGGCAGTTCAGCAGATGTTGATGCAAAAGCTAATCTGCAAACACAAAGGGCTAATACCCGGTTCAAACGTTAAGGCGTGCCAGCCGATTTGACCTTACTATCGGCAAAGGTGGTAACTTGAATACTTTGGTCCTGACAACAGCGATGCGCCCGGATGTCACGGCCAAGAGGTACTCACACGGAACTCGAGAATACGCCGAGCTTAAGTCGACGAATTCCTAAGAACTCGTAATAAAAAGGAAAAAA
>Ga0182004_10002999_pt1 | contig 13299 bp, 10 predicted proteins | sample Sormic07211540_1_FD_120479 | JGI IMG/M metagenome (GOLD analysis project Ga0182004, IMG submission 120479) | Endophyte microbial communities from Sorghum bicolor roots, Mead, Nebraska, USA - 072115-40_1 MetaG | ecosystem: Host-associated > Plants > Roots > Unclassified | place: USA: Nebraska...
GCTGGCTCACCCCACATTGGAGCCGGAGGACGACACACCCCCCTCACTGGACGGACGGACGAGGGGCCAACTCGGTGGACTCGCGGGGGACCTCCCCTGGCGCCTTGGCCTTCTTTACTTCCACCAAAAAAACTCAAAAAAAATTCGAGATTCTCCGTCAAATCGAATTTTTAGACGTATACTGAAATATTAAATATAGATAAAAATAAAAACTAATTGCACAGTTTGATCGAAATTGACGAGACGAATCTTTTGAGTCTAATTAGTCCATGATTGGACAATAATTACCACAAACAAACAAACAAACAAAAATGCTACAGTGTCGCGAAATTTTTATCTTCACAGACTAAGCAAGGCCCTTGTGTTGTGTCGGACGATCTGCGCTCGACAGCTGCAGCTCCAGCTCCACCCGTGCCGCGTCGCGTTCACATACTACTAGCACAGGAGCATCATATCAGGCACCGTATCGAGAGTATCGGACTGGGCTCTCGCGCCCGGTCTCATCACCGGCACCACGGCCATGGATAAGAATCTTCTTTACAGACAGGCCGCCACCATTGCGGCATAACTAACTAGGTGACAAGCGCCGTGATGCGTTGCGAAAGTTGCCGTGTTCGGCTGTTCCCTCCCTCCATAGACAGACCACCTCACAGCCTATGATCCTGTCAGTGGAAAGCGTCAAGCAAATCTCCCTCCATAACTAGCATACGGATTCATCAGATCAATATATATATCATCAATACTCAAAGACAGACAGGAGAGGAGCCGAGCCGGGCCTCCATGACTGTCGTAGCGGCGGACGCGGAGGGAGCCTAGGCAGGCGGCAGTGAGCTGTGAGCCAGCCCAGCCAGCAGGGTCTCGCTCTCACGGCCGGGCCAGCCAGCCCAGCCAGGTGGCGCACCACGCCACGCGGGCCCCGCAGCAGGAACGGCTTCTCTCGCTTTTCCCACGCGGTTTCTCGTCGACTTCTGTGATGTCTCTCTCTCTCTCTCCTGTTTTTTTCCGGTACGTAGCCGTTGGCCACCTCCCCGACCCCGTACACGGTACACCCCCACAATCACGGAGAACGTCAAAGGCGGTGGGCCCCTCGCGTGGAGGACCCTGTAACGGTTTCCCGTTGCATCGGTCCAGGTTCCGTGAAAACTGGCCTGGCGTCGCCGCTAGCTGTACCCCGTACTACGGCGGCCAGCCAGGCAGAGGTTAGGCCGCCGGCGGCTGGCATTTTCAGGCAATGCCATGACCTCCGCCTCCGCGTCGTGCGGACCACGTCGGCCGGAGAAGCTGCCTCAACCAGACCGCGCGCGGATTCGGTTTCCACCCGGGAATTCCATGAACCTGTGGACGACGACGCCGGCGCCGGCTCTTCAACATTAGAGCATCTTCCGTAATATGAAGATAGTCTAATATCACTTTCTACAGAGATGTTGCAGAAGTACCTAATATATTTCCCCTAACACCATATAAAAGGTGGGTCTCACTTGAATGTAAGAGAAAATATAGCTGAAAAATGATAATTGGGATGGTATTAGGAGAGTTATATCTCCCTTTCTTTTGAGGGGAAATAAGGAAAATATTGGTGGTCACAAAAAAAGGAATTGGAGGACTGCTCGAGAAGAAAATGTAGCATACCTCCCCCAATACCATAATTTTACAGAAATGCAGACTCTAATTTTATGGGGACGAGGGGTGGTATTAGTAGACTATTGGAGCTGCTCTTGTTTAGTTCTCACAAAAAAAACTTTTCAGCCTCCATCAAATGTTTGGACACATGAATGGAGTATCAAATATACATAAAAATTACTAATTACATAGTTTGCATGTATTTTGTGAGATGGATCTTTTAAGCCTAATTAGTTTATAATTGAACACTAATTGTTAGAATTATAAATGTGCTACAATACTAGTTTTTTTTCTTTTCAAAAACTAAACAAGATCTTTATCATCATGTTATTAGTAACTAATTTGGCCAGCCGGATGGTAAAATCTCTCCAAGCTCATGACTGGTTGTCTCTGGCTTTCTTCATCGCTGCTGGCCATTGCTGATCAAACTAAATCAAATCCGGGTCATGCGCCATGAATCTTTGCGATCATCGTTCCATATCTTTACTAGTAATCGGAATCGGAATTGAAGATTACACAGTACAGCCGTCCAAGACCGTACTGTACGTTGGTTGAGCAAGTGTGTGTATCTGTTGCCAGCGATACGAAAAATTGTTTTTTTTATATATTCAAAATCCTTCAAGTCAAATGCTCGAATGATTGTATATCCAGATGGAAGTTGACATTTGACATGCCAATATAGAAACACACACAACGCCCTGGCTTGCAAGAGGGATAGGTCGTATAAGATATCCTGATACTCTCTATTTTATTAGTTTTGTTCCATGCGCCGGTCTTGGCTTTCATATACAGTTGTATTATATTATTATTAATATACATGTTATGCTGACTTTGCAAGTAGTATTATTTTTTTTCTCTCTTTTTCCCCCTAAATTATATGATCCCAAAAGATAAATAAAGCGGCGTATAGGTCATGCACCACACAACTTTTTTCTTCCAACATAATAAGCTCCTCTTTATTTATTTGACATAATAAATGAAAAAAGAAATATGTAACATTTTGTGGATCGACGCTACTTCCCTTGTGGCGCCGCCGTAGTTGTAGCAGAAAAAATGGACATTACAATTCTGGTGAAAAATCACACGCAAATGAACTAGTAAGATTTTGTGGCTCGTAGCACCTTTGCACGGAAACTAAAATTTACCCTAACTTTTCAATGGTGAACCGTATCCGTGGTATGGCAAATAAAGGCTAGGAACAAAACACCCTCCTAGACTTGACATTGATGATCACAAATTTCTTGTGTTTGATGAAGAAAAATCTATATTTATTAGTGTTAAGCAACATACCCATCAACATTATAGAAAATGGCTGTCCTAATTTTGTCAATCTTGAGATCTCTTGCTTTTAGGGCTTGACTTTACTATCTTGGGGATTAAGGCTGAATATCTACAAGTCTATGAGGTCCGAAGCTGGATTCTGTTTCATACGAAATTATTTCTAGACATTGAAATAAAACATACACACACAGAGACAATACAATTACACCTATGAAAAATCATAAGAAATACCAAAGTACAGACCATTAAAGATCACAAGATGAATCCTTATGAAGGCTCCACCTGCCAAGGATCATGGAAAACAAAAAAAGATTCACACGTTCTAAACGGAGCTTAACCGCTGCACAAGAATCGCATATTCATAGCTTGCAATGTTTCTAATGAGAGTCTAAAGTAGCAGTGGCCTTTCTGAAGTCGGAGCTTTCTTTAGCAGCCATGCAAATGCAAGGGAGACTTGTGCTCTGATGTTGCGCCTACTTCTTTCCATTTACTTAAGCTGACCTCCAACTGAAAAAGGCATACATACAACATGGAACCTGCAAAAAGGAATAAAACAAGGCTTCCTAACATAAGCAATGCCTTATCCTTCTCCGTTGGCCATCCTTCATTAAATGGTTCGGTATCAAAACGTAGTTTTGCATGTGGCGCCATGTTCGTTCGACCCTCTCGCTCATGCCATCTGCATGATTTGGGGTGTTTTGCGAGGCAAGCAACCGTTAAGCATATCCTTTGTTTTTATTTCCCCCTTTTGAACTTCATAGCTGAAATGGAAACATCGTACAATAGGAAAATTTATTTTATCTTGATCCTATGAGTTAGTTCAAATTTAAACCTTAGTATAATTCTAGAGTTACGATGAATTGAGTCTCAAGCTAAACAAAAAGGTAAGGATTGTTATTCTAATAAGGACCTCAGGGTTCCCGCTCCAGTTTCTCTAACTTTTTAGGTGAAGCCTTATCAAACACGTGAACTCATGAGACAGTTACGAGAAGTCGCGGAGGAAAGAAATCATTTTTTTACTTTTTTTCACGATGGGGACTTTACCCGTATTTCATTAAGAGAGACACAAACAAATACAAAGAGGCGCACACTGGATAGCGAGCAGCCCACCAGTGTACCCTGGACAGAACACCTAACTACTGAGACCGTTGCTAGTGATTTACAATATGATTGTGCGACTAAGTAACTACAAAAGGTGCTAGCGAACCAAAGCCAATCGGAAGCCAGTAATCAGCCTCTTAGATCGTTCGAAGCCTCAACTCCGAAACACCTGCCACAACTAGAATGGTGGATCCACAACTTAAACATGATTTCTTCATCGGTTTTTATGATTTTTATTGCAACCCTACCAAATAAAACCTTATTGAAACAAGGAAAAATTTGCCTTGACATTACTATTTTCACAAGCATACCGCAAACCACTTTGCAGGTGCAAAGCTAGTACGGCTTCCCACGCGGGCCCCACATGCAGGGACCGCAGCGGCAACAGCTAGAGCCCGCAGCTTCCTCCGCCTCCCTGGCTTGCACGGCTCCGATCCGTGATCGATAATGGAAAACGCCCCGCCTCCGGCTCCTGCCTCTATAAATACGCCGCCCGTCTCAGAAACGAAACCGCAGCCACCACCGTGACGGAACAAGCCGAATAATCCCCCCGAGCCCTCAGGCCACGCCTCTGCCACGCGACCAAACCAAAGTAGCGAGGCGAGAGAGCGAGAGCCGCCATGGGGAAGATCAGGATGCCCGTGCCGTCCCTGTTCCGCCGCCGCTCCAAGTCGCCGCCGCCACAGCAGCAGCCTGCGGCCGAGGGCAAGGGCACCGGGTCCCCTCCGCGGGCGGCGACCGCGGAGGAGGAGATGGCGCGCGTGTTCCGCAAGTTCGACGCGAACGGCGACGGTCGGATCTCGCGGTCGGAGCTCGCCGCGCTGTTCGAGAGCCTGGGCCACGCGGCCTCCGACGACGAGGTGGCGCGGATGATGGCCGAGGCGGACGCGGACGGCGACGGCTTCATCAGCCTGGACGAGTTCGCGGCGCTGAACGCGACGGTGGCCGGCGACGCGGCGGCAGTCGAGGAGGACCTCCGCCACGCGTTCCGCGTCTTCGACGCCGACGGCAACGGCACCATCTCCGCCGCCGAGCTCGCGCGCGTCCTCAGGGGCCTCGGCGAGTCCGCCTCCGTCGCGCAGTGCCGCCGCATGATCGAGGGCGTCGACCAGAACGGCGACGGCCTCATCTCGTTCGAGGAGTTCAAGGTCATGATGGCGGGCGGCGGCTGCTTCGCTAAGATCGCGTAGGTTCCGTTCCCCCCTCTCTCGCGCCCGTCGAATCTGCTGCTCCATCCATCCGTCGAGCTCGTCTTCTTCCTCTGTTCTGTTTTTTTGGGGTCCAACCCTCTCTCCCTTCACAGCCGAGCGTGTGGTGTGTGCGGTTTTAAGTGTATATAGAAGCAACGATCCAAAGATTAAGAAGCACTAGCGCTAGATTCTTCCCTTTTTTTTTCTACTAATAATCGTGAACCGCGGCGGATATTGGTTGGAATGTTGGAGGCTGGAAAGCAGTGGTTCAGAGCTAACTTCTGTTCTAATCCGCTTCTGTTCTAGAGATGCGATTCTTGGGTTTGTGAATGAAATAGCAAACGATTGGAATCTATGGATCTCTACTAATTCGTGTTTCAATTGCTCGGGATCTATGAGCTTTTTTGTATTGTTTTTATTCGGTATTTGTTTGATCCAGTGAATCTGATAATTGTGAATTGTTGCTGGATCTCAACACGGTGGAATCCCATAAGCTGTAGTAACCTGTTACTCTCTGTTCCTCCTCCTCCTTGAGAAATCCAAATCATGAATGCTTTTGTTAGCAGAACTCGACTTGGACGCAGAATATTCCTCAGATGAACTGAATTGAGAACAAAATATTTCCATCAGGTGATCTGAAGTGAGAAATATAGTGCAGTTGAAGAAATGCTGAGATGCAGTACTAATGACTTGGTTACACACACACACACACACACACACACACACACACACACACACACACACACACACACACACACACACACATCATAGTGGAGTTCAACATTGTTCACACTTGCAGATTGCAGTTCTGTTAGAAATCTGGAACTGCAATAGTTAGAAATCTGGAATTTATGCGGTTCCAGTTTCCAGACCAGGAGTATAATATGTCTATATTGATACTCAGGACAGTGGTAGGTTTGATTGTACTACCAAGCACCACCAACAATACATACAACATTCCTTGCCATTCGTTTGTTAAACTTGAGTTTTTTTTAAAGAAGATGGGATCAGGGCCGTGGACTGGAAACATGGACCAGGTAGTAGTGACGGCGAAGCGAGCAGAGCTGGGAATAGGAATATTCTTGCGAAGATGGGTGGAGCTTGACGAATTGTCCTGATTGTGTACGTAGCTATCATTGGCATCATCAGCACGAGATGGGAGCTCGAATCTCCATTAGTTTATCTTGTGATTGGAACCACAACGGGTTTGAGACCCTCCGGTGCATCTATCTGCCCCAAGATACTAGTAGAAGAAGATACGTACGGATCATATGAAATCCTGTCAGAAGTTGCTTTAGTAAAATAAGTACTGTTACTACCTCTGCTCCCTTAGCTGTTAACAATTAGCTAGCTCATAGTTAATATTAGCTGCTGCTAGCTGTTTTGGGTTGATAGTTGTTGGTTGGGTACTTCCTCCGTTCCAAATTACAAGCCACTTTGAATTTTTTGGTACATGTATTTTGCTATACATTTAGACATCATAATATGTTTAGATACATAATAAAATAAAATAGATGAAGAAAAAATATCAAAGCTGACTATTAGCTGCTAACTATTAGCTCTATTGTACCTAAAAGATAAACACACAATGATATGTTTTGTCAGGGTCAAGTTCATTTAATTGTAACTGAGCGTACCCATTTAAGACTATAATCTAATAAATAAACATAATATGGTCATATTCCATGACAAATCTAGTGATATTTGTTTAGCATAATAAGCATTGACGACCTTTTTATTTAAAAAATTATTAGTTAAGTTTAAGATAATTTGACTGATCGTAAGCAATATTTCTAGAATGCAATCTTTTCCGGGACGAAGGGTGTTGTTGCTGACTGCTGAGCAGGGATGAAGGATAGGATAAAAACGGATATCATCGATATCATATTTGTTTTCATATTTCTGGTCGGATTCAGATTCGAATACGGATAATGTCAATCATGTCGGATAAGATATGATTGGATGCCGACATTATAAATATACGGTTTAAGTATTCGGATACGGATACGGTATCAGATGTTAAACATTCGGACTCGGATACCGACAGATCTAAACTTGTCTAAACGAATTCGATCTCGAATACGGTCGGAAAATATCCCTACCGTTTTCATCCCTACTGCTGAGGCATGAGGTTAGGTTTGGCCCAATTTTTTACAATTTAGCCTTTTTTTAATAAAATTCTCTTTTGGACCCCTGGAAAACTTAAACTCAGTTTTGGACCCAGAGGGTCGACGCCATGCTTCATGGCGTCGAGGTTACACGGCTTGACGCCATGGATCACGGCGTCGAGCTCCCTGGCCGAGCCCAACGTGGCTTCTGACGTGGCAGATAGCTCGACGCCGTAGATCATGGCGTCGAGCTCGACGCCATAGATCACGGCGTCGAGCCTTGAACTACAAACCTAAGGCATGTTAGGGAAGAAAAATATTGAATCCAAACAACAAACATGCCTTAGGTGATTTAACCAAACAACAAACATATGGATCAAATCAAACTTTTGATGGTCGAAATATTGAATCCAATGTTCGTGCTCGGTTTTTGGAGAGGAAGAGCCGAGAGGGGAGAAGAAAATATGGAATGCGTCCACGGTTAGCGAAGGACGTCTGCTGGTTTGTAGTTCAAGGCTCGACGCCGTGATCTATGGCGTCGAGCTCGATGCCATGATCTACGGTGTCGAGCTATCTGCCACGTCAGAAGACACGCTGGGCTCGCCCAGGGAGCTCGACGCCGTGATCCATGGCGTCAAGCCGTGTAACCTCGACGCCATAAAGCATGGCGTCGACCCTCTGGACCCAAAACTGAGTTTAAATTTTCCAGAGGTCTAAAAGAGAATTTTCTTAAAAAAAAAGGCTAAATTGTAAAAAAATGGGTTAGGTTTGGCTGGCTCCAAGGAAAAGAAGCGCCCGAGCGTCCATCAGTCACAGCAGCGTGCTCTCGTGTGGTGAAGATTGCGAGCGGGGAGGAGGAATATCCGACACCCTGTGTGTGCTGCGGACGAGACAGAGATGACATGACCCAAGCACCCAGCCGGGTCCAGGGACGGGATGCATCAATGCATGCATCCAGGCATCCATGTGCGTCCATCCATCCGATTCCGAACGAACTCTCCAGTCAAGTTCGGCAATCGGGCATATGCATCTCTCGTCAGTACGAACAAAGGTGTGCGTCCGTGTGTGTGTGGCTCGCGTGCCTCCGAGTTGCGTTCTGTTTTTCTTTTTTGGCTCAGGAAGAAAATTCAACTCTCAAGGATGGGGGTTGGTAACGATGACGAGTCTTGAGCTGCCAGCCGGACCAACAGAAGGGCGCTGCTGCTGAAGCCCAAATGCGCAAGGCCGGCAGAATACAACACAGGCCGCGGGTGGGCTGCACGGATAGTTTATGTGTTCTATAAAAGACCATAAACTCTCTCTCTCTCTCAAAAAAAAAAAAACCATAAACACCCATTCTAAAAAAGAAAAGAAACCGGCGGTGTTATTCGCCGCTTATAGGCTACTAGTAGTAATAAATAAATACAGGCATGGAACATTTTTTAAGTTGAATATATTTAGCACGTTATTAGTTGAAAAAAAGCATGTGTTCTAGAAGAAGAAAAATTCCACGAAAAGGAGAGAATTCTATTCTATCTATAGAAGGAAAAAAAAAAAGGAAAAACAAACGTTTAAGAGTCAGCAACGTGTCTGCTTCTAGTACAATATTCGTACGATCGTACCCACCAATGATTCCAACCCAAAATGTTTACCTAATTTATACTTCCTCCATACTCCTAAGAAAATCGTTTTAGATAAAGTTTGAGTTAAACATTAGAAATTTAAATTATAAATAACTTTTTAATTGTTGAGTTTGAAAATATGAAAAGCATATGACTAGATTTGTCTTGTAAAATATTTTTATAAAAATATACATGTACCATATTTTGATAAATATTTTTTATAGAAATAAAGAGTCAAAGTTATGATTTAAAGACCGTGTCGTTGTACTAAACGACTTTTTTTAACATGGATGGAGTACAAACTTTCGTCAACCCAAATGATTCCTCGGTGGAATCAGGTTAACCAAACGAGCTGTGTGTCGGCTCCATTAAACAATACATCGAGCAAGGGGAACTTAATTATAAAGATGAAAGCGTGTGAAACTCACAGATGAATGCTATATATATATATATATATATATATATATATTTGTTTTTTGGGTGAACTAAACAAGGCCTTAGATATTTCATCGTTAATAAGCAGTTCAAGTACAAACGAAAAGAATAATTAAGGTAAGCACTGGCACCGCTCAATGCAGATGGTGACGAAAGCCACACTTGGTAGTATTTTTGTTTTAAAAAACAATCCGTGACGAAAGCTTTTTTCCCTGTCCAAAAATTCCGTGACGAAAGCCAGTGGGTGCAAATGGAAAGGTCCCCGTGTACGTGTGGCTTTTCCCCCACTCTGTGTCTCTCTCGTCTCGTCTCTTCCCATCTGAGCTCCATCCCCTTGCTCCTCTTACCACTGTACCAGCACGGAACCGGAAATGAGCGTCGGCGCCGGCTTCTCGTACAAGAAGTTCGTCCACTTCGCGCTGGAGCAGACCCGCCACCGCTCCACTCTCGTCCCCCACCCGTCCCAGGTTCTTGCTATCCCCCAGCTACGCACTCTCGTATACTTTCTCCAGTTGCCTGAGCTTGCTATGTGCTCCCGATTCGTCCATTGAAGAGGAACTCTAGCTCTGGGTTCATGGAGACTACGGTAGTGTTACTATTCAAGCTTGCAACCTCTTCTAGCAATAGTGAGAAAAGCCCTGCTGGTTGTTTGTGGCGGGTCTTGTAGGCATGCCTCCATAGCAGGATTGCTCAAACAGAGCCACAGATGCTCCCAGTAGCTGCTTTGGCAACTTCGAATCAATTCGATTGGGGATGATACTAAGCTGCTGCAACATATTGCCGTGCAACCACTTGCACCTTTAGAGCTTGATCTCAGTCTGATACCATCGCCGGATCCACTGTCATGGAATCTGAAAAACAGTCTGTTGAGTGTGCTTGCTACTCAGTATGTTAATCTAGAACTTTGATTTGTGATCATTTTTTACATACTGCAGTAGTATTGATTATTGAACTGGCTGTGGAAGTTCTAGTCTGCTTTTGTTTCTTCGACAATGTAAGCTTTTACTAAAACTCAAGACAATTGCATCGAGAAGACACAATCATCTTGAACTCAGCCGACCTCTGTAATAGGATGCACACAACCCATAGAAAAGTTTTAAAGACCACATACTATATCGCTAGTTTTATTCAGCACTTATCAGTCAAGTTTGTCACTCTCTTGTCAGCTGTCGTCTACATATTTTCTTTGCAGCAAAGTTGACCATTATTTCACTATTATTCCAGGAAAAGTTCAAGTTCATAAAACCAAATGAGGATAATACTGTTCTCAGTGCTTTGTCATTCAGCACTTCCAAAGTTAGACTGCTTCGGAGCTTGACAATTGAGCAGAAAAACTCAGCTCAGGTATTTGGTCTGTTTTTGGTGCTCAAAGTTTCTTCTTGTTCTTGGTTACTACTCTACATAAACCATCCTAAAAGAATTATGAACTGGACGATTTAATAACACATTAGAAACTGTCCCTGAGTCACGGCATAGTTGACATATGACTTCAGAATTGGGAAATCATGCTTTCTTGATTCGTCTAACTCGAAGACATGGTCTTAAATGAAATAGATAAATGCCTTTTGAGTTTCCATGCTTAGAGACATGCACCTTGGATAAAGATTTGTTAGTTCAAATTTTCTGTAGTGCATCTAACGACTTGTGTAGTGATGCTACTTCTGCTGAAACCTTTTCATTTCAGGTGGTGTTGTTTCAGTGTTTTTCTTCACCTGAAACCTTTGCATTTCAGGTGGTGGTGTTTCAGTGTCTTTCTTAAATTTTGTTCTAAGTAATTTGGAACATCTGTTTCACTCATATTGTTCCAAGTTTACCCACAATACAAGAGAATCATGGCTTTTGTTTGGTCTCTAACATAATTATTCTCAGCCCATGACTGCAGTTATAACAGTGTAGCAAACAATGGCCCACCCTGTTTGGCTTCTTGGGTTCTCGTTTTATCATTCTAGATAAAATTCTACTGCATATTATCGCTTACTGTTGATAGCCCCATCTGTGATGACATATGTTCTAGTACTTATAATGCATATGCTAATGCAGGTTCTTGACTTTGCTGCCTTCTCAGAACCTGAATACGACCTTCCTATATTTTGTGCAAATGCCTTTTCATCCCCTGCACGTAGTATCGTTGTCTTGTAAGTGGCCGAAACTGGTTTTGCTGCAAACAAAATTTGCTAGTTCACGTATGAGCTGAATGAATAGTTTGTACTTTTAGGGACCTCAATCCTTTGTATGATACCACTGAACACAAGGATTACAGGGAAAAATATTACAGGAACTTGATGCCTCTTATACACAAGTACAGTGAGGTATTTGAATCTGGTCCTTCCCCCAAACATAACACTTTCAGAAACCTCAAACCTTCCTGTATTTACTTTATGTGTAGCTCGATGTCTTTAATAGATGAAATGCAGCTTCTGCCATGGGGTGGCAAAATTACAAGCGAGTCTCTGAGATTCTTCTCGCCCATTGTTATCTGGACGATATTTGAGCCAACTGAAGCCAACCTCCAAGCTCTATACTCCGCCTTCATGGATTACTATAAGGTGTGCAACATTTATGTTGTCCTGAAATATTGTTTGTGCTGCCAGTAATTCTCATTATTCTCGACATGCAGGTCTGGCTTGAGTTAATGGATGGAGCAGTTCGAGAAACCAACGAAGAAAAAATCGATCGTAATAGGGAAGCGCAACATAAGTATCTCACATGGAGAGCAGAGAAGGTTTGATCTTCCACAACAATCGATTGTATTGATTGGATTTATATGCTTGAGTATATACCAATTGCGTTGAATTCCTGTTGCTTACTATTGGTCATTACCAAAAACAAAAAACAAATACTGTTGCTTAGCTGGTGTCCTAGTTCCTTGTATATATATGAAATACAACCTGTACAGAGGATCAGTCATCTCCCTGCTGTTCTGTTTATTTTTCAGGATCCTGGTTACTCTCTGCTAAAGAAGTTGATTGGTGAGAGCGGCGCCAAGGTTTGTTTACTTCCTTGTTACCACTGATGAAACAGATTAGCAGCAGCAGTATTTACTTCTGGGCTATTTCTGTGGTGTTCTTCCCGTATAATTTACTCGCCTTCATATGTATACAGGATCTGGTGAGGGAGTTCCTCTTCGAAGGAGTCAGCTCGCTCGGAACCAAGTCGTTTCTGGATTATTTCCCCGAGTACGCGCAAGAGGACGGGACGGTGAACAGGAAGCGGAGCATGGCCGGCAAGTCCTTTGGAACTCGGCCTTGGGACGTTCACGGACGGTTCGTCGGCGGCGACGCAAGCTGTTGATTCTCGGAACTCGGCCGTTGTTTCTAGTGGATTTGCTTCAGCAAAGAACTGGACGTTGTTTGTGTTTGGCTCTGGTTTCAGATCATCCCCAAGCTTTTCTTTCCCCCGTTGCATTACATGCCAGGCCAGGCCAGCTGCTACTTGTGTTTGTATTTTTGTGTAATAGCAGTAGTAGGGCACCTGTACTTCCTAGTTGCTTGGACACACTGCACTTTCATTACACAACGCAAGGCGTAGGCGCCCATGGCCCTGGACTGCCACAGCTCTGCCTGAAGCAGCAAGCTCAACTGCTTCAAGGAACAAGGAAAGGAAGGAACCGGGAAATTGCCTAGCTGACTGAAAGCGAGGCAAACGGACAATGAACAAGACAGTGTCCTCGGATCCTCTTTTTTTCCCAGCACGGGCGGCCACAGCGCACACAGCAACGGCCGACACTGACCGACTGACGGAGGGAAAGAAGAGCATGTGCACGCGCGGAGAGAGAGAGGGGGGATTCACAGCAAACGACAACTCGTAGTAGTACTCCCTGCGCCTGCAAAAGTGAAGAAGCGTGAGAAAAGAAAAGGGTGAAGTGAACAAGACAAACTTGGCTAGTAGTAGGTACTTTAGGTGTGAAAGCTGCGCCTAACCAGCAGCCATTACTCACACTCGCTTTCCTTGAGATTTGGAGGA
>Ga0182004_10003000_pt1 | contig 13298 bp, 17 predicted proteins | sample Sormic07211540_1_FD_120479 | JGI IMG/M metagenome (GOLD analysis project Ga0182004, IMG submission 120479) | Endophyte microbial communities from Sorghum bicolor roots, Mead, Nebraska, USA - 072115-40_1 MetaG | ecosystem: Host-associated > Plants > Roots > Unclassified | place: USA: Nebraska...
AACGGTAATATTGCCGATGGGCGGATAAAGTGGGGATATCCGTTTGGGAGAATAAGATACTTTACTGAACAGGACGTCCTGGTCAGTCCATCGGCAGGTCTCTGTAACGGTAACATTGCCGATGGGCGACTAAAGTGGAGATGTCCGTTTGGGAAGTTGAGGATTTCGAGGAATCTGCGAAGGAATCAAACCAAGGTTGTTCAGATTAAGGTTGTCGGTTACCAAATTGGAAGAATTAATTGTGGAAAGGCATCGTTACTGTAGAAAATTTTGGAGCATTAATGATTTCAGACTCCGAAATTGGGGGGCATGTCTTGACACCGTTTTTTGGACACATACCCAGGATTGGTAGAGTGTAGATCGGCAAGACAGGGCAATAGTGATTGGTCTGCAGGAGAGTTGCCGATAAGGGTGGTTGCCGATGAGGAGACAGCTGAATGTGGCTAAGTCCATGGGTGGTGATGTGTTTATGCCGATGGCCAGTATTAATTGTTGCCGATGGGGAGTCTGCCGATGACGTGGAAGGAAAACTTGGAGGTTGCCAATTGGTCCGTGGTGGTGTCCCAGCTTGTCACGGCAGGATAGTTTTATGTTTTCCTTAGTTATTTAAATTGTTTTGTACACGGATTCTGTTTAAATTTGGAATTCGAATTCTGGTCGTGTCTGGTTGTAGCTCTTTGAGCAGGGTATAAATGTGGACCCTAGGGCCTTGAATCGAGACATCTATCAATCAATCAAACACTCGTTTTTACTCATATCCCAGCATCTACTTTTTCGACGACTTCGTCATATTTTCCTTTTTATTACGAGTTCTTAGGAGTTCATCGACTTAAGCTCGGTGCATTCTCAAGTTCCGTGTGAATACCTCTTGGCCGTGGCATCCGGGCGCATCGCTGTTGTCGGGACCAAAGTATTCGAGTTATCACCTTTGCCGATAGTAAGGTCAAATCGGTTGGCACGCCTTAACGTTTGAATCGGGTATTAGCCCTTTGTGTTTGCAGATCAGCTTTTGCATCAACAGAAGATGACGCTGAAGCTAGTGCTAGATTCTTTGGTGGTTTAAATCATGATATACAAAACATTCTTGATTACAAAGAATGGTGTAATTTTTACCAATTGTATCATCTTGCTACTGAGGCAGAACAAGAAGTATAGGGACGCAAACAACACCAGCCTTTCAGGTCCAACACTGGGAGGAATTTTCAGCAGTGCTCTGAGCCAGAGACTCCCAAGATTCCTGTTGCACCATAGCCATCTACACCTCCATTTTTCATCTAGGGTAAGTAAATTGTCTAATGTGCAGTTTTCACAGCTGAAGAACGGTGTCACTCTGTGTGCTGCTACTAGCTCTTCCTCGCCTAGCTCTAAAATCATTTGTCACCGATGCAAAGGCATGAGACATGTCATTAAGGAGTGCCCTAGTCATCATGCTTTCATTGCCACCGTGGATGGATATGTAAGTGCTAGTGATGTTGAAGATGATTTAGCCCTTGCTGCTAACATTGCTACATATTCCACCGAGGGTGATCAAGACAAGGAGGCCATCGCCATTGACTCTGTTGCTGCATCCATGGGCTTACCTAGCCTTCTTGTGCAGCGTGTTTAGTTCACGTGTGGGACATGGAGAAGAGATGCAGATCCAGCGCCACAATTTGTTCCACATGTATCTCATTGTGCAGGGTTGTCGTGTTCTCACCATCATTGATAGAGAGAGTTCCAAAAACTTGGTGAGTTTAGATTTGGTTAAGAAGCTTGGCTTAACCACATGACAACATTCGTATCCATATAAACTTCAATGGTTCAATAATAGTAGTAAGAGTAAGGTAACTAAATCAGCCTGCATTAGCTTCTTCACAGACTTTTATCATGATACAACTAATTTTGATGTTGTACCTTTGCAAGCTTGTTCAATTTTGTTAGGACGTACTAACCTTTTGTAGGAATTCCTTGATGGGATGGAGTCGAGGATGACTCCAATTCTAGAAGGAGGGGATGATGAGGACATCACAAAGATGGAGTCAAGGACGACTCCAATTCAAGAGGGAAGGATGATGAGGACATCGCCATGCTAGACACGCCTACACCATCATGTTTTCCTAGTTGCAACTCATCTCCAACTCAGCTACCACGTCACCCTCAGTTTAAGCAGACACGTCGTCAATATTTTGATCATAACTTCTTCATACGACATCAAAACGGAGAGATCTTAGACTTGTTGGAAAGGGAGCGACGACGCCATCATTTTGGATCTGGTCCCAACTCTAGATCGCCCGTGGATTTATTTGTGACCATGGCAAGGTGCTGCATCACCTATTTTAGGCCAACTTTGCCATGTATCGAGTCGGGCCTTAAGCCCAAGTTGTGGGCGCCTTCCTTAGACGCCTTTCAACCCTAAAATGCCTCTTTTTTATATTCCATGCAACCACTGCTGTTGAGACCCGGTTTTTATTTAGAGTTTAGTTTTCAATCAAGAAACTAAATCGTTCATTATAATTGTGGTGACAAATCCTTTTACAGTGATCTAGGGCCCCCATTCTTGATCTCCTCCACTATGTCGATTAGTCCTTTGGAACTAAGTTCTTGAACCCTCTATTGATAATCACGTCATTCATATTTGAAATTTCAAATTGTGTGTTTAATCCTTTTTGCTTGTGTTCATCGATTCGCTTGCAAGAAAAGCCTTCTTGACGAGGTCAATCAAGTTGTGTTTGGTTGATAACCAATGGAGTAGTGGTGCAATGGTTGCTGGGTTCAAATCATGATGATTTGAAGCTAGATCAGGCCTGTACTCATCACCCGGTATTTGTGAACCAACGTCGAGATCTCCACAAATCAGACTTACCAGTTACCTCTCGGAAGATCAGGCCTGTACTCATCACCCGGTATTTGTGGTCCTTTGATTGGGCCGACTCTGCTCGTATCTTGATGTGTGAAATCAATATCTATTCACGTTGTAAGTAGATAATGACCTAACCCTATAGTTTAGACCATTTGCAACCTATCTCAACTCAACTCTAATAGACGCATTGGTTTAGTCCTGCAACTTGGAATATGAAACAAAGGATGAGCTAAATTGGACAGTACCTTGGTTTTGAACCAACAAGTGAAATCAAGGATCCCTTGTCCTGCACCCTTTGAAAGAAGGGTATTAGATTCCTATGGGGTAGGTTCCCTTGATTGATGCCAGTATTGATGAATAAATTCCCTGTAATGAGAAATAAGAGGGCTGGATGTAGAATAGTGTGGTCTTATTGAATCATGTCCATTGAGAACTTAACCAATGTATGGGTCCACCTTGCTAAGGTTAGTCAACACATAAAGCATGATACTACACCACTCAACATTTGTCAAGGTCTTAGTGGTTGATGCACCAAAACTTCGGAGTTGCCCTCAAAAAAGGCTGAGGCTCGATTCATTTTTGCTAGCATTGTAATGAGGGGCTGATTATGCAGACTTGGAAGGTTCTCATAATAGTATACTGTTATGTAGTTTGACACCTCCATAACGAATGCACTTGCAATGGAAGCCTCAATTTGCCTTTGTTTCTACATTTTTTTGCGAAGAGTCTTTACTCATCTCTCAATTGGATAGCACCAATGGGCCTGCATGACCCCCCATTTATGCCTCATATTGGAGGTGCAATATCAAATACTGCATCGCACAGAAGAAGCCGGGTGGAAAGATCTTCTCCAACTTAAATAGCAACACACGTGCAACTTTTTCCATGTCTGCAATCATGGTTTGAGATAACTCCTTGGCACAAAGCTGGCAAAAGAAGTAACTCAACTCTGCCAACACTATCTATACATGCTCAGGGATAAAGCCTTGAACCATCGTCAGAAGAAGCTGCTCAATCCATATGTGGTAGTCATGACTCTTTATCTCATTGACATTGAGAGTAGTTAAGTTCACTCCCCTCCTTAGATTCATTGCATATCCATCAGGGAACATTAATGTCTGGATCCATTTAAGTACTTCCCTCCTTTGTTTGGGGTCAAGACAAAATGGGCCTTAGGCCTTTTCCATGTCTTGCCGCCTCTAGGTGGCCGCATCTCTTGAGTAGTTCGATCGCATAACTTTGCCAGGTCCACTCTAGCCTTAGGATTGTCCTTTGACTTATGAGTTTCCATGATTGCCTTGGCAACATTCTTTTTAGTGCATGACATCAATGTAATATAGCATAAGAAGGTCATCAAAATAGGGGAGTCTCATCAAGCCCGACCTATGAGTCCACATATGTTGCTCACCATATCCCACAAAACCATCACTTTCTCGATTGGCCATGAGAGCATCTATCTGAGCATGAACCTCAACACCAGTCATCATCTACGGTGTAGGATCTATCACTATGACACCTTTGATAAAGTTCTTGATGTCATGTCTAAATGGAAGGTCGGAAGGAAAGAATTGATGATGTTTGTCAAACAATGAATACTTGCCACCCTTCTTGAGCCAGATGAACCTCAGACGATCCTTGCATAATGGACATAGGAACTTCCTATGAACATACCAACCACAGAATATCGCATACGCTAGGAAGTCATGCGTGGAGTAGTAGTAGTACCAAACATGCATTTTGAAGGGCATCTTTGTAGCTCGGTCGTAGGTCCATACCCCTTCATCCCAAGTGTGACCAATTAATTAATCAGAGGTTCCATGAACACACCCATATTTTTCCCCAGGTGTCTAGGAATTATCAGTGACAAGAATAGGTTCTGACGTTGAAATGCGACGCTCATGTATAGCCTTTGGATCCTTGGTACAAAAGGGAGGTACCGTAGGATTTTCATGGGGATCATAAGCTACTTCTTCTGGTGATCACCAAAGTCTGTAGTTAATGATAATTAAGTACCATTTTTAACTGGCAGTTAACCTAGGAAGAGATCTGAAACAATGTGTAAAGTAGGGTTATACGGGTTTATTCTAATGAGTTCCACGAGTTGTGTTGTTCTCACTTGTCTTGCAGGATATTCAATATTTCATCATATAAAAGTATCTCAAATGAAGAATCTAAGCACACCATTGCGGAATGGAAAGAATCCATCCACAACATGACTCATTGTGCCAACGGATCGGAAAGTGGCACTAGAAGGACATAGAAGACATCAGAAGGCACGGGAACGGAGCGGAGGCTCCATGGCTACCAGGAGGGGCCGACCATCCCCACATACTAGGTGGGCTGCCCTGGGTCCATTGCCAGGTGGGTCTTCCTCCATGTCAGTTTGATCTGAGGGCTGCAGTTCATCCCACTTGGATATATAAGCAGAGGTAGACCATAGAGGCATCACCATCTTCATTAGCTACCTCCTATTGACCCTAAATTTTTACAAGTAGGGACTGTTTGTGGGGTCGTTCCATGGAAGGAGAGGTGGCTAGTTTGTTGGATTGGCTAAATATAGGATTGAACGGTGATAGTCGATCGAGTCATGTGGGGCTACGACAAGTAAAGGAAGAGAACATGTCAGACTTCATTAGAGGGAAAGATTGGAGTCCAAGTTATCTTTTTATCTCCAGGAGTTGTATTTTGTCAAGGCTTATGTTTAGGTTTCCAGGATATAAATACCAAAGACCTGATTATTGTAAAGATATATGCAATAAAAAAATACAATACCTTTTCGCCTACGGCCAGTAGAAGTAAAAGTAGATCTTTGACAAATCGAGCTGCATCGGTTGTTTTCGACATTCAATTTGCTTGTAAGTATTGTTACTGTTCATATATAGTTGCCATGGCTGCATCATTTGATCTGGTGTTAAACTTGATTTGATCTATTTATCAGTTTATATCGTATTTGTAAAGCTGCATTGCTTCAGTCTCTTACAAGTAATTGATTTAAGCTATTTATCGGCTCTACGAGTTCGACAACTTGGTAGATTCATTAAGTTAAAAATAGTGTTCGTTTTTAATGATTCATTTATTACAACAATATTTTGCCCAATCAAGATCTGACAAATTAGATTAAGCTTCAACTCTGTTAACTTCCAAGCTGTCTTGATGAATTATAATAAACATTAATCATTATCAAAATAGTCAACCAAGCCTACATCAGCTAATTTGTCGACCTCGATTATTACATGTTGTGCATTCAAGATGTCAACTTGATCATGATTAATATGGAAACAGAATAAGATTTGGCTTAATATCACTTGTTATCGGCTGTATTTTTGAACCCCACTCTCAAGTACATTAAGTTGAGCTTAACTAGATCCAAATTTGATTATGATAAAATAGATAGATCTTGTTCGTGCCTCATGGACCCTGTATCAGCTAAATAGCCGATCCAGTTAGTAATGTGTGTGTAGATTTGATTAAGATATTGAATAAATTAGTAATGTGTGTTGAATTTATTGAAACTCGCTGGCCTTTAGACAAGGTGGATATAAATTTAATGCACTTATAAAAGTAACTTGTCAAGATACCATGCCTTCAGACCAGTCTTAGTAGGTTATCGTTTATTTAATAGATGAAAAGAATAAACACGTGTAAGCTATTTTTTCTCATATAAACATAGTATCGACTAATTAGTCGATCCAGTCACTTTCACTCATAGTACGATCATACAATTCGCTTCGAATAGCATTTAAATGAGTTAAGTCATGATACAACATTATGATAGATTAATGAATAATAAATATCATAATCATCTTGTCATTATCTAAGCATTGTTAGGAGTTGACTTTTAAGTCAATTTTCTGTGACCAACAGCTACTCTAAGCCATATATTTTGGGACTATCTGATAGTAACTGGCAGCTTCTAGAATTTAACATTTGCTTTTTCGCTTTGAAAATTACAAGTCAAATTGAGTGGCACACTGTAGACCTAAATCACCAAACTCGGCTCATGTGCTAGGGTTCAGGAGACCAAGAGCTCTAGCTTCTAAACGGTCGCTGATGGCCTTCGAGTGTGTTATATGTGAAGACCATTTTTCATGCTAACATCTCTAGAGCAAAACTTAGGGTTTTAACCCTCCATCAAAGTACAAGTAGAGGTCCCTCTAGATGAATCTCTTCTAGTTCATCTAGATCTACATCTAGTTCCTCTAGTTCTAGTTCTTCTAGTTGCCTAGTTCATCTAGTTGTAAACTAGACATGAGAAAGAGAGGAGAGGAGAAAGCTAAGAAGAATCCGGATCTATTGAATCTTCCTTGATATTGTACTTTTGCAGCATCTGGATTGTCTTGAGCATCTCTTGGTTCTTCATCATTTATTTCTAAGTATTTTATTTAATTGATTTCAGTTCTTGCCTTATTATATTTATTGGATCTCTACTCGTATTGAGTGCTCCAGTTTTCCTAGGTAATTAATGTAGTAAGTGCTAGTGTAGACGTCGTATATAGACTAGGGTTTACCTAAGTTTGCACCTAATCCTTTGGATAGTTGTGGTAGCCCTAGAGGTGGGCAGCTCTGTTAGACATTTGTAATCCACCATGTTTGGGTTGGTGTTTCATAGATCTTTTTGGCAGCCTTCCCTCGATCCACCATGTTAGGGTTGGTATTACAAGGATCTTCTCAATCTTTTTTGAGAGTCGGAAAGGTACTGCTGCTAACTGAAGTAAGTAAAATAGAGTACAGCTTTTGATTAGATTGAACCGCTTAGAAAACTCTAAAATCGCTCTCTACCCTATAATTACTCTTCCCTTGGATGTTCCTAATTCTTATAGTACACTTCATGTTCCCCATGGAAATTGATATTCTGGATTACTCCCAGGTGAAGGCTACATCAGTATCCGTGCGCTTGCGGATCTTTCTATGTGTGTTTAAAATACCCAACATCTACCTCTAGGTTCCTAGAGGTATTGCACTTTGGACGGTAATCTACATCCTTGTGTTCTTTCCAATGGAGGATGCACCCATTCTCACAAGCATGTATGTGCTCATATGTCATCTTAAGTCCATCAAGAAGTTTCTGACACTCGTACAGACTCTTTGGCAGAACGTGGCCCTACCAAAGTAGGTTGACAATGAAGGCCAACATACTATCATACAACAAAGATTTCTTTTTTCAAATTTCTTTGCCGAGTGCCAGATCAAAGGCACTCAGCAAAGCATTTTTTTGAGGCCAACGTACTATCATACGACAAAGATTTTTTTGATATGAAAACATAATAAAAAATTTTGTGGCCTAGACTAGCTCTTGGCAAAGATATTTTTTTCAAAAAAATAGGATCACTCTTTTGTCGAGTGCCGCAGACTGGGCACTCCGCAAAGAGAAAGCTTTGGCGAGTGCCAAAACCGGGCACTCGGCAATGTTTCTTTTTTTACTCTAATTTGTTAACACTAGATTTTGGCACGTTTAAGAAGATGACAGGTAGGATAGTATGCCAGTGTTTTGAGTATGTCGGCAAATATCTATGCTGTTGGCTAATTCCTGAAGATTCGGCAAGTGCTTATGTAATCAGTTGTCTTAGGAAAAGCAGTTTTGTTTAGGAGCGACGGAAACGGCAAGTAAGGTCCAATCCGGCAAGGAGAGATCACGATAATTAAGGCAATGAAGGTTCCGAGGAGGATTAAGACTAAGGACGTCACGTTTTTAGGTTTCCTTTATTGTTTAATCGTAGTCTTGTAGTATTCATGTTACAGCCAGTGTATAAATATAAACCTTTGGTTATTGTAAAGACTATTCACAACCAAATCAATTCAATCGACCCCGTGCCAACTTTGAGTCTTTATCGTATCATCGAGTTCTTCGAGAGGGGTTATCGATCCGTCAACCTCCGTAAGTTCCGACAACCTTGTTATTATGTCTAGTATCATGCAGTGGATTTAGACATTGATGCAAGTAGTCTTGTCTGTCTCGAATGAATGGTCGTGCGGCAGGCGTTTGCTTGACAATCAAGAGATATTTACTTATGCTTTGTTCATTGCAAGTAGATACCGTGCGGCAGGAGTTTACTTGATATGCATAGTAAAGCAAGATAGTTATCGGCTCTATTAGATTTGGCAAGATCTAATAGATGCATTAAATTATCATGTGTTACATATTTTAAATACTTTATATATTTGTAACATTCTTTTGCCCAAGCTAGATCGATAAGGTTCAGCTCTATACTTTCATAAATCTACTTATATTCTAACAGTTTCTTGCTTTCATGCAATCAATATGAATAGGTTATACACTCACAATAGCCGAACTAAATCAATCTAGGTTGTTACGTGTTGCGGGTTCATGTATGTTGAATACGTTTAAATTTAGATAAGGCCAAGTGTCGTGCGGCAGACATGAGTTCTTTGATTAATTTAATCGTGTTTGCTTGCATGTTCCTTCTTCATTGATCCCAATTCAGCGAGATTGCCAAGCTTGGTTACTTTTAAATCATAATGAATTATAACTCATCTAAACACACTTTTCAATACACGTGCGTTCGGTAATTGATATCTTACTCTTATTTTAACCGAATGAGTTACAAATCTGTTGGCAGACAGCTCTATAGTTGTATGTCGTCGTAAGTGGCTTCAGGGCCGTATATATGGAACTGTCTGGTCTCACCCGGCATGTTCTAGTTTTATATCTAATAAATTTTATCCCTTGTTAGTTGCAGGTCAAACTAATTGGCACAATTCTGGATTTTGAAACGCTCGGGCACCCAATTGAAGCCACGCTTTTCGGCTTGCTGTGTGTGAGGCACAGTACATCATATTTTGTGTCAACACACTTTTTGGCACGCCTGGTGGGACAACACATTTCAAAATGCCTGAATTCGACAACGCTCAAGTTCTGGACGTAACTATGGATGAACTGCCAGAAAACATGAAGGAGTTGGTTCAGCAGGCATGTGATCAGTTCCAACACAAGTGCTTAATGTCTTTTTCCAAGAACAAAAGCAATAGAGTTTTCCAGAAGCAGTCATTATCAAGGGTTCTTCTTCCACGCCAGACTGATTACACTGAAGAGGAAGATGTCCAAAAGATGGCTGAATTAGTTTACAAGGCCATAGGAGATACTATGACAAATCATCATTCGACTTTCTTGAATACTTTTCGTGCGATCATGGTCAACACTTTCGGTCCATCAGCTGACAAATATTTCAAAGAAGCTATTGGGCCAATACAGGGACTAACATTGTTCCACGTACCAAAGCATCAGGATAGGACCGTTGGGGGTAGTGGCACACCTAATGCAAACAAAGGTGGGCTGGAGCTTCACGAGAAACAGCAACCTCACACAACTTATGGCCAACTCGCATTCGGTACAACAGGAACGTCCCGCAATCGGCCTTTAGAGTGTCTCTAGTGGAAAATAGGTTGCAAAAGAATATGTATGGAGATGGGTATCAGGAATTTGCCGATTACAGTGATATAGATGTTGTTCCAAATCTAGGATACAGAAATTCATCAGGATTGCCTTTTGAAGGGCAAGCACGCGGGGTTCAAAACTCAAATGTTGATCTTATAATGAAGAGGATGGCGAACATGATGCAAAATCAATTTGGCTTGAAACCAAAGAACCAGTCTTATGCATATAAGTCTCCTTATCCAGAGTGGTATAACCGAGTGGCGTTGCCTCCAAGGGTGAAGCCTCCTACTGATTTAACTAATTTTTCTGGCGAAGATGATACTAGTACCATATAGCATATCAGTCAGTATTTGATGCAACTAGGGGAAGCATCTACAGATGAAGCTTGGAGGATTCGGTATTTTCCATTGTCCCTGACAGGGCCAGCTTTCACATGGTTTACATCTTTACCGGAACATGGGCAGAGTTAGAACAAAAATTCCATCCATACTTTTTCACGGGTACTAATGAGAAGAAGCTGGTTGATCTTATGAGCCCAAGGTAGAAGACTAATGAGACACCATAGGAGTATCTTCGTAGGTTTGGAGAAACCAAGAACCTTTGCTACTCTTTGAATCTGCTCGATGATCTGTTACCAGGAATGGCTATAACAGGCATGCAGCCCAACATCAGGGAAAAGTTATTTGGTATGGACTTCGATGATCTCGGTCAACTTTCATAGCGATTGGCTATGATGAGTAATCAGGCTCAGGGGTTTAGAAGAGATAACCGTTTTCAGAAAGGTGATGTGGCTAGTGAGATGTATCAAAGTTTCCTAGAAGAAGCAGCAGAATACAACGATGAAGATGAAATAGCCGCAGCCGAATTGTTCTGGGCAAAAGAGCTGACTTAGGTTAGTCAGCACGGGTTAAGGCAGCAAAAAGAACTTATGACTTTGATGTATCCAAGCCAGATAAGTTGTTCGAGTTGTTGGTAAGAGAAGGACGTATCGAATTGCCAGAAGGGCATCCCATGCTACGTCCCGAAGGAGTAAAAGATAAGAAATATTGTGGCTTTCATAATACCAATTCCCATTCTATCAATGATTGCTGAGTTTTCAGGGTACGAATTCAAAAGGCTATTTAAGAAGTGCATTTGAAATTTGATGGCAAGATGAAAAACGATGCTCAGCCTTTTGCACAGAACATGGTGTCTTTCTCTATGAACATGATTACTGTGGATGATCCTAAAGGCAAAGTCAAAATGAAAGTATTGACCTCTGATAGGGCGAGAAAAGCTAGTGTTGTTGATCTCGATCAACAAATTACAAATGAGGAGTTTCGACAACGCATTCAATTCCTGAATAGCCAAGGGTTACAACACGAATCATGTTGAACAAATGGCAGCGAGAGCAAGAACGCCGCCAGAGATAGAAATACTATGAGGAACGGGAGTTCATGGAGGAACACCGAAGGTACGAAGAGGAAATGTACCGAAGAGAACAAGAATACATAAGGGAACAAGAGTAGTCTCATTGGGGATGTTCATTTTTCAAACATTGTTGGAATGAAGGCTTGAAACTACCTGCTAGAAATAATTGCCCTGAATGCAATGATCAATATTTGGGGTATAGGTAGCTTCGAGTCAACCACCGTTCGGTCCATGAAAGGCTTGGAGCATAGTTTCATAAGGACGATCGGTGTTTAAAAATAAGTGGCTACGAGAATTGGCAAGGGAAGAGATTTGCCGATCAAGATTGGGTTTATCACGAGGAGCATGAAGAGGAAAAAGGACTTCATGAATACGTATGGCAAAGGAGACGGTGGTGCCCACCGGGACTGACAAGGAGCCAGAAGAGGAGAGTGCAATGTTTGAGGAACAAGGAATTAGAGCAAGAAGTTGTTGAAAAGAGGCAAATATGGCGTCCTAAAAGGAAATCCGGTGAGCATGACCATTCGGCTGATGCATGTATGACTTTTTTCCTTCCATCAGAGTTTGTGGCTCTCGAAGGTCAGGACGTCCAAGAAGAAGTGTACTCAGATTTTGATGAGAGTGAGTATCAGGATTTGATGGCTCAATTTGTCTTCACTTAGAGGGCAATTTTCAATAAACCAGCTAAGCATCGACATTTGAAGACATTGTTTGTAAAAGGATACGTCAATGGCAAGCCTCTAACCAAGATGTTTGTTGATAGAGGAGCTGCTATCAATATCATTCCATATACTACCTTCAGAAAGCTTGACATGACAAATGAGGAATTGTTAAGACTAACATGGTAATGAGGGACTTTGCTGGCAATCCATCTGATACTCGAGGAGCTATACATGCCAAGTTGATGATTGGGTCAAAAACTTTTATTACTATCTTCTTTGTCATTGATGGTAAGACGGCATATAGTCTGCTTTTAGGGAGAGATTGGATCCTTGCTAATTGTTGCATTCCTTCAACTATGCACCAAGTTCTCATCTAGTGGATTGGAGATGATGTAGAAGTTGTTCACGCTGATGATTCGGTAAGTGTTTCCTCCATAGAACCTGCCCATTGGGAGTATGATGGTATTGACTGTTTCTTCGGTAGAGTGTGGGGAGAAGGTCCCATGAATGTTTTCAACAGGGATCAACAGATGATCCAAGCAGTCAGCTCTCAAAGCAATTTCTGATGGGTAACCGAATTGATGGCAACAAAGGAAAGTTAGGGCGTGGTTTTATGTCGATCGATAAGTTAGAAGAAATAAATGTTGGAAATGCTGATAAGTCAAGGCCGATGTACATCAATGCAAATTTAAACCAAGAGTATAGATCGAAGTTGATATACCTTCTTAAGGAGTTTAAAGATTGTTTTGCTTGGGATTACACGAAGATGCCTGTTGACATTCGTTAAGTGCAATAAGAATAAGAAAAATTCCGCAAGCGCACAGAACATCATCGTAGCATTTTACCGGGAGTATTCTAGGCATCGTTATTTATATTTTACCACTGGGAAGCTAAGGTCAAAGAATCTGATAAATTACTATCATGCATCTACTAATTTAATAAACCAACTAGACTAAAGTAGGGGTAAATGATATATGATAGGTAATAATATAAA
>Ga0182004_10003001_pt1 | contig 13298 bp, 6 predicted proteins | sample Sormic07211540_1_FD_120479 | JGI IMG/M metagenome (GOLD analysis project Ga0182004, IMG submission 120479) | Endophyte microbial communities from Sorghum bicolor roots, Mead, Nebraska, USA - 072115-40_1 MetaG | ecosystem: Host-associated > Plants > Roots > Unclassified | place: USA: Nebraska...
CGCCTAGCTTCACGCGCGCGGCAGGGCCAGGGCTAGCTCTCCTTGGCAGCGCTCTGCCAACCGACGCCGGCAGAGCTAGCTCTCCTTTGCATGCCGCCGCGCAGTGCCCCTGACAGACAGCCAGCCCAGCACGAATACATCTCCCCCCGGCCCCGCCGCCGCCTGCTGCCGCTGCCCCACCGATCGAGCAACGTGACGTGTTAGGGATAGGGATCCGCGCCCGCGCCACCCGACCGTTTCTTTTGCTCGGGCCCACCTCTCAGTGGTCATCGGTGCCCTATATATAAGCACACTGGCCTAAACAGGCAGGCGTGGACCTCCTCTCCTCTCTCCGACTCTCCGCCGGCGCGCAGCCCCCGCAGTCGTCCCCACCCTCTTCTTCCTCTCCCCCTCCCCGACGACGACCGAGCGACGAGCCGCGCCGCGCGCGCGAGGACCATGGCGGATTCGAGCGTGAGGAGGTCGCAGCGCATCGCCGCCCGGGCCGGCGGCCCCTCTCCGGCGGCGACCAAGCGACCAGCCGCGCCCGACGCGACCACGGCGGAGACTTCCTTGAGGAGGTCCAAGCGCATCGCCCAGCGCGTTGGCCATGCCAGACGCGACCCGAAATGGTACGCGCGCTCTCTCGCCCTCCGTCCTTGTCCTTGGCTCGCGCAATATAATCCGACCGATTTGCGATCTCCGTTTCGTCTTGTCGCCGAGAGACAACTCGAGAAGTCGAGATCTGTCGCCGATTTCTGCTCTGTGTGTGTATATATATATATATATATATATATATATATATATATATAGTCATCGCTTACAAATACTTTTGGATCGTCCCCATCGTCGCCAACAGGCGTGACTGGGCTGGCGTGACGTCGCTGGCGGTGGAGACCATCGCCGACCGCGTCCGGGACCGCGACGTGGCGGACTTCATGCGGTTCCGCGCGGTGTGCAAGCTGTGGATGGCCGGCAGCAGCACCCAGAAGCCCCGTGAGCTCGGTGAGCACGTCATCGACCACCGCTTCCACCCTCGCCGGTGGATCCTGCTGACGGAGCCGCCGGCGCCTGAGGACACGCCCACGCCCACGCGCCGCAAGCTGCTCAACGTCACTACCCGGGAGATCATCAAGGTCCATCTGCCGGAGCTCGCCGGCCACGCCGTGATCCCTGGACCCGCCGCGGCGCCGGAGGGCATGCTGGTGGTGTGCGAGATGACAACTCTTGTCGTGCGCCTGCTGAACCCCCTCACCCGCCACGTCGTCGACCTCCCGTCGCTGCAGACGCTGCAGCCAGCTGACAGACACTGGGGGCCCATTCCCTTCGCGTTCCGCGTGAACCACGTGGTGACGGCCGCCGGCTTCGCCGACGCGTCGACCGTCGTCGTCTACTTCGGCCGCATCAACCAGATGGCCATGGTCAAGCCCGGAGACGCGCTCTGGACCCCGGTTGGTGGCCTCAACCCGGAGTTCCCACTGAGATCCACGGCTACCTTCCAGTGCCGCTTCTACTGCGTCGACCGCACGAACCTCATGGTGCTAGACCTGGATCAACGACAGCTGGTGGTCGCGGCCGACATGGTGCAGCAGTTCCGCACTGTCAGTCTGGTGGACGACAGCGGCAGGCTCATGGCGGTCTGCAGCCTGGAGCAGGTTGTACGATTCGGTGCCCGTAGCAGCTTAACGGAGACACAGATCGAGTTATTCCATGTCGATCTGGAGAAGGGAACGCTGTTGCCGATCCTTGACCTAGGTGAACGGGCTATTTTTACCGGACCACGAGGTGCGGTGCTTCTGCCGAGAACCAACTATTACTTCTCGGTTGATCGTGGCACGGTGTTCTTTCGGTTTTGCAAGTCCCATCAACCGCATTTTGGTGCGTTCCATGTCCATAGCCGTCACACGTGCTATGTAGCTTCAACATGGCGTAGACTTGGGGAGCATGTAGCTTCCTATGCCACCGCTGGTATCAAGTAGTGTGACGACATATGCTCTGAGAGAACTGTATGTGATGTTTTTATTCCTCCCGCATTCGACATTTTGGATGCTTAGTTCAGTCTTGTCAGTTTGAATTGAGTTGGTGAACTAGTTATTATTTATCTTGTACTCAACATGATGTTGTTGTAATGAACTCTGTCGTATGCAAGTTCGTGAAATGGTTTGTTTTCAAATGCTTGCCTTTGTTGGTATGATGATTTTCATGTATATATGTTACCTCTTCCATCGTATAGTATATCATCTATGATTATCACATAGTCTCACTATATAAAATCAGTTCTATCCTCCATGCGTAAAAAAAATACTCCTGTTAGTAAGATTTCAGTCACAGTCGTCTCATTTTTCCCGTGTATGCAACAATGGAGGCGTCAAAACTAGTAGCACGTCATGTCACAGCAGGTACTTGTGTGCTCGCCTGAAACATATAGAACATATGCAAGCTGAGCAAGCGCTCCATATATAAGACTTGGCAAAGAGCCCAACATCACTAAGCAGGGTGAGAGACGGGGGTGCACATTGTGGTGCTCATGTGCGTGACGCGTAAGGGTAAAGATTTCCGGCCTTTATTCGTTCTCTCCCACGCGCATGAGGTTTCTGGTTCTTCCCCAAATCCATCAACCTAAGCTTTGTCCTAGTGGTTGGTCTTGGCCATCCTCTCCCACTGGTATGAGTTTTCCGGTTCTCCCATAAATTTATCAACCTGAGCTTTGCTCGCCTAGCGGTTGGCCATCTTTTCGTCCCACCGGTCTCAACTCCTACATAATGTGAAGTACTTAGTCTAGATAGTCTCAGAGGGAAGTTTTATGGCGTTGTTTCCAATACTGGCATATAATATATATAATATATATATATATATAAAAATAAAACTTGGAAGAAATACACACTCTCAAGGAGAGTGTCATTCTATGGTTTCATAGGCATTTAATTTCAAAACTCATAGAGAGTTGATAATCATGCCAAAAGTTCTCTTTTTTCTTCAATACAGTGTCATGTCATAAAAGATACTTATGTAACAACCTATTTAAAAATGAAAATCAAACTCAGATGGCACACCCACTGAGATTGGCCTTAGTAATAGTTGGATAGTTCTTAATCAGTATTCTTTGAATTTTCTTTACATACTGTGTGAGCTCACTCAATATAGCATTGCATCTGTATGATATACCATGCAACATGGCATTACTATGTCTTCTTTTACCATAGCACCCGTACAACATTCCATCTTTCGTATGCTTATTAATTAAGACAAAATCAGTTCCACCTCATTTGTGCACTAGCTGTGCAAACTGGAATTTCAGATAATTGCAGTCCTCATATCTGGTATCTTGTCAATGTTATTTGGTTTGAATGATTACATATACATATGATATCATCTGAGCATGCTTATTTATATTATGTGTCGGAGTTGTTATGATTTACTTTAATTATCTGATGTCAGATTCACAAATGTTTATGAATTCTGTAATGTACTAATGTGTGCCAACCTTGCTCTAGTGTTTACATAGAACACATTTCTGAAATACCTCAGATTTTTTAATTGTTAATATCATGGGCTTCTAGGGAGTTTGCTGGCAGTTGCTATATTATATATGAGGATGTTTGCTTTAACTGCTCAGATCCTAGCCTAACATTATGGTTAATCTTTTTGTTATATACTTAATTTCCATTATATGTATATTCATGGTTGTTGCTTGTGAAGTTTATCTCACCCATTATAGCTTTCATGGGTATGTTTGGGTCACATCGACAGGCATGCATTATGGGTTGTTAGGGACATGGAGGCATGTATGAACCACCTTACTACAATTATGTTGATCTAATTTATTTGTTAAATATTTGTTTGATGCAGGGTATTTGTTAAATATTTGTTGGCAGTGTGCCACTTGACATTGGTAAACTATTGAGAAGTAAGGTTGTTACACAAGGAGTTGCAATACATCTTATGCCATGTTTGAAATATATTTACATGAAAGTGCAATGTTCTTTGCTTACAATAATATAAATGAGTTGCTACAAACTTTCTGACTTTTCTATAATAGCTTTAGTTGGAGTAGGGTGCTACAATTACTAATACTTTGCACAATAGGCTAGGAATGGGATGTGCATTTCATTACATGTGTTATATATATATGTTCGGATGCGAGTATTAATTAGGGATATTATCTACTTGTTAAGTACGTGTTGTTGCAATGGGTTATCATTTCCTTTGAATTTGTAAGCTCGCAAGTTTATTTTTTCAATGGTATAAGTTTGATAGTCCCACGGTTAGAAATCAGAGCTAAAGCTTTCAGCCTACTCATACAACTATTTGATATATATATAGTAGCTATAATAGATATTAGTTATTTGTTTGCAGCCACAGCTGCAGCTACAACATAAAAAGCTGCCGCAAGCAGGGCCTTGGTCCCTTGTTGTTGTCATTTGTAGGACCAGACTATACTTCAATACCAATTATAAAAGTTAATTATTACTCCCTCAATTCTAAATTATAAGACGTTTTGTCTTTTCTAGATACATCATTTTTTGCTATGCACTTAGATATACACACTGTCTAGATGAATAGTTAAAACAGTGTATCTAAAAAATTAAAACGTCTCAAAATTTGGAATAGAGGGAGTATTATTGTGGGTCATCGAATGCATTGGCCACTAGACGTTTCTCCACAATGTCAAGTTAGGTTCCTTGAGTGTTAGGATGTATGAAACTATTAGTTTGGGTGTGGAGTAGACTGGCCCACATATCTTGTTATTTATTCTCCGTATGTTTGAGGTGTGTGTGGATAATTATGTCCTTAACCTAGATTTTAGAGTGGTTGCATTTTTAGCCTTAACATTGAAATGTATAGTATTTTGACTTGTAAACCTAACAACTATATGATAGAATTTTTTATACACAGCAAGTGAGCTAAATTTAGTTCAAAATATTGAAGTTTTGTTCTATTTTTTATCTTGTGGTTTGTTTCTACTATAGGGTTATTTCTCAGTAGAGCCATTTTGTTCTCAAACTATTATACATAACCAGATGGTGATGTTTTGTATAATATCTTCCTCTTTCCAATCACCTTGTATAATATTTATCTTAACCACTAACACAACATGGTGATGCTAGGCATAACTATTTGGGGGGTATTATGAAGTATATCTTGGTGGAGCCCTAATTGGGTGAAGCATTTGTATAATTGTTCACGCACAGAACTACTATGTGCAGTTCCATTAGAGATCATGCTCAGGAATTATTAGTGTGATTCATTAGTTGCAATTGCTTAATTTGCATGGTATTTTCTAAAGTGAGCTTAAGATGGAGAACTAGTTTATTGTATGTATTGTCATTGTGGTTAGTTTAGTGTCTAGTGGGATTCTTAAATGATTATATTGGGATGGCCCAAGTGAAATGATGCATTAGCTACAGTTGGTTGGATCAGAATGCTAAATAGCTTTGTTGTGTTTTATGTCTAAACAAAAGGTGAGTATGCTAGAATGGTTCTAACAAAGTTATGCCTACCCTTTGACTATTTGGCGACCTTAACAAAAGTTAGTTTTTTTAAGCGTTCAAGCATTTTGTTACTAAAGGGAAGGGAAATATTTAGCAAGATTGTTAAATGTTTTCATCTAGTTTTTTGCATGAATTTTGCCACCCTTTCTCTGTGCTGTTAGGTTGGAAGGAAAGAACCACAAGGATATGTATAATTGAGTTGTAATTATGTTGGTTTTGTTAAAGGGTCTGTTAAGGCTACTACCAATATAGTTATTAAGAGATGCAATATATATTATGTTAGCTAGTAGTTCGACTTTATTATTGTGTGAAGAAAGAAAATTTGCTAATTCAATGGTTTCCATATTGTCGCCAGACAACTTATCTTTCTAGGTGAATTGGTCAGGTTCTACTGGATCTTGTGATGATTTCTACTGTTAGTTCTGTTTTGAGATATCTTGAATAAGGTCGCTCTTACGGAGCAAGTGTAGGTGAAGACCAGCAAATTGTCAAATTTTAAGTCTAGGGATTTTAGAAAGTTCTAGTTCTGGTACATTTATTTATCTTTTCATTGGATTCTAGAACACTAATTCAAACTGGAGATAGAGAACTATTGAAGTCAGGCTGCGTATGTCTGCAGTCCGGTAGGAAATCCTCAGGGTGACCTGATGACTTAGATTAACTATAGTAATAAGAGGCATTATTATTTTTTGTTGTGAATGCCAAAGTTACCGGGAATCCCTTATTACATGCATATAGTAATGTATTCATTCTTTTTTGTATTGTAGTAATCTAGATAGGAATATATATTCTATGTCATGCATATGCCCTATATATGGTTTGCAAAGCATTTTTAGTTTGATAATTAATATGGTGCTATTGATCAAAAAAGTTAGGATATATAAAGATGTTTTCTGAATATTCGGTCATGTAATTTGAGGTTAAATCTTGAGTGGAAGTCTAATATATTTTCTTTCTTTTACATTGGAGGGGGTTTTCTTCATGTGTGTAGGGATATTGTTACATTCGGTGCTATGAATCTTCGTGTTAAATGTCTCTATATACTACTTTTTCCCAAGGAAATGTTTCACCCAATTGTGCTTAGACTCGGTCATGTTACTTTGATAAAGTCAAGTAACACATAGGGATGTGCCCCATGCTATGTTTTATGAACAAAATAGAGCATAATACAGCAACAATAATAACTTGCTTTAATTTTTTGATTGCCCGTGTAAGCTTACAATTGAATCATGCCTTGGTTTGTGCCTATATTGATTATGCTCAATGTTGGGTGGTTGGTGAGATCGGTGATGGATGTGGAACAATGCATGTTTTCAGCTCTATTCCAATTATGCGATGTCTCCTCTTGATGATGCATCATGAGTGATTCATGTTAGACTTGTTGATGACTCCTTGCCATTAAATCACCAAAGTTTACAATGGCATGGATTATGGTTGAATGGGTGGCTAATAAGGCAGCATTGTGCTTCAATAAGGGACTATGCATTCATGATGATTCATCATATGCATTGCATATTATGGATACAAGAAAGTCGACTGCCGCCACCTTGTTGTGACTAGTACTGGCACATGGAATTGCATGAGTGGTTGACATGGTCCAACAAATGGATATTCCAATGGAGTTATACTATGTGTAAACATGTATTTAGTATCATTTGGGTAATACAAAATCTTGGATAATACAACATTATGGTAATATGTTGTGCCTTTTGTGTAGGTACTCTTCTTTCTCCTAGCATGTGATTGACCTGGTGGTGTATGAATGGTCCTAGATTTGCTACCGATGGTTTTTGCTGCAAAGGCTATCCATATTCCATTCATGCATGGGAAGGGTGGTAGCTGTTGGCTAAAGCGAGTCATCACTAGAGGGGTCCTCCAAGAGATCATAGATGGAGGTTAGAGCGAGGGTGCATTCGATGTGCGAGCTCCCGCTCGTAGGTGTATGCCTTGTTCTTAAGGCGAACATGAGTTCATCCTTAGGGTCATAAAACTCGTTCTTTGGTGGCATTATTGATGGTCTATCAGAGAGCCAGGATAATATGTTGGTCAATGCATAGTAGGTGTAGTGGCTATCCTTGGGGTAAGGATCCAACCTAGAGTGGTCATGGATGTGATGCTTTAGGATGTCAACATATACCAATAGCCCGCCTTCAAGGTCAGGGCACTAAAAAGGCTTGTTAGATTAGAGCTGTGATCGATCCTAGAGCTACAGTCACTAAAGGCACCATTGATGAAATCCTAGCTATTGAAGCAAACAACCTATATGATGGGGCGATTAGCGATGAACTCTAGGCTGCCAAAGCAGATTCCGCCCAATGGCGACACATGAAGTTTGGTCTGGGCATTCGTCGGGGCTACTTCAAATTTTTTTTCCTAGTTAACATGGTAATTCCTATACATTGAGAATTGACATATTCACTTATTTTATTGGTCAAATACTAAGATGATATATGATCTGGATGCCTAGAGGGCTAGCTTTCAAGATAAGTATAAGCAGAAAAAAGGTTAAACATTAATATATCAACTCGCAGCATGGACATTCATTTCAACTTCGTATCTGGTACTACCTCCACTTGAATTAGTGTAAATGTGTTTTTAATTATGTTGTTATGACAAGACTTTGACCACACTTACTCCATTAATATGTTACTTATGTGAGGAAGTTATTTCCTTTGCCTAAAAAAAGTGTTGCTTAGTTTTTTGGACCTTTTTCTCGAACTTGCTTATTAGCCCTAAAACAAATTTTCTTTGGTTTCTTGATCCTTCTGATAGTTTGATGGGCTAATGGTGTTAACATGTACACGAAATGACTCTTTTACCCTTGGCAAGGAGGCTATAGATCACAGGTCTTTCAAGCTACCTCTATCAATAATTTTCTAAAACAAGGTAAAATATTTTTTAAGCATGAAATCATTTTTTTCAATAATTATTTTTCAAGCTAAGGGTAAAAGAGCAATTTCATGTATAGTTTAACATTGTTAGCCCATCAAAGCAACGGAAGGGCCTAGAAACCAAAGAAAATTCATTTTAAGGCCAAATAAGCAAGTTCGAGAAAAAGGGCCAAGAAACTGAGAAGCACCTCTTTTGATGAAAAACCACAATCACACGGACTCTCTTTTCAATATGAACCTAATGATATAAAATTTATATTAAGAAATGTATTAGTAAAAGAATTTTTTACCATGATATCTCAAATGCTTATTAAAAATGTATTAGTAAAAAGAATTCAATGATCTCTATCCTCTCGGCGAGGGGTTTATATGTGACTTCGTCAATCTTGAGAATTTATCGGTTTAGCCTTCAAAGATGCTTATAGAGGTAGAATTGCCTATGTGCATTCATAGAAGTAAGTGTACGTGCATTATGAGTGTCAACGTTGCACCGTGAAATTTGTAAAATTTACATACTAATTTTAAATGGAAGGAGTGCTTTTATTTTTGGCATATGCTTGCCTCCTACTTCACGGGGCAGAAAGAAAGTAGTGCAACTACTGTGCAAGAGCCATCCGGTCACTGCGTGCTACCGGTCGTAACTCGTAAGTGATGGCAGTCTTCGCCAACCAACAGGTTGTTGTCACTGTCACGGTTATCGATTGGATGTCCTCTTGGCGCTGACACATGGACATAGCCCCATAGGCAAGCTGAACCTGGTACAGATGTTGTTGAAGAGTCTCACGGACGTGGACCATGCATCCATCATGCGTGTACCGTGGTGGTTTCCGATCCACCCGGTCAACCCCCCACCCCAACATGTGCGTGGCCATTGGCTAGCAGTAGCAGCCTATCACAATCCACGTCGTCATTGGCTAGCAGTAGCAGCCTACCACAGTCCACATACATGGCATTCTATTGCAGGGTCTTGAGTACGGGGTAACGTGGATTCAAGAGTTTAGTATGTGACATCTCAAAGAGATGGCTATTATAGCCTATAGGACTCCAAACAATTGGTTTCTCTATAATAGGATTTCTAGCGTTAGTTTTTCCGAAATAGGACTCTAAATATTTGAACTAAGCTATAATGACATTTCGTGTCTTTTTAATCTCTTTTCTTATCTAAATATATGTATTTGTTTCTAAAATGATCTTTTTACCCTTCGATCATTAGATCGTGAGGTCGACTCTGTTACATGAAAAAAATTCACCATAGTCTGGTTGGTTCGCTGCCTTGCCGTCTCCCATGACTTGCCTTGCATTGGCTAGCTGGCTGGCTGTGCGTGCAGGCCGACTGTTCGTGCGTGCTGGCTGGCTGGTCGTGCTGGCCGGCTGACTGTGCTGGCATGACGTATATGGTGGCCAGTCTACCATGGTCACAGCCAGCCATGCCAGGTCAGCTATGACCATGCCAGCTAGCCTAGCCAAGGCCAGCCAAGAAGACGGCAAGACAGTGAACCAGCTAGGCCACGGTGAATTTTTTTCCTGTAATAGAGTTGATCTCACAATTTAATGACTGAAGGGTAAAAAAAGATCATTTTGGAACAAATACATGTATTTAGATAAGAAAAGAGATTAAAAAGACACATAATGTCATTAGAGCTTAGTCTAAATGTTTGAAGTCCTATTTTGGATAAATCAATATTAAGAATACTATTATAGAGAAACCACTTGTTTGGAGTCCTATAATAGCCAATTTCTCCATATCGAACATTCAGATGTTAACTAGAAGAATTAAATATGATCTAATTATAAAACTAGTTATATAAGAGTAGAATAATTAGCGAGACAAATCTATCAAACGTAATTAATTTATTATTAACACATGATTACTATAGCACCACATTGTTAAATCGTGGACTAATTAGGCTTAATAGATTCATCTCACAAAATAGTCTCAAACTATGTAATTAGTTTTATAATTAGTTTATATTTAATACTCTAAATTAATATCCAAATATCCAATGTGACAGAGACTAAAGTTTAGTATCACAGCAGTCTAAGCAGTATTTCAGGGACACAAGTGATTATGTGTGTTGATTCTGATAGATAATCCTCTAAAATGAATTAGGAGGTTGGAAGCAAAAAAAATAGTAGCTTCTCTTAATTCACATTTCGCCTTTCACATATGGTTTGTCTTAGAACTAGTTAGAATCATTTTTCCCAAAGAATCATATTTCACAAAAAAAAATTATGGAACAGGATGAGCTCTACCAAACGGAAAGAATCGTTCAGCTTCTCTCCACAAACTTGACCACTTCTCTCTCTCAGCATTTTCATTCAAACACAGGGTTCATCGTAGCTAGCTCCAATACAACCTAGCTTAGATGGGATTAATTTTATGCCACATAAAAAGATGAAATATTCAAAAGGATGGAATCAAGTCTCTTTTCTTTTTTTCTTTGGTTCTCCTAGCTATGCATATGAACATGAACATCATCCACACATGTGAATATTTTTTTAGTGGTGGTATACTCCCTCCGTCCCCCTATGTGAGTCGTTCTAGGAGTAGTACTAGATGTCCAGATCATATACTCTTATAAACTAAACCCCACTAGATAAATTTTCTCTTCATTCAAGGTGTCCACATCATTCTCCACTAAATCCATGTCATCCCATATTAATTATAAAAAATGACCATGTTATCTATATCATGTGAAATACTTTAACTCTTTAATCTATTAACATACACATCATGTGCATACACTATTTGTTTCATCACCAATTCCTCTATAATGTAACCAAATATTAGTTTTCCTTTGTTCAAAAGCAAGAAGTACAATTTTTTACTAGATCTAATACAATAAAATATATGCAAGTCAAATTTATATACATGTATATATACATAATGTATTGAATACCATATAGTAATGCCATGTATATAATAATTTATTTTTAAGAAAATCCCGCATCAACTCGCGGGGAATTCACCTAGTTCATACAATAGTCAATGCACTTGTACACCCTCTATGTCCACGTTCAGATGCTTTTTTTGCTGCACAAATACAGAGCCAGAATGACTAACATAGGGGGGGCGGAGGTTGTAAGTCGTAGCCCCTAATTTTCTTGAGGGACAAAATAAGGTTACTCGTACTCTGTGAACTGAGCCTAACTCAATTGGTTAGGTCCCTTGTGGTGGAAGTTGTCCACCTAGGTTTAAGACCTCGATTTGGCACGGTGTTCGTATTTTCTAAGATTTATTTTAGGACTTAACAACGTGGTGCTTTCAGTGGTAGGTGTTGTTCCCGTCGAGGCACCTATGGTGACCTCGCAATCTCGAGATATGTCGGTACAGTCTTTCGAAGATGCTCATAGGGGTAGGATTTGTGTCTATGTGTTCATAAGGGTGAGTGTGCATGTGTGTTGAGCTTCTACATTTGTACTTATGTAATTCACAAAAAATAAGTTTACTTATAGTCTATATACTAACTTGGCAGCGTATTCTCAATCATAAGAGGCTAAAACATATCATTGTCCTTTGTTCAAAAGCAAGAAGTACAAATTGACCAGATATGTTTTAGCCTATTATGATCGAGAATACGCTACCAAGTTAGTATATAGTAGGCCACCAGATTCCTAGTCATTGTTTGAGAATTGAAAAGATATGACAAAATCAGTTTATACACTACTTGCCAAGCAAAGTGCAAAAGTTAGACACCTAAGTTGCCACATGTATGTGAGTTGTCTTCAACATTAAAGCAAGTATAATAAAAGGTTGCAGGTGCCCACCTGGGTTCAAGGTCTTGACTTGGCATGATGTTTGTATTTTCCTAAATTTATTACAAGATTTAACAATGTGGTGCTTTCAGTGGTAGGCGATATTCCCATTGAGACGCTTGTGGTGACTTCATCAATCTCAAGATGTGTCAGTATAGCCTTTTGAAGATGCTCATAGAGGTAGGATTTGTGTTTGTGTGTTCATAGAGGTGAGTCTGCATGTGTGTTGTGCTTCTACATTTGTACTTGTGTGTAATTCACAAAAAAAGGTTTACTTGTAGTCTAGAGAAATGCTATCGTTGTCCTTTCTTGGAAAGCAAGAAGTACAAATTGAACATATATGTTTTAGCCTCTTGTGATAGAGAATACGCTACCAAGTTCATATATAGTATGCCACCGGAATCCTGGTCATTATTTGAAAATTGAAAAGATATGATAAAATCAGTTTATACACTACTTGCCAAGCAGAAGTGCAAAAGTCAAACACCTAAGTTGCCACATGTATGTGAGTTGTCTTCAACAATAGAGCAAGTATAATAAAAGGTTGCAGGTGGGCTATATGTTGAGGTGAGGGAGAGAGAGAGGGAGAGAGAGGTGAAGTGGACTATGTAAGTTCATAGCCAATTTAGATACAAGAACCCTAAGAAACTTTATTAGAGAGACAAGTGGGTCATTATTAGTAGGAAAGAGGTAACTACCATATGAGTGTGTTGAGAGATGAGCTGCAAAGATTCATATAGCTAAAAACCACTCTGTGTATGTTTCATGTGACTGATTTCAAGGATGCATTCAGGGGCATGGTGTATAGAAGCCATTATGAAGTTTTGATCTGAGGCTTACATGTTACCAACCTATATATTAGCTTAACTCTTTGGACAAAATCAAGTGTGGTTTTTGTGATATTCAATGAGATAGATAGACGTATCCTAAAGATGTGATCTACCTTGGCACCGAACGGTGAGCCACTCCGGTCGTGGCAATGTCATCATTTTTCTATTTATTTTTAGTAAAAATAATTAAGCAATAACAATAACAACAACAACAACAACAACAATAACAACAATAACAATAATAATAATAATAATAATAATAATAATAATAATAATAATAATAATAATAATAATAATAATAATAATAATAATAATAATAATAATAATAATAATAATAATAATAATAATAA
>Ga0182004_10003002_pt1 | contig 13296 bp, 7 predicted proteins | sample Sormic07211540_1_FD_120479 | JGI IMG/M metagenome (GOLD analysis project Ga0182004, IMG submission 120479) | Endophyte microbial communities from Sorghum bicolor roots, Mead, Nebraska, USA - 072115-40_1 MetaG | ecosystem: Host-associated > Plants > Roots > Unclassified | place: USA: Nebraska...
AATACCATAAATGTTATTGTTATCAATAAAATAAATTATGGACTTTAAATTTTATAAAAAGGATAAATATAAATAGATATGTAACATTATGTCATCACTTTCTAGGGTCATTTGATGTTTTTCCTCCGTTGCAACGCATGGGCATATTTGCTAGTAAATACTTAAATAGGATAAATCTACTAGCAAATTTTTTTGCGATTTCGTGAAGCCATGTTGTCAAGTAGGTCCCGCAACTCACTAACCTTCAAGTCACGCAAGTGCAGCTGCAAGCCAAAGGGTCTCCCCAGCCAGCCGTCGTTGACGTTCACTCATCAAGTTCGAGTTTCATCGGTTACCTGCTGGGCAGCAACAGGGCACTTATTAATAATATAAACGTATTCCTAATAGTAGTATTTGATTAGGTCAGTGAAGGGTCAAGCAATAAGCAAGTCTCCAACTAATGACTTCTCAGTTTCTACCATGTTCATCCGCTCTTCTTCCAATTTGTCAATATAAAATCCTGGTTGTATGACCGTGGCGAAGTTAGAACAAATCATAAATGGTGTAATTGTTTTGTAAGTGCATAGAATTTTGATATTATGGTGAAAATCCAGACAAAATCACTGTTTTTATAAAATTTGGGGGTGTATTTGCACCCTAACAAGTACCTCGCTTTGCGTGAAATGTGCTAATGCAGACGGTGGAGACCGGTGAACACCTCTTTCCGGGCATGCACACGTTACATTGCAGATTCCTGCAGTTCTGGACTCCTGGTCGAATTCTTCATCGTGGCCTGCCCGCTACAGATAGCTAAGCACCAGCGCGGCAGCTCATCCTGCATGCTGTCATCATCGTCGCTGAATTGGAGAGCTACCTTGATTCTCTCCCTGCCTCTGATTTCAAGTATATAAATATAATTGGTACACTAAGTTAATGCCCCGTAGTTGTTACGGATTTTAAAATTCACGTACTCTATGTTTCTTCATTGTTATTTTTTTATCTATATTCTTTTTTTATTTCTTTTCAGTTTTCATTTTTCGATTTTATTATATTTTATTTCCTGTCATTTCCATATTCTTTTCTTGTTTTAATTTTATCTTTTATTTTCTTTTTCTTTTAGTTTTAGTTTTATTGTTCTTCTTTGCTTCTATTTGTTTTTCTTTTTTCTATTTGGGTTTTCTATGTTTCTTCATTCTTATTTTATATTTTAATTCTTTTTAATCTTTTTTTATCCTTATTTAAAATATTCATTTTATTTTATTTGCTCTGTGCATTTTTCATCATTTGTTAATCATGTTTGTTTTTATATTTTTCTTCTTAGTAATTTTATTTTTTATTTTTTATTTTCTATATGTATGCGATTTTTATGTAGTATATATTTAGTGTTCTGTGTTGTGTTATGTTATGTTTACGTAGTATACATGTGATGTTCTATGATGTTTCTTATGGTGCGATGTTCTATGATATATTTAATGATGTGATGTTCTATAATATATTTAATGATGTTCTATGATGTATTTAGTGATGTTAATGTGCTATAAATATATTTACAATATTTGAAAAGTAACCCTTTGACATTATTTGAAATTTTCCTCCATTTTGTGTTTTTATTTTTTTCTTATGCTTTTTACTCTAGATTTTATTATTATTTTTATCTATGCCATGTATTTATGTATTTTTATGTATATTGTAATATCAGTTTCATAAACTTAAAACCAAAATACTATTCTTCTAAATCGATAACATTTTTTATAAAGACAGAACGTTGTCTGTTGAACCTAGAATATTGTCTCTACTTAATAAAAGAAAATATTTTATCTTTATAAGATAAATATTCATTAATAAAATTTTATCTAAATATATCCATGTGTGATCTTGTTTTGAAGAATTTATTATAAGAAATTTAATGGTGCAATCGGAATTTAATTTATATCTTTGGTTTATGAGTTATGACTTTTTAATTCGCTAAAATAATTTTGCATGCATAGGTGAGTTGGGCCTAGGTTGATTGGATAGCGTGTAATCGCGCAGTAAAAAAGACCACCAAAGGGATGAAAGTTGTGGACGGGTCCTCTCCATAATTTAGTTGTAGAGATAAATATTCATTAATAAAATTTTATATAAATATATCCATGTGTGATCTTGTTTTAAAGAATTTGTTATAAGAAATTTAATGGTGCAATCAAAATTTAATTTATATCTTCGGTTTAAGAGTTCTGACTTTTTTAATTCGCTAAAACAATTTTGCATGCATGGATGAGTGGGGCCTGGGTGGATGGAATAGTCTATCATGACGTAGTAAAAGGGGAGTTGTGGCTTCACCATGGATGTGGTAGATGGGTCTTCTATATAATTTTTAGTTGTAGAGATAGAGATTAATAAAATTTTATCTAAACATATCCATGTGTGATCTTGTTTTGAAGGATTTGTTATAAGAAATTTAATGGTGCAATAGGAATTTAATTTATATATTTGGTTTATGAATTATGACTTTTTTAATTCGCTAAAACAATTTTGAATGCATAGATGAGTGGGGCCTAGGTTGATGGGATAGCGTGTCATCGCGTAGTAAAAAAGACCACCAAATGGATGAGAGTTGTGGATGGGTTCTCTCCATAATTTTTAGTTGTAGAGATAAATATTTATTAATAAAATTTTATCTAAATATATCCATGTGTGATCTTGTTTTAAAGGGTTTGTTATAAGAAATTTAATGGTGGAATCAAAATCTAATTTATATACTCGGTTTAAGAGTTATGACTTTTTTTAATTCGCTAAAATAATTTTGCATGCATGAGTGAGTGGGACCTGGGTTGATGGGATAGTCTATCATGGTACACTAAAAAGGTAGTTGTGGCTTCACTATAGATGTGGTAGATGAGTCTTTTCCATAATTTTTAGTTGTAGAGATAGGCAGTACTTCTTAATCGTATAGTCATATGCATGTTATTTGCTTGATGAAATATCTCTCCATTTTTGTTTGAGGAAAGATGAATATAAAAGTAATTATGCATGGACGAATGGTGTTCTGCAGGGGCGAAGCTGCAGTGTACCTGGGGTATAGATGCACCCCCCCTCCAAAATTTTAAAAATCAGTTATAATCACTAAATTTTCATCATATATGTACGCTCCACAATAAAAGTATATGTACCCACAAAATATGTGCACCTCCTTTCAATTTCCTCTAGCTTGGCCGCTAGTGTTTTCTATCATCTCTAGGTATAACCTCATCAAAACTCTGCTGCTCCTGGTAGTAATTTTAGTCGTTTACCGTCGTGGACCACTTTATATGCCATCTAATCTAATCTAATATCGTACGAGGAAAGTTTCTGCAATCCAAAGGGGGCTTCAAATAAACATATGCATATTTTCTTTTAGGATGTCACTATTTCTCACTCTATGAATTGTCCTTTTATACAATACTATAAAACTCGTAGCAATGCATGAGATATTATTTAGTTGGTACGAGGGATGATGAGACCCCCTTCCTCGATGAAGAAACTCCATAGTGGATATGGCCTCTGTCACTCGATGTTAACTTTCGTAATTATTATGTAGCCTAGTATGAGGAAGATCATATGTTTGTTTGTCCGTATTTATAGAAGAAAAAAGTCTACATTACCTTCTCAACTTTTGCGAAAGTCTACCTTTTTTCTCTAAACTCCAAAACCAGATAAAACACCTCACTCAACTTTTAAAACCGTTCATCTTACCTCTCTAACCCTGTTATAAGCAGATTTGAAGGCAGTTTTGTCTTTTTCTTTCTTTTATTTATTTTAGCTGGATTTTTTTTAAAAAATTATAGAAAATCAATGAAAATCAAAAAATAAAAAAATCCAATTTTATTAGACTCCACATGAGTAGATTTATATAGTGAACATATAATATAGTATGCTTTAGTACAAAGTTTTTGATGTAGCTTTATACCTATGTTTTTTTATATTTAAATAGAATAATTCATAACTGTAATTTCTTTTGTCCAATTATAGTGAATTTTTTGTGGTAGGCTAATTATTGCATACTTAAAATAAAAATTTCATACTCATTGGATCATGTATAACTTACTTATATATTTTTATTTAGATTTATGCTTGTTAAATATAAATAAATCTATAACTAAGTTATACATGATCCAATGTGTATGAAAGTTTTACTACAATTCAATTATATAATAATTAGCCTACCATAAAATTTTTATCATAACTGGACCTTAGAAATTGCAGCTATGAATTATTCCAATTAGTTAAAAAAAACATAGATCAAAAGCCACAACAAAAACTTTGTACTAAAGCATACTATATTATATATTCACTGCGTATATCTACTTATGTGAAGTCTAACAAATTTATATGTTCTATAATTTACTATGATTTTTTAAGATTCAAACAAAATAAATAAAAAACAAAAACAAAACTAACTTCAAAACTACTTATAATAGGGTCAGAGAGGTAAGTTTTAATAGCTGAGGAAGATGTTTTTCCTAATTTTGTATTTCAAGAGAAAAAGCGGACTTTCACGGAAGTTGAGAGAGAGGTAACATGGACTTTTTCCTTACGCGATTCTGTTTTGGAAAAAGTCTACGTAACCTCCAAACTATCTAGGATGGAATACTACATACCCCAATCTATAAAACCGGGTATTCTACCCTTAAATTTTGAAAACCGGTCAAATAACTCCCTCGAGTGGTTTTAGAGGGTGGTTTTGTCTTTTTCTTTTTTATTTATGTTAGTTGAATCTTTGAAAAATTATAATAAATCATAGAAAAATCAAAAAATAAAAAAATCAATTTTATTGGACCCCTTATGAGTAGATCTACATAGTGAATATATAATATAGTATACTTTAATATAAAGTTTTTGCTGTAGCTTTAAATCTATGTTTTCTGTAATTATTTTGAATAATTCATATATGTAGATCCTATGGTCCAATTGTGGTAAAATTTGTATAATGACTTATTATTGTATGCTTGAACTATAATAAAAGTTTATATTCATGTATAACTTAGTTTTAAGGGTTACGTAGACTAATTTCTATTCAGTTTTTGAACCGGATGTTCCATTTTTATTCTGCTTCATGTTAGTTATCTCGGGATACCATGGAGGCCCAATTTGGCCCAACACTGCACATCGCACACGCACCGAATCAAGTCCCTCCGACCCTCCCGACTCCCGTGAGGCCGTGACCCGTCCTCCTCCTGTCCAGTCTCGCAGCAGCCGCGGGGGGCGCAGCCGCGCAGGCAGTTCGTCGCCCGGTGTTCCCCTCGTTTCCCGTCCAGGTCCAGCGGCCGTCCTCTCCTCCGTGCCAGCCCTCGGAGCCTCGCCAGGTAGAGCTATTTTCCGTCCGTTTTCATTTTCATCCTTACTGCACCCCTCTGTCCTGACAAGAGCTATTTTCGATCCGCTCCTTGCCTCCCATCCGTCCGGCGGCGGTGGTGGCGGCGGCATGTGAACCACGTCTGCAATTCCTGCCTGCCCGTGACATCCCACTCCCATCCCCCTCCCCCATTACCAGTTATGTGAAATTTTGTTCTGTTTTTCAGATTTGTAAATTTCGGAGAAGGTTGGCCATCTTGCTCTTTTGCATACTAAAAGATAGGTAATATATGCTATAAAATGCAAAGTGGGAGGCCAGGAATGCATGATTGAAACACATTCTATATAGATGCCTAGAATATTCATTTTATTTCATCAGTTATTGCTCGAAAAAAATAAAAGGGCATAATGCTTTGCAGTTTGTAACTAAGACTTTGGTTATATTATTATATTGTGGGTGAAATGTGTTGTATTTAACACTGTGGGCTAGTATAACATCACTAGTTTGATTGTGTCAGTCATTAATATTTCATAGGTAGTTCAAGTTATTCTAAAAGGGCTCAAATTTTTAGGTCATCACACAATTGGGTTATGATGCTTAAGGAATTAGGGGTCTCATATAAAAACATCTGGTGATTCTAAACAGAACACGCGGTGGAAGAAGCGATCATGCGTACTGTTATTGACACTTGGTATTGTTTCCCAGTACCACACTTAGTAAAATAGCCAGTGTTGACACTTAGTACAGATTCCAAGTACTGCACCAGTTTCTTATACCAGGAAAAGTACTAATACATATTTGTCCCTGACTACATATACTTATTTGATCAACTGCTTTGTCATATCGAATATTCCATCACATACATGGAGCATTAAATATAGATTAAAAAAATTATTAATGGCACAGTTTATCTGTAAATCGCGAGACGAATCTTTTAAACCTAGCTAGTCTATAATTTAACAATATTTATCAAATACAAATGAAAGTGCTACAGTGTCAAAATCCAAAAAAAAGTTGGATCTAAACAAGGCCTCATCCGCTCATGGCCACGACTCCGTAAGATTCTGCATCGGAGCGCAGCACTACACCGCACGGCATCTACAGCTACATCCCTGTTCCTCAGCTTGCGCGTCTGGTTGCAGAGCAGGTCAAAAGGGGTGGTTTCCATGCGCGGCCGGGCACGGTAAAAATGGGGACTGTTCGTCCCGCACACGATTGGGTCCCTATTTACATATGGGATGGGTTGAACCACGATATCCAATGGTGCACCGCGGGTCAGCAACTTATTTAAATGGTGTGGCCGGTGCTCCTGTTGACAACAAATGGATTGGTGGGTCAGTTGCGGTTCGATCCAAGGTTGAACCACCCCCCATTTTGAGCTGTGCGAAACTGGAGCACCCAAACCCTAATTTTAACTTTTTTTTTTGTTTTGGGATCTGATCTAATAACAAGTGTATGTACATGTATTTTGCATGCTATTTTATTTTATTTTATTTTATTTTATTGCAAAATTATTGGGTATGTCTTTACTGACTCCACTTCTTCTAGGCGCGCCTCTGAATCCGGAGTTGCCCATTCACTTGAGGTGCCCGACCAGAAGACACCATCATGCAGGTTGGTAGTCCCTGGATTATCTTTCTTGATTGGTTGCGCGCGACTGATATAACGTTTGGTTTCTTCCGCAGTTAGGACACCTTAAAACAAAGGATTGTGATCTGTATTATTATGCTGTGGTCCTAGAAATTTTCATATGTTTTTAGGGGTAAATTTTCATTTGGCTAAAAGTGGAGAACTGTTCTGCCATGCTTTTCCTGTCCTGTTTTGAAATTACAAACTCGTAGATAGAGGCCTGAATAGAATGAACTCAATGCCTTTTTTGTTTGATAAATTTAGCGTAGCCGCGTAGGGCGGATTGGGCGTGTGGTTCAGTGTTTGGTCGTGGAATTGCTATTCCTTTTTACCATAATCAAAGCATTAGCAACTAGTGCTTGTTCTACATGCTGCTTGTTATTTATTGAGCTTACAATAATGCTTTGGGATGTCAGTTTTTTATAATATATACTCTTATTGGGTGCATATTTATTTTTCCCCCAATAAGTGTTGTGCAGGACTGTAGTTGTACTAGGCAAATGCCCGTGTGTTGCAATGAGAAATCATAAAACCACGATAACATATGTATGAATAGGTTTGCTGACAGGCCTATGCAGGATATCAATGTGTGTTGTACTTGTAACACCCGGCCTAGGGCTTAATAGGATTAATAGAAGACTCATACCAACAAGTTGCAACTTCTTTTCCGGAAGCCCATCTCCAAATAACTCTAAAGTTAAGCGTGCTTGGCCTGGAGAATTTTAGGGATGGGTGACCGACCGGGAAGTTCTTCCTGGGTGTGCACGAGTGAGGACAAACTGTGCAGAAAAGATTGGTGTTGGTCTGTGGGGACCGACTATACCTAGAAAAGTTGCCAGATGTAAGCGGGTCCGGCCTTGTGGAGGCGGGACGTTACAGTACTATTATAAAAAAATAATTATTTGAGCATGATATTAGCAACATTCCGTTTGTAGTCGATTATCAATCTTCATGAAGCTCAAACAGTTGAAATAATATTCTATTGTCCATAGGCCATTATAAATCGTACTTGTTTTCAAATATTCTTGGTGCATATAGAAGCTAAACAGTAATAAATGTTCAATATGGCCTCCACTTTTGCAAAAAAGGACTCCTGAAGATTAAATCAAAGTCATGTTGGTTGATTATAGACCAAACAGTACACGATTGAGTGTGGCTCACATGACAAGTCACCGTGTAGAGGCGGTTATACCATCCGTTGAACACCATCTCAATGGCCGAGAGGATGTGCCACTGGCCAGGGTTCTATAGCGTGTACTCTAGGTAGCACAGACCTGCAACTACAACAATAGATGAATTAGGTTACTCTTTAAATACCTATGCTAGCAAGGTATATAAAATTGTAATCTAAAAATGATAAATTGAGACAAGGCACATGTGCACTATCATTCTATTTGTGTCTGAAGCTTCAGACCAGATTGGTCTTCTTGACAGTATGTAGGTATATAGGTTGTTTTTTTGAAGGCATTTGTATATATTGTTCTGCAGGCACTTAATAATAAAGTCTATGAATGACAACAAAGACAAGAAACCAGAGGGGCCACAAATTCTATGCATTATCATGACATTTAAATACTGTCACAAACTGATTGTTAAGATCATCACTCTGCATGTAATATGCCACAAATTCACTGTCCGCACACTATCAAAACCGACATCTATTTCCATGATCTGATTTCTGAGATCACCCTTCAGTATTACTTTGACACATATGACCTGTTAAAGTGGGATTGAAACAATTAATTTGTACAGGAGAGCAATGTTTTAAGTTTGACACAAAACACTGAGCAGAGAAAACAATGCTCCTTTTTCAACAGAAAAATAACTGCAGATCAATTCTTTATTATGTACAGGATTATAATAAACTTTCACTGTAAATCAGGTAGTTAAGTGCATCATAATATCTGCACATAGGACAATAGATCGCCACGGCTAGGAAATATCAAAAACATATTATGCAGGGGATATCGAAACCATATGATTGTGGTTAAATGATCAATCAATTCGTGAGACTTAGTGTGCGTAGAAGGAACCACACAATGGTTTGAGAGCTTGCCAAAATTCATATGGAGACTGCAAAACCAGGATACCATGGTTCAACAAAATAGACTCAGCTTACCCATGTACTTTGCTGAAAGTCAGTAGCTAGATAAGAGAACAATAGAAAGACACATGTACTAAGGTACAGAATTGCCTTCAGAAAAATATCTTATAGTTCCTTCCAGATGGATTATCTGGAGAAATTAACTGCATTGCCTGATGCATATATATAGTTGCAGTTCTCTTTCAGTGCATGCATTATAAAGTATATTGGTTTGGATTAAAAACTACAGTAGCTTAGATTATTTCCTATCATTCCGAAAAATTGATCAAGCTGCTATACCAACAAAATGAGTTTTCATAGCTAACACTTTAGCACTAACCTGTATGTGTAGAGATTAAGTGTTCATATGATTACTAGCAGTCAAAACAACAAGAATAGTTATTAGACATGAGTATTCATATAAGCAGGCGGATAGCAGTGTCCAGTGTGTACCAGTGAAAAAAAGAGAAAAAAAAAACACCATACAGTAAGTAACCATTGGTTTATACAATATAGAATCTTTGCATCTAAAAAGTAACCAACAATATTTGAAAATCAGGTTTCCAGGGATTAGCCATTCATGAGTTTATTTGCCTTCGCTTTTGATGTCTTTGCAAAAGTTAACTATTAAGCCCAACCATAGGAGATCTACATTAGCAGCTTGAACCTGCAAAAAAAAAAACATAATTAGGTAAGTTATAGCTAGTAGGATGTCCTACAGTTTTCATCAAACATGCACTGTATCCCATTTCGAACTTCAGACATTAGCATTAAGTGAATAAAATTGCGTTCTGAACGGCATCTGTACAAATTGTCAAGCATATATGTGAACTATCATGTAATATGAGTTTTGACAACAACTGATTTGGTAGTCAGGATGCTTATCTAGTTATTCAAGTTCTATATTTGACTTTAATCACTGAAATCCCAAACACAACAAAAGAGGCATTGACTAAAATTTCTTGGTTGTTCATTTCCCTCGACCCACACAGTAAACCAGGATACTAATTGTTTTCCAACAATATTTGAAAATGAGTCAAATTTCTCTAACCATAACCCTACAACAACTGCTCCTTCAAATTATTTTATAATCCTGTCACACAATTTGTATATGACAAATCGAATTACTAATTGATTTCTCCCACAAACAGATACACTATCCATAGAAACAGTTACTGTGTTGGAATCTTAAAAGGGGGTATTTAGATATAGCAGGAAAATCAGGAGCAAATACTTGATAAGGCATCAGCGCTCCTACCTGTTTCAAAGATATGACCAACAAAGAAAACAAAGACATGTTAGTCCTATAAAAATTGGTGGCTATTAGTTTGTTACAGAGGTACGAGGCATCAGACATGGTAATGACATCAGTAAAGTATCTGTGAAGCCCCTACATCTAAAACAACAAAAGTTTGTATAAAATTAGACACTGCTTAGAAGATTATATACAGCATAAGCTTAGTAACACAACAAAAGGATCACTAAATGTTATACTGAAATAAGTATGCATACACAAAAGGTTGGTATTTTGACGTTCCAACATGCTGTACATCTAAGGTTATGTTCTCTCATAAGCAAACATGTAGATTAATTCTAGAGGCACTATGCCAGCCAAACCACATGTAGATTAATTCCAGAGGCATAACTCAGTTGTTAATAGCTCGATTGCAAAAAGAATAGCAAGTGCTTTGAGCCTGTAGGATATTACATAGGCATGAGACCCATGCATTCTCTATCGGACTCTTTTAGTTGTACCACATCCACATAAATCATATTGACAGAGATGGTAAAATTTTTGAAAGCACGCTAACCTGCAGATCTTGCATCTCGATGCCGGCAACAATGGACACCAAAATCTTTTCTTCTGACAGGCGTGGTCCCAGCTCAAGTAGAACTTGCTTCACTGCAATTCGATGTGTGCATGATATCAAAACAATGGGCAGAAGGGCAAACAAATACCACGACAACAGATCAGACAAGGCAACTGATTGTTCATGGAGCATGAAATTAATAAGATTGGACAATTGACTCCCTTGGACCCTCGAAGCAAAATCTAAAAAAAAGTAGAAGACGGCACTTACCCATCTGAGGCTTCACAGAGATGACGATCACATCACCGTCGTCGACAGCCTAGCACACGAACGGGAAGAGGGGGGGGGGGGGTTAAATTTCCCGTAAGAGTAGAGTTTCCCCAGTGAGGTTACAAAAGAAAGTATATTACATTAACTGGCACAAAAAAAGAGAGAAATAAAGGGGAGGGGGGGGGGGGGGGGTTAAATTTCACGTAAGAGATGAGTTTCCACAGTGATGTTACAAGAGCAATCAAGAGGAGGACCGGAGAGCAAATGGGGCAAAAGGAAGATGACGAGGGGAAATAGTTGAGCATTGGTTTGGAGCAAGCATGCATGCGCCAAAGGACGCGAAGGCCTCGCTGCGCTCGGGGCGGCGGTGGGGTGCGGTGCGGATGGCGGAGGCTGGGAGGACGCCCGCCGCCGCCACGCCGCGGGCGATGCTCTTGGCCAGGTTGCTGCGCCGACGAACCCCAGGCGGAACACGTCCGCGTTCAGAGCCGCCACCGCCACCACGGGTGGCACGGGCTGGACAGGCGGCGTCGCCATTGTTGCGAAGGTTGTTGGGGTTTGGGGGATTGGTGAGGGTTTTGCTGAGACAAAGCTGCGAGAGATGGAGGAGCTAAAAAAAGTAGATCTCACGCCGCTGCCCCTGGATCCACACGTTGTGGCTCCTTCGTCCTCACGCGCGTAGCCGGCGACGGAGAAGATGCGGCTCCTCCTCCGTCCTCACGCGCGTAGCTGGTGACAGAGAAGATGTGGCTCCTCTGTCCTCACGCGCGTAGCCGGCGACGTTGAAGATGCGGCTCCTTCTCCGTCCTCACGCGCGTAGCCGGCATGGTGAAGAAGCCCAGCGGCCAAGAACGACGAGGGAGGCGAGGCGGCGATGAGAGGTGAGGCGGTGCGGGAGGTAGGGCTGGAGAGGCAGAGCGGATGAGGTGGATGCGTGCCGTTGCTCGGCGGCGCGACGGGAGGTGTGGGGCGGTGGTGGTGCGAGGTGGTGGCGGTGGCGGTGGATTGGTCCTCCTTTCTGGTGTGGGAGCGAGGGGAGTGCGGAGTGAGTTCTGGTGCGGGAGCGAGGGGAAGTGGTGCGAACGATTGTGTTTGCTATGTTTTAGTTGTAGAGATGTGTCATTTCACATAACCATGGTTCAATAGGGACCGGATATACCTTCCGGAAGAGCATGAATTTATTGTTTATACTACCTCCGTATAGGATTTAGAAGTCGTTTTGGACAACGTTTGGGTCAAACAATGGGAATATAAATCATCAATAACTTCTAAATTATTGAGTTTGCAAATGTGAAATATTTTTATAAAAATAAGAGATCAAAGTTGTGTTTTGAAGACTGTGTCGCTGTCCTAAACGACTTCTAAATCCTGTACGGAGGGAGTATATGTCAAAGTTCACTCACGTACACACGTTGAATTTCAGATATTGTAGTGCGTTCCTCTGCCTGACAGATTTTAAGAAGTTTGGTGGGTGTTACCTGGTCTTGTGGGGCTTCTGATGTTTTCTATCCTTTTCTCTTTATATGCTCACTTTGGTTCAACTGGATTTTAGTCTTCAGTGTTCATTCAATAGCTAGGTTTTCAGTCATTTTGATTACAATATTTCTAACACAATTTACCATTTGAAAGGCTAGCGACAGATTCAACATAAACTCTCAGCTTGAGCATCTTCAAGCCAAATATGTTGGTACAGGGCATGCTGATTTGTCCAGATTGTAAGTACCCTATTCTCTTAGTAACAAAAGATGTTACTAAATTATAAGACATTACCACTTAATGTTTTCCTCATTTACAGTGAATGGGCTGTAAACATCCAGAGAGACAGCTATGCCTCTTATATTGGGCACTATCCAATGCTAGCATATTTTGCCATTGCTGAGAATGAATCGATTGGAAGAGAACGTTACAATTTCATGCAGGTATGTAAGCCAACTGGCCTCCACTCTTCTTCTAAGTTATAGCTGAAATTTATAGAACAATCCTGGCACATAAATATTGTAGTAAAATTATGGCTTAGTAGAAGATGAGGGTTTCTGTACTTAAGCATCATTGCTGCTTTTTCCATTATAGCCATGTACGAGTATCTAAGTGCAATCACTGTGTTCCATTGGAAATGCCTAAGTGCTAACAGTTCTTTTCTGGCTTAACAATTATTCTTGTTAAGGCTTCTATAAATATATACTGAAAAAACCAATATGAGTCTATCAGAA
>Ga0182004_10003003_pt1 | contig 13296 bp, 10 predicted proteins | sample Sormic07211540_1_FD_120479 | JGI IMG/M metagenome (GOLD analysis project Ga0182004, IMG submission 120479) | Endophyte microbial communities from Sorghum bicolor roots, Mead, Nebraska, USA - 072115-40_1 MetaG | ecosystem: Host-associated > Plants > Roots > Unclassified | place: USA: Nebraska...
ACTCCAGCAGTAGCCCCAAAAACAGAGCCCCTACTTTTTATTTGGGTGCTCACCCCTACTTTTATTGGCCCAACAAATTTTTTCTACTCCAGCAATAGCCCCCAAAATCCACATCAGCAGCCAATGTCATGGGGGACCCATGTGTCATTGGGACAGACCTTTCTTCTCATCCTCTTCACGCACAAGGCAGAGAGGCGAGGCGAGCATCGCGCTTGCATGCGTGGGGCAGCGTGCCCACGCGGCGGAGGGAGGCATGGCCGGGCCGCTCCAGAACGGAGGAGGGAGGCGAGGGAGGGGGCACCGGCCACAGGGGAGAAGGGAGGCGATGAGAAGGGAAGAGAGCAGGGCAGCCGGAGCGGAGGCGGACGGCTTGCTGGAGGTCTTCGCCGGAGGCCCTCGCGCGGTGGATGGGAGGTGGAGGCTCTCGCCGGAGCGGAGGCGGGCGGCTTGCTGGAGCGGAGGGCGGCTCGCAGTCGCGCGATGGAGGCGGGCGGCTTGCTGGAGGCCTTCGCCGGAGGCCCTCGCGCGGTGGATGGGAGGTGGAGGCTCTCGCCGGAGCGGAGGCGGGCGGCTTGCTGGAGCGGAGGGCGGCTCGCAGTCGCGCGATGGAGGGGAGGTGGTGGCGCAGTTTTGTGCCGCGCGGGGTGAAACAGGCGGATGTGGGCTGAGGGGGTGACCCAACAGGAATGGGTGCTGGTGGGAGGATTTTGTTAGGCCAACAAATTTGGGGTCCATAGTAGGGGCTCTGCTGGAGTTGGATTTTTGACCTGGGCAGCCATATTTAGCTATTGGGTCTCAAGTAGGGGCCCTGCTGGAGTTGCTCTAAGCGTATTGTGTTTGTGGAGAATACATGAATGAATTAACCACAGGAATGTTGATACATAAAGGCAGATGGGGAGCTGGATAGGCAAGCCCATGGGCCGTACAAGGAGGCTACACGTTTACTAATTCTATCACTCCACCGAAGTCAGAGCCTGAGCAGCACGGCTCACGTTCAGGCTCTGAACTCCGCAAAGACTGACATTGGCAAACTTTTGGTAAAGATATCGGCGTATTGGGAAGTCATAAGAACATGGAGGACACAAACTTCGCCAAGAGCTACATGATCTCAAACAAAGTGTAATTCAATCTCAACATGTTTGGTTTGCTAGTGACTGGTGAGTAGACAATGGTGGCACGGCGCAGTGGGCAACGAAGCTCCTCTAGCAATTGCCACAACCAACAAGCCTCGGTGACTCCATTAGCAATAGCCTGGTACTCGGCTTTGGAAGACCAAGAAACACACCGCAGCCCGAGGTGAACCAACAAGTACATATCTGGACAACCGGCCTAATCGGCATCAAAGTAGACAATAAGATCAATTGGTGAACAATTTTTCTGTTGGATCAGTCCTAGCTGTTATGTACCGTTATGAGTTGGAGCTGGATGTTCCGCAGAAACCGGTGCCAACAATAAGAAATGTTATTGCCTGTAAATATATGTAAACGAAATAGAAGTCGTCTCCTAAAACCAAGTTGTATGTGGCACAGAAGAAGAGGAAGGCGGCGACTAAAATCTCTGATATGATGCATCTGCAAGGGGCATGGAAACAGGTGCACAAATTAGAGTCAGCTCGAACTAAAACTTGATAAAATTTCTCAGAAACAATAAATATAATGGCCCAGCAGGCTACCTGTCCCAAAACCTGCAGCGAGGCTTTTCAAGTATTTGTGGCACAGACTTGGTGCCGTTTGAATTACCAAGCTTCTCAGTGACAACCCACTCGTTTACACTCCCAAGCTCGAGCAAACCGATGAATGTGGCCTTTGTTCGGTGAAAAGACATCACATTCTCAAAAAGGATCCAGAATGGTATGAAATGGATAGAACTGAAATCAAAACAGTTGTTAGAAACATTTTTAACATTCTATTTGATGTGAGAGTTCTTGAAGATACAAACCTTGGATTTCTGATGGCGTAAAGAAGTGTTATTGTTGTTGGGATATAAACCACCCCCCATACAGGAACACTGACCTCAGGAATAAGGACAGATAAAGGAATTACTACACAGTAGAGCATGAAAGGTACCACATGGGCAACAACCTTCCTAATGAAAAAGAAGCTGTAGATCAGATAGAGCTTCCTCCAAAGCGACACCTCCTGCTCCAAGATTTAGAGGACATCAGATAGATATTGCAAAAGAAACAAACAACAATGCTACAATGGAATGGTCAAATCTTGAGAGGCTCTTACAATTGATATTCATGTTTTTCCTCTTTTTCTCTGGAGGAATTGATACTGATTCTTAGTAGAGAAGAAACCACTTTATCTCTAAACGCATGCTGTGGCTAGATTGTAGCGCAAAATTACCTTAGTCAGAATAATTTCCACTCCCGTCTTCCGGAATAAATTTGCTGCCCCACATGTCCACCGATGTTGTTGACGGCGATATGCCTTCAGATTGCTTGGCAGTTCACTTTTCACCTATAAGTTCACCTCCCATTATAAATATGACTACTGGCTGTAGGACTACGTATACAAGGGGAAAAAATGTTGAGATAGCTTTGACATCTCTTCGGTACAATATGTACAGTAATCATATTCACCATTTTATCATGTTATATTTTGACTATATCCCCCCTTCTATTGTATATTTTAAGGTCAATTTAAAGTAAAACTGCAGAAAAAACAGTGTAACTTAACTAGAGAACTGAATCCTATGAGTACATTATACTAGTACTATTTGTTACCTTAACATCCCCAACATAGATGAATTTCCATCCTTTCAGACCTGCTCTGACTGCTAAATCCATGTCTTCCACAGTGGTTCGATCCTCCCAGCCTCCAGCTTCCTTGATAGAAGAAATTCTCCAGACACCAGCAGTTCCTGAACTTAAATAGGTTAGTCCCACAAAATGACTAATATTGAATTCTGACACAGAGAATTTTCTGCTATACCGTTAAAACCAAAGAAGCCAAAGATGGATGAACCTGCTTCCTGCTCTACTTTGAAGTGATAATCTAATGTCATCTTTTGTATCCTTGTCATCAGGAATTCATTGTGATTAACTGCAAAACCGTCCCGAAATGGCAGTCAGCAAGTTCCTGTCAATTGTAACAAGAGATGCATCAGACAGATAAGCCTACTCTGCACCTAAAAGGGACAAAACTTCTGTTTTAATGAGCATGTGTTTTTCCCCATGCTGTAACTGTAACCATAGGTGTAATGGTGGTCATAAGCTACCTGCCATTTATATATGTACTTATGCTGACTGCTAAAACTAAGCAAATAAATACAACATCATGGTCGATGAAGGACATACTAAGAGGCCAAAACAAATCTAGCGGCTTCAGAAAGGATTGTTTTGGCTAACTGTTATATACAAAAAGTAGAAAAAGACATGTTCAACAGCCACTACATTGCTAAAGATTATAATTTCATTTTGTGAATCTGTTTTCAAATATTTTGGTAGCTGATTAGCTATTTGCCTCAAACCAGTTTACAGTGGAGACGACTGTTGGAGGCAAGATTTAATAAGCTACAATTTAATATGCCAATCTTGCAAAAAATTCTTTGAAAACTACATTCTTATATCAGATCTTAAAATAAGTGTAGCATCATGACAGCCACAAGCATGCCCCAACCAAAGGAACTTGTGACCAGGTAGTTGAGCGTTTTCATGCTTACCAAATTCCCACCGCGCCTGAACAAGACCAATTCGTGGATTATGAACAAGATATGGGATGGTCCTCATGAGGAAGTCAGGTTCTGGTTGGAAATCAGCATCAAACACAGCGACAAAATCACACTGTTGAACATAGTCGTAGAGCATCCCTTGTTTAAGCGCACCCGCCTTGTAACCTTTCCGATTGTTCCTCACCTCATATTTTACGTTCTTGCCTTTGTTAGCCCAAAACTTGCATTCAAGCTCCACCAGATCCTATTGAGAGCATTAAATATGTGATGTATCTTTGAGGAGGGTAATGGCAAAATTCACTGATGTTAGCTCAACCTAATGTACGCAGTACTTGTTTTATTCCAACAGGTAATTAATTCAAGTACCATGAATGTCTCTATGTTGCACAGAAAAAAGTGTAGAAATCTGTGAAATGAAATGTTTGCATGTGTTGAATATGTTCCAAATTCAGTTGCACATTATAAAGGCCGACTTCTAACGGAGCGAAATGGAGGCATAAGTGGCCCATTGGTGTACGCCCACGTTGTCACTTGGAGGGTGCAGGGGGCTTGCCCCCCGCGGTACGGTACATATACCTAGATTAGGGTTCCACTAAGTATACGATCTTATAAGCCGCCGCACCAACTCTTGATAATAGTGAGGAGTGTTTGCTGGCTGGCGCCCGTGGTTTTTCCCTTCGCATTGGAGGGGTTTTCCACATTAAATCTTGTGTTCTTCGTTGTTTACCATTCACAACAGCATGTCAATTTGTAACCGATGTAGTTGTATGCACCTTTTGTAGCTATACTCCCTCCGCATAAGATTTAGAAGTCGTTTAGGACAGCGACATGGTCTCCAAAACACAACTTTGACATCTATTTTTATAAAAATATTTAGAAAAAAGTGATATATATGTATACTTTTATGAAAGTATTTTTCAAGGCAAATCTATTCATATAATTTCCACATTTGCAAACTCAATAATTTAAAGTTATTGATGATTTATATTTCAATGTTTGATCCAAATCTTGTCCAAAACGACTTCTAAATTCTATATGGAGGAAGTATACAATTACGCACCCAGCCTTGTAATGTATTCCCTCCGTTTCAAATTAAAAGTAGTTCTGGCTTTTCTAGATAAATAGCTTGTACTATGTATCTAGGCATAATATATGAGCCTGTTCGCTTGAGCTTATCTACCGAATTTGTTAGCCATTTTGTAGTGTTTTTCTCTCACAACAAATCAGAAAATGGCTTAAAAGCCATGACTGAAAATATTGTTCGCTGATTTGTTGTGAGAGAAAAAACATTGCTGAAGGACTGGTAGATTCGCCAGATAAGCTCAAACGAACAGGAACAAAAGCTATGTATATAATTTGGAATGAAGAGAGTATGTAGTACTCTGTCAAATTTTTATAAGGTGTACTGCACCTTTAATATTTTACTTATATTTTTTTGTGCCTAGGAATATTTTATTTATGTCATATGAAGTTATAATCATATTTTAATAATTTGCATCCAGCTGGGGGGAATCCTCCTATTCGGCTGTTTAGGGTTTAGGGTTTAGATTGTTAGAGAAAAATACTGTTGAATGACTAGCAGATTCGCCAGATAAGCTCAAATGAACATGAATAAAAGTTATGTATCTGAAAAGCTAAAATAACTTATAATTTGGAATGAAGAGAGTATGTAGTACTCTGTCCATTTTTTACAAGGCACTGCACCATTAATATTTTATTTACGTTATACGAAGTTTTTTCGAAAGGCCGACAAAAGCTTTGTCAGGATTTCTATTAGACGAATAAAAAGAAAAAGGCAAATGTCAGCCCAGTTTTATGATTGGAAACCGGGCCAGAAAAACCATACAATTTGGAGGTTACCCTACTCCAATGCACACCTAGGTACCAAGTTACAACTCGACTTGGTCAACTGACCCGACTATACTATTAAACTACTCAACTACGGCAACAAGGTCAAAAGACCCGTCAAATCTAAGCGACGCACACTTGGTCACCGATCTCTCAGCCACGACCAAACAATGGCACAAACAAAAGAGCGACCCAAGCCGTACCAAACACACCCAACAAAACGAAACTCCACCCCGGATCCCGATTCTCCAAGACAACTGACAAAGCCGCTCAATGCGCGTCGGACTTGGACATCGACCGCCGGACCACTACCACTCCATGGATCACCCAGTTCTTGAGCTTCCTCCACCACTGGGTGACATGGTACAGTCGATCGATTCCTCAATTTCTCCATCATCTCGCCATTGCCTCAATCACAGCTGCCCAAAGAGGACAAAACATGGAGCTTCAGGGAGAAAGATCAATGCACTGGCTATCGCCTCGCCCAGTCGGATTGGGACATCGACACGATCCTCGCCACTCCTAGCTCGGTCGGATTGGGACATCGACACGAGCCTCGCCAAACCACAGCCCACCCCAGCACCACCACCACCACTGACCCCCGCCATCCACCGACCTCCACCCCAACAGACTGGAGCCCCAGCCACGTCACCATGGCGCCTCTGGCGCTCCCGCTTGGCCACCAACAATCACGCCACCATGGTGTCACTGCCGCTTCCAAGCAATCTGCAGCCGACCACACCACCACGGCGCCGCCGGCTTCCTACTGTTCCCGGCTAGAGGAGGGGAGCAACCTCTAACGACGCCTCTAAGGAGGGGAACAACGCCCAAGGGCGCCGCCGTCGTCTTGCTGGTACCCGGCGTGGCCTTCGCCGAAGTGCTCCCACTCACCCATCAGCAGAGAGCAGCAGGGGGGTGCGGGCGAGGACACGAGTCCCCCCGGGCAGATGAGCGACCGCGGGTACCACGGCACGAACGCCGACGCGTCCGGCACACCTCCAGGTCCATGCTCACCGCACCGCCGCACCAGCACCACCGCACGGGAAGGCCGGATCCGGCCGGCGGAAGGCCGGATCCGGCCTCCTGGGCGCCGGATCTAGTTGCCGGAGCCGCCGTGCTCGTCATCGGGCCATGTTATACGAAGTTATAATCATATTTTAATAACTTGCATCAGCAGGGGGAAACCCTCCTATTCGGCTGTTGCTATAAAAAAGATTGTAATCAGAAGCAAGCCTTTTTTTCAATATGAATCTAACAACATCAATTTTGAGCTAAAACAGATATGTACTAATAAAGTAACTGTTGGTGAAAAAAACCTAACGAAACTAAATAATAAGCTTTACAATTTCAAATAATATGTATTATATGTCACCTTATACCATATACATATATTGTTATGCAGTATATATATGTCACCTTACACCTACAACATTTCTATTCTATCCACTCTGTTGTAATATATTTTAGGTTTGTCCTAAGTCAAACTTTACAAAACACTCAAATAACTACAACATTAAACAAGATCCATTGGATACAATAAGAAATATATTTTTATAATTTATTTATTCAATATTATAGATGTTAATATATTTCTAAAAGTTTAACAAAATTATATAAGTCTGACTAAGATGAAAACTAAAACGAACACAATTTGAAGCGGAGTGAGTATTGACCATGCTAACCAACGGGGACATAAAAAAATCACAAATTACCAACAATTCCACCGATGAGTAGCTAGCTAGAGTGAAGTGAATTTAGGTCCTCTTTGACGACACAGCGAATGCAGCTTTGCTTAATGCTACAGTAGATATGAGAAGCCAAAGCGGGTGAAGCCCAAAAATGGCTTCATCGACTTCCATTATTCCAGAAGAGATTGAAAACTAGCTTCGTTAATAGTGTCTGCTACAGTGCATAAACACTGACGCCTTATTTAGTTCGAGGAAATTTTTGATTTTGGTTTCTGTAGCACTTTCATTTGTATTTGGCAATTATTATCCAACCATAAACTAATTGTGCTCAAAAGATTCGTCTCGCAAATTACAGACAAACTATACAATTAGTTTTTTTATTTATATTTAACGCTCAATGCATGCGTCTAAAGATTTAATGTGATGGAGAATTTTGAAATTTCCAGAGAACTAAACAAGACCCGAAATGTCAAGTAAAGCTGAAGTTACAAGAGCTATCATGCTATCACTATAGGTCTACTGTACTGTCATTCTTCAGTCTATGCCATAGATGGCCATGTGGCCCGTGGCCCGTTGGCCCGGCCCGCGGCCCGGCATTTTGGCCCGGCCCGGGCATGGCACGGCCCGACTACTACCGGGCCTGCCGGCCCGACGCACCGGGCCGTGCCTGGGCCGCCACCGTGGCCCGTGGCACGGCTCAGGCACGGCCCGACGGCCCGATGTTTAATATCCCAGTAAAAAATATAGCTTTTTAATTCAAAAAAAATAAAAATATAGGTCTGTTGGCTCATCCATCCATCCTAATTGGCCTGTTAAGAAATGTGGCTTGCTAATTCTAAACAAAAAAAAAATATAGGCCTGCTACTAGCCTGGCACGACCTTGGCCCGGTGGCCCGCCGTGCCTTCGGGCCGGCCCGACGGCCCGCGGGCCGTGTCTTGGGCCATACCCCCGGCACGACGCGGCTCGGGGCAGGCACGGCACGGCACGCCGGGCCGGGCCGGCACGGCCCGATGGCCATCTATAGTCTATGCGTTCACAAAGAGCTACCATGCTATCACTATAGGTCTACTGCACTGTCATTCTTCAGTCTACACGTTGAGACTAGAGCTATCATGCGTTGGGACATAGCTCGATAAAAGAGTGTAATGTCGGATTTGAATGAGTTTAATGTGTTTAAGGTTTATTAAATTTATAAAAAAAATTGGTATAAACATTAATGTTTTTAAATAGATTTATACGAAATAGAGTATATTCTATGATTAATTTAATGATATTTATTTAGTACGATAGTGTTTTTCTTGAGTTTGCTTTATAGGAAAAATAGTATCAACATTAAGTATTAAGTCACTAGATATGTACACTATAAAAAATATATTTTATCATTAGTATAATGATATTTATTTGTTATATAAATGGTAGTGTTTTTTTTTAAAAAAATAAACTTAAAATTGTTTGACTCATGGGATTCGGCTGCAAGAAGATTCAAAGCTTTACCTTAACCGTCGGATCAGTGGAATCGTCGAGAACCTGTACGATGACCCTATCCGACGGCCACGACATCCCGCATGCTGCTCCAATGGAAAGCTTGTACACCTTCGTGCCCAAAAAAAATGTAATCGTAAAAACCCACCGTTCGCAACAACATTGCATTGCGTTGGTGTGGCCGAAGTAGTACAGCGAGAGAACACGGACCTCCCGCTCGTTGTACATGGGGATTTGGACGAGCACCACGGGGTAGCCGACGGTGCGGCCAGCCTCCTCATCCCCGTCCCCGTCGTCCTCCTCCTCGGCGGCGGGGCCAGCACTAGCAATGGGGCCCGGCGCCCGGTACGGCCTCCTCCGCCGCGCCAGGAGGCTGGCGGCGGCCAGGAACACGGCGTCCGCGAGGAGCATGGCCGACAGGGCCAGGCAGACCCACGACGCGGCGGCCAGCGCCGGCGCCACGGCCGCCGCGCGCGCCGCGTCCCACGCGGCCCGCAGCGCCTCGCCGCCGCCCGACGCCGGCCACGCCCAGCCAAGCAGCGGGAACGGGAACAGCTCGGCGCGGCCGCCGCCTCCCGACCACGACGGCCACAGCCGGCGCGGGAGCACGGCCGTCGGCCCGTGGATGTCGGGCTCGAGCCACGCCCCCGCCACCGCGGCTAAGGAGGCCATCGCCGCGGCACCTGCCATTGTTCACGCACGCGCGCCCGCGTCCCCGTCCGCTTGCCCTCTGCCCTCTGCCCTGTGGCTGCGGCCTCCTGCCGGGGCTGCAGCTTGCTTTTGGGGACGTTGCTTTTCGCGGGTCGCGTCGGTGCGGGAGGGCCGCTTTTGCCCGGCCCCCAGGTTTATAACGCAGTGATGACTGATGAGGCCGGCGAGTAGAGAGGCGTTTGTACCAAGTACCAACGAGTCACGAGATGACCCCGACCACTCTGATTCGCTGGTTTCAACTCGAGCCATGATTTCTGACCTGTGGGTCCACGCAGGCCAGACCCCACAGTTCAGTGTTAAGGGCCAGTTGCTCTGTACCTTATTGCTGCTGCGTAGTACTCTCTCCGTTAAAAAGATTATCGTTTTAGAATTTTAGACATTTTGTTTGATCATCCATCTTATTTAAAATTTTTACATAAATATTATATATTTTGTTAAGATCTATTTTATCATTAGAGATACTTTACTAATAATTTATTTATTTTATAGTTTACATAAAATTTTTGAATAAGACGAACGATCAAATATGATTTTTAAAAGTAAAAAACATCACTCTTTTTTGGGACGGGAGAGTACACTGGAAGCTTGTCTCTTGCGCTACGAGCATCTCGTTCCAATGGCCTACGGAGTACTCTCGGCATCACGTATCGGTACCGTCCGTGGGCCCAGCGCCTGTTTGCGGCCCCAATTGTCACTTCCACAGTTCCACAAAACCACGAGACAACAACGCACGGTAGGCTTTGTAGTCATTGGCCCATCAGGCATCAACAACAGCAACCAAAGGGCAAAGGCCAAGGCCATGGGAGGAGGAAATGCCAAGACAAGAGCGAACGTCGTAGAGATGGACTGGATTCGTTTGTTCGTGGTGGGTGGCTTTGCTGCCGCCGGACGAAATGTCGCCGTCGTGGCCGCGCGCCCCCACACCGCGACTGGCCGGCCACGAATAGTATGGCTGTATGGGTGGACGCCGAGAGCTTTTTTCTGCCCCAGTTTTGGATGCTCCCTCGTCGTGTTTCTCGTTTGCCTCAGCAACAGGATAGGCGGCGCGAATCTAGTAATCAATCACCCCCACGGCCACACCTCCCGATCGGGTCGCGCACGGACGCAGGATGCACAGTTCAATCAGACGAGTCCGTTCCGTCCCGTTCCCGTGCATGCACCTGCACCAGAACTCAACCAAACGAAACCTTAAGGCCTCGTTCCGTTGTCCCTGCTTAAAAACGGACCTGGTTTTATTTCTAGACTGGATCAAGTGATTCCTGTTGGTTCATTCAAACCTGGCCTGTTTCTATTCCACACATATGATGGTCTGTTTCTATTCCGGTCATAGAAAGGAGAAAAAGGCTCAGATCGAGTCAGTTTTCATTCTGGGCCGTATCTAACCGAGCGGTCATTTCTGATCTGATCTGATTTGGAGTCGGGCCAAATTGATCCGAGCGGAATATGTCGTATTCCGAGCCGTTTCAGCTCAAAATGAACAAGGCCTAACTTAGGCATCCATCTTCTAGTTACTCCTTGTCTCAAGACCATTAGGCTACCCTTTTTGTCACCAGATGAGAAAACAAAAGCAACAGACACACTCCCTAATTGTTGTCTATGCTTTTTTTCTCACATGAAGGCACATCTACTTCTGCAGGTGATATGACAACTGGCGAGACCACCGATGTTTGTGAACTAAGAACGTGGAATCAGGGTACTAGTATGCCACCATGGTGCATTGGTGAAACTCTCAGTACGTTTTTTGTTCAAGAGATGAACTGAGATGGGATGGGATAATTTATTTTTAACTATTTGGTAGGGGACTCTTGTTAATGGTCATTACATGATCAAATCCTATTGCCAAACATCTCAGAATGAAGAGAAGTATCATGGCGTTCTCATACATATGTTATTCAAACTAAAATATACGTGCATTTTCTAGATAGTACTTATGTGCAAGGACCCACTTTTCAAAGATGGGCCAAAGTGGGCCTTAGAGGGGGTTGTCCGACCCTCCTAGGGTCAACTAACTTGGACAAGTCATCAATCTTGGCAAACTTTGACCCATAATGAAGAAATACACCTCTGCTTCTCATCATCCTGCATTATTAGTTCTACATGATCATCAATGACTCTAAATGGGTGTCACAAAGATCCATTGCCCTACCATGTAATTGTCTACATCCTTCCTTTTTTCACACGGTAGTCCCTTCCAACCGCCTCCCACAATGATAGTGACCAATGTATCAAACCGAGGAGGCAAGCATCTCAAGAACCCGTGGAAAAAGTCCTCATCATCCATCTTGTGACCCAAATTTCTTAGCTCATTCACAATTACATTGAGCCTATGGAACATCTCCGGCACACTCTCATCATCTTGCATCTTGAATTTTGCATACTTGTCCTTGAAGATATATAGGGCTTCCTTTACCGCCAGAGTGCCCAACTACCACATTTGCCACCGCCTCCACTAATTAGCGTATAACTGCTAGCTTCACAATCAACGATCAATCACATAGCCCCGCGACTTTCCTCTTTCGAAAAAACACATTTCTGTACCTCTCCTCTAAAAAAAGTTACAAAGTTATGCATATAATTAGTGTGTATAACTTTTTACATGACAACTTATCACATAACTTTTTTATCGTTACTTCTAAATTTATCCTTTTTAGAAAAAAATATTTTCTTAACTTTTCATTTTTGGTGCGCATAACTATTTAAGAAATAACTTATCATTATAATTTTTTACTTTTCTTTTTTAAAAAATCATAACTTTTCATTCTTTAAAAAAAATTGTAAAGTTATGCTCACAACTTATGTGCATACATTTTACGAAATAATTCATCACAGCTTCTCGTCGTAACTTTTAGAATTTTTTTACTTTTCTTTTTTGAAAAGTTACAATGTTATACTTATAAATTATGTCCATAGATTTTTTTACTTTTCTCATCATAATTCTGGAAGATTTATGGTTATAAGATTCAATTAGATCGAAAGAATAGAGAGTAAAAAAAAGAGAGAGTGAAAGGGTGAAAAAGAAAAAAAAACATGTGCACGACATCCTACTATATACAACTAGTATATGAATACATATATGATCATATAAACTATAGATAGGTTATAATGTATAAAAAATAAATTGAAAAATGAAAAAAGTAGAAAATAGAAAAAGGAGAATAAACAGAGGCCTTGTTTAGTTCGCAAAAAATTTCAAGATTCCCCGTCACATCGAATTTTTGGTCGTATGCATGGAGCATTAAATATAAACGAAAATAAAAACTAACTGCACAGTTTACCTGTAATTTGTGAGATGAATCTTTTGAGCCTAGTTACTCCGTGATTGAACAATATTTGTTAAATAAAAACAAAATGCTACAGTAGCCAAAAACAAAATTTTTTGCGAACTGAACAAGGCCTCATTTTGAAACAAGCAGGCGGTCACGGAACTGGAATTACGATTTGACACCCAACTAATTAACATCTTTTCTTTATATGCATATTCATATAAATATAATATACATTCTAGCATATTTGACTTTTATATATACATACATAAATATTTATATTTTTGGGTTATTATATATAATACCGTTTATGCCATTTAACTCTACTTAAACACTATCTTAACGGTATAACGCTCAATAAAGAATGACCGACTGTTTAACGTTTGGAATAACAACAGATCTAAGCATCTCCAATAACTTGGTATTTCAACATGTTATCCTACCAAATTTGATAAAAGCATAAAAATCCTCCTCCAACAACTCCTTATCTCAACTTGCTAAATTTCCAAGTTGCTATCCAGAGGTTTCTACTGCCGAGATTTGTCAAGTTGCTATCCCAAGTTGCTATCCCGAGCGCAACTTGTTGGAGACACATATTCTTTTACCAAGTGAGCGGGTCACATCTGTC
>Ga0182004_10003004_pt1 | contig 13295 bp, 16 predicted proteins | sample Sormic07211540_1_FD_120479 | JGI IMG/M metagenome (GOLD analysis project Ga0182004, IMG submission 120479) | Endophyte microbial communities from Sorghum bicolor roots, Mead, Nebraska, USA - 072115-40_1 MetaG | ecosystem: Host-associated > Plants > Roots > Unclassified | place: USA: Nebraska...
AGAGAAACCATAGTTATCCTCTCTATTCTCCTACCATCGCCCATATACTAGATTGCTCTACTCTCTATTCCCATATTATCACCCATTGTTATCTTACCTTTAATATTGTTCTTATTCAATTCTCCCATCTTTCCTATTTACACCTATCTATCTATCTAGGTTAAGTTAGAGCGTAGATTAGTTCTCCCGTTTCCCTATGGATATGATAAACCTTTAACTGGGTAAAAGCTACAACGGTATCCGTGCGCATGTGGATTTATCTATATGCGTATAATACCATAGTACACTCTAGTGCCATGCTGGGGATGACAACCTAGTATTCAAGTGGTGTTAGCAAGTGTCAACACAGGGCATCACTCGTCGGGCGAGGAAATTCCCAACCACCCCTGGTCCATCTAGGCGGGACCAGTCGATCAGGCTCATCAGCTCTGACACCTGACCAGTGTACTCTGGACGATCTGTCCAGCTAACCCTCTTCTCGGGAACGTAGCCAACATCGTAGAATGTGGTGCTGCCCGGCTCCTCTCTGATGTAGAACCACCTCTTGTACCACTCGGTGAGGGAGGTGTTCCATGGGAAGCTGTGGTAACGGTTCTTCATCTTGTCGCGAAGATTGAGGTATACTCCACCTGCAATCTTGGAGCCTCCAACTGCTCCCTTCTTCCTCAAACAGAACAGATAGCCGAAGAGATCGAAATGTGGCTCTATCCCAACATAGGCCTTGCACAGATGAATGAAGGTAGATATAAGGAGAATAGAGTTTGGGTGCAGATTGCAAATCCCGACCTCGTAGTAAAGGAGAAGACCTTGAAGAAAAGGATGAACGGGAACCCCAAATCCCCTTTTGAAGTAATCCTCAAAGACTACGATCTCACCGGCGCGGGGGTCAGGGTAACTCTCTCCATCTGGTTCCCTCCAGCCGCCGAGCTCCTCATTGTGCAGAAGCCCCATTCCGACGAGGTCGTTGAGGGACCTCGTGGTGCTTCGAGACTTTTTCTACTCTTTGGCCATCATCTCGGCCCTTTTCTTCGAATCCCTCTTCGCCATTGTCGCAGCAGGACAAGCTTTGAACTGGGTGTTGAGCGTTTGGGGGTGCTGAGGATGGCGAAGGCAGGAGGGAGTAGTGGCAAAGACAGGAGGCTGCTATGCAACTGCTGGGTAAAGAACATGGACACAACATCGGGCCCTTTATAACAACAAGCCCACCTTTTCCACTTCCCGCCTTTCGGGGAAGTGGGCGAATCTCGCGGCAGTCATGGCGTTTCGGTTTTCAAAGAATCATTGCAGTTAATTTGGTAGCCTTTCTGAATGATTGATGGTTTCCTTTTCTTGATCCGTGCAAAAAGCGGCTGTACAGTTCGCAGGCGCCCCTTTTTATGCGACAGACTGACAAGATGGCAGGACGCCTCTGTCAAATCATAAGTTAATGTGATGGTACTATTCTTTCAAAAAAATCAAGAAATGTATTTGAAGGTTTCAATTGAACAGACTGGGAACTGCACCGACCATCGAGGATGATATGCTCGGGGATTGGTCGACCAGTTTGCCCAGTTGACAACTTGGTGACTGTACCGACCACCGAGCATGATATGCTCGGAAACTGGTCGTCTAGTCCACTCATACGAAAGTCCGGGGACTGTACCGACCACCGAGCATGATATGCTCGGGGACTGGTCGTCTCGTCCGATCATTTGAAAGTCTAAGGATTGCTCTATCCATTGAGCATAATACGCTTGGGGACTGTTTGATGAGTTTGTTCCATTTTATGTTTAGGAGTTAATAAATTCAAATTGCATAATGTCTAATCGGGTAACTCTAATTTTTTAGACCTTGCTACAAGGCTCATATTTCGCCTTCCAGCAAGCTCGGGGACTACATCGGTACGATGCATCTGGTGATGCATCTTAGTTTTAAAATTTCTATGAAGACTTTTCTTTTTTGACCCTGGCACCACGTGTCTACGTCACCTACTACTAGGCTCGGGGACTAAGTGGGCACACTTCACCTTGCGGTGAATATGCTTGCTTTTTGTGTGTGTTTACTTTTTACAAAAAGTAAAGTGGGCACACTTCACCAGGAAAGAAATCTTTTTTGATTAAGAGCACCATGCATTCTTCGAACAACCTACTTCTCCGATGTCGACGTTGATCAAATGTCTTTTGAGTTGGTCAAAATACCGTTGCAACTGTTTGGGCCATTTTCTTGCTTATTGAAGACGACAAGCCTCACTGGTCGAAGAAGCTCAAGACGGCGTGTTACATCACAATACACGGTGCTCGGGGACTAGCTGTGGGGGTACAAACCCCTATACCTTGACGGCTGGACTTGGGCCACGAGACTTGGCCCATCACGAGGAAGACTCGGGGCTTGATCCAACTGCCCGGAGTCTCGTGCAAGGAAACAAGACGTGGAGATCAAGCAGGATTCTAGTCGGTTAGAATAGGAATTGATATCATGCTATCTATGGCAATTATAACCAACTAGGATTAGTTTCCAGATCTATAACCCTGCCCTCTGGACTATATAAAGAGAGGCAAGGGATCCCCCTTAGACAACTCAACTCAACCCAATTCGATCCACAACAATACAATCAGACGCAGGACGTAGGTATTACGCCCACACAGCGGCCGAACCTGGATAAAAACCTTGTCTGTGTCTTGCGTCACCATCAAGTTCGTAGCTTGCGCACCTGTCTGCCAATAAACTACTACTGTGGGTATAACCCAAGGTAGACTGCCGACTAGCTTTCGTCGACACCGATTTTGAGTGGTAGAATCGGCAAGTGGATTCTGGCATTATCAGAATTTGACCTGCATTACAAATCGGCTAAGGCAGTCAAAGGGCAGGTTATGGCCGATCTTGTTACTCAACATTGCAGTTTAGTGGGTCCTTTGGAAGTTGCTTCACGGACGCTTTTCTTTGATGGATCTACATGTGATCAAGGAGCAAGTATCGGCATAGTGCTAATCTCTCCCCGAGGGAATAAGTATGAGTTTTCACTACCGATTGTTGCTACATCAACAAACAATTAGGCTGAGTATCAAGCTTTGGTAAAAGGTTGGAGTTGCTGAGGGAAATTCGTGCTGGTGCCATTGAAACCTTCGGTGATTCTATGCTTGTTATAAATCAGTTGACTGGGGTTTATGAATGTCAAAGTGAGGTTTTAGTTTCGTATTATAAAAGATGTTTGTAATTGTTGAAATAATTTAAGGATTTCTGTCTGGAACATATTCCCCGATTACATATTGAGGAAGCTAACCGGTTAGCTCAACACACGTCGGGATATCAGCCTATCCTAGAGGTGCTCACATCGACAATCAGTGCTGATGATTGGAGAACAGAAATCATCAATTACTTGAAATATCCCTCTATGAAAGTTGAAAGACGCATTAGATTTCAAGCCGCTAAGCATGTACTCCTTGATGATGAGCTATAATATCGTACTTTGGATGGAGTTTTACTCAGATGTCTTGGTGATGATGAGTCAAAAAGTTTGATGGGTGAAATTCATGAGGGAGTATGTGGAGCGCATCAATCGGCTTTTAAAATGAAGTGGATGATTAGGAGAAATGGATATTATTGACCGACTATTCTGGAAGATTGCTTCAAGTATTTCAAAGGATGCCAAGGGTGTCAATGGTTTGGCAATATTCAAAGAGCGCCTGCATCGGCCATGAACACTATCATTAAACCCTGACCGTTCCGAGGATTGGCTATTGATCTAATCGGTCAAATTTATCCGCCATCGAGCAAAGGGCATAGATTTATACTTGTTGCCACCGATTATTTCACTAAATGGGTTGAAGCAATCCCTTTGAAAAAGGTGACAGCAGCCAACATGATTGATTTTGTAAAGGAGCATATTGTCTACCGATTTGGTATTCCACAAACAATTACTACCGATCAGGGTACTATGTTTACATTAGGGGAGTTTGATGAATTCACAATCAGGATGGGAATTAAGGTTTTAAATTCTTTTCCTTATTATTCTCAAGCTAATGGGTAGATTGAAGCTTCTAACAAAGGGATCAATAAACTTATCAAGTGTAAGATTGAAGAAAACCCTAAAAGATGGCATGCAATGTTAAATGAAGCCTTATGGTCCTATCGAATGGCATGTCACGGTGCAATTAAAGTGTCACCTTATCAACTGGTATATGGGCATGATGCAGTATTGCCTTGGGAAATTAAAATTGGCTCTAGGCGGATATTCTCTCAAGATGAGTTAACTACCGATGATTATATTACTTTGATGAAAGATGAATTAGAGGATTTGGCAGGTTATCGGTTGAAAGCTCTGATTAGTATTGAAGAAAATAAGAGGAAAGTAGCTAGATGGTATGATAAAAGGGTAAAAGCTAAGGAGTTTGCCGATGGAGATTTAGTTTGGAAGTTAATTCTACCGATTGGGACTAAAAGTTCAAACTTTGGTAAATGGTCTCCTAATTGGGAGGGTCCCTATCGGATAAGTCGATCTGCTCCTGGCAATGCATACATCCTAGAAACCCTCAAAGGGGTTGAATTTCCTAGAGCCTTAAATGGAAAGTATTTAAAGAAGTACTACCCCAATACCTGGGTCGATGCATAAGAAGTTTAAGTGTCAATAACAATCCTATCGGCTGGACAAAATACTAGTGTCCATAGAAGAGCTGGCGTGACATACTACCGATGAAAGAAATTTACAGGTTTAGCAGAGTCTGGATAACTGACATCGCATGCAGGCGAATCTAATTGGCTTCTTCTATCTCTTTGGTGTCTTCATCGGCTGAGCCTTCCACTGGCTTGATCTTATTCTTCACTAATAGAGCTTTGTGGGCTTGAGAGTCCCTTTCTTACTGGAGACCTTTAATCATATCGGGCAGCTGGCTTTCTTCTTGCTTAGCTTGAGTCAATGCTTCTTCGACCTACTTAAGTTCAGCTAGCAGAGCTTCTCTCTTTGTCGACAAATCTGAAATCTTTTGCTTCAGTTCAATGCCTAAATCTTGTAAATTGCCGATGCTATTGTGCTTCTCATCGGCTATGGATTTCACTTGTAGCATCTCTTCCTTGAGTTGAGCTTGGGCAGCTCTGTCGGCAAGACGTTGAGTTGATATTGAAGCTGGCGACTCTCCAGATGGGTAGCTTGGAAGAGCGCTTCCTCAACATTGGTAGGGACTTGACCACGGATTGCTTTGAAAATGACTTTCACTGGGTCTGAGTCATCCACTAGCTGAGCTATATTTTGTTGCAGTAAACTCAACAGGCCTTCTAGCTTTGATTTGACTTCTACCGATACGGCCCCGAGCACCAGTGAGGAGCTTGCTTCTTCCCCTTCGTCATCAGAGATGTCAATGGCGAAAGAGAATAGGCTATCTGGGGAGTCTTGTTCCTAAAAAATAGGAAAGAAACAAGTTAGTCAGGGTTAAGTATGGGTAATGCAGAATCAGTCAAACTAGATAGCTTACTTGTTTCAGGGCAATCTCTTGCCTTTGGGTGGGAGGTACGACTTGGATTGTGCCTTGATCGGCTAGATCTGCCGATGGGATATCTTCAGCTGCAAAATCGGTTAAGTGCCGAGAATGATGATAATTTCTTTACAACGTTCATCGGTAGTAACTTAATGGACGATCAATATTTTACCTTGAGTGGGAGCGATAATCGTTTGTTCGGCAACGATGGCCGATGACGTGCCTTGGTCAGACGGGTCAGTTGGATGCTCAGGTGCATCGGCCGATTCGGCTTGACTTTGAGGTGCTGGTTGAGGTGGAGAGGATGATGTTGCTTTCTACCATTTTGATTGAATCTTGGTGCTTGTCGGAGCCTTCCGCTTGTGTTGAGCTTTGGTGATTGCTAGCTGGGGGCATCGGCACCTGATGATTGAACATCTTGAGCTCTTGCCGATGCACTGTTTTACTGCTGCAAGTCATATGAAGCATGAAAGTCTTATAAGTTGAGTATAAAGTCAGAAAAAATACTTCTGAAAATTCATCAAGAGTAAAAGTATCCGGTGTGGGACAAAGTTACCGATGATGTTCCAGTTATGGTCGACACACCCTGAAAGGATGGTATAAGTATGGGTTGAAATCGGCGTGATGGAAGTAATTAAGGATTTTTACCTTGAAGGCTTGAGCTAAGGTGGTGGCTATGACCGATGGAGTGGCCTTTGAGCGCTTAGTAGTCATTTTCTTGAAGCGAGTTCCTTGGTGCATCAGAGCTGCCAAGCTGGGGGCATCATGGCTGATAAAAGAGACCGTGGATACTGGTCGAAGATCGAACGGTCGCCCACTTTTACTCATCGATGGTGCTGGGTTGTCAACCTATCAAATAGAAGAGTCAGTTGCCGATGAAGTTAGGAGTAAAGAAAAGACTAAGTATTGGGAGGAAACTCAATGTTTCATCGGGGATCTTGTGCTCGAGGTCGATCATGTTCCGATATATGTGAGCTGACACTGCAAACAGTTGTCCTTTCCATTCTTGCCACCATGATTTGTAAGACTCAGTAATAAAAGAGGCTGCTACCCAGTTGGACAGGTTGATGTCTATAGTATCGGCATCCGGAGGGAGTGGAGCTACCCTAATCCAGTCAAGACCACTGGCGATTGTTTCCCTTGGCTTGATCACATCGGCATAGCAAAGCTTAATCGGCAGTTGATCGAAAGCTAATTGACGAGCTAATGCCGATGGGTTATAAAACTTGTAAGTGGCGATGGTATTCTTCCCACTACCAAAAGTGTTCACTAGGATGGCCCTGGGAGTAATGATGGCCATCATCAAATCATCATCCTTATTCAATGCTTCGTCGGTAGGATGGAAGAGGAGAGGAAATCTAGAATCCTCATCGACATAAGGCATCCAAGCCCGATGATCCCTGGAAAGGCCATTGTAAAGTGTCTGGAAGAATCTGCCAATCTGGTTTTTGTTTGCTTCGGTCCCAGGGAGGACTATGATTGCTTCACCAAAGTTGAGGGGCAAGCGGGTAGCCGATTCATCCTCTACCAACTCATGATCTTCACCGATGTCTCATGGGAATTGCTGAGTGAAGAAGTTCCACTATAGACGTTTGTGCATATGGGCATTTAGCCACATATTGATGAACCACCAGGGGCCTCCCAAATTGCCAATGGGCTCATCTAGCAGGAGTTTCTCAGTCACTTGGTGGAGGAGATGGTAATTGGAGCCCAGGAGGTATCAGCCAAGAGGGAATCTGGAACCATTGGCCAGTTGCTCGGTGGCTACGAGATAAACGCAGGTTGGCCCTACCAATTAGCCACAAAAATGAATTTGTCTAGCCACATATTCAAGAAGGTAGCGTGTTCTCTCTGACTGACCGATCCAGTTTGCCGAAATTTCTGAACATACCCTGTCCAGCCACCGATGTTGCGGGTGTCTACTTTGTAGTCAAATTTTCTGTTGAAGAGCCTACCGTCATCAGGAGTTGAGATGTCCAAACCCGTAAGCATAAGCACATTGGCAAGGGTAGGAGAAGCTGAGCCATGACCAAACATGAAAGTATTGAAGGTATCTGACTAGAAATAAGTAGCTGCTATCATCATCGACTCGTTTTTCTCTATATAGGCAATGGAGAGCCTGATGCACTGGTCTAACTTGCGTTCTACCCAGTATACTTCATTGGCCCCACTAACCCTTAGAAACCAATTCTTCCATCCCTTAGTAGTTTTTGGCCAAGATGAGAAAGTATCTTTTCATAGATCTAAGAAAAAGTTCTCGGCTCTAAATGGGATTCTCTTGGTTTCTGTGTTTGTCATATCGGTTGGATCTGGGTTACCCATCGGGCCCAAGCACTAGACATGAGGCTGATCGGTTGGGATAACTATTTTCTCACTCAGTTCCTAAGTTTATAAGATCAAAGAAACAAAGAAAAAAGGGAATTGCTAAGTATATGAACTTGCGAAAGTAACAGGAACTACAGTAAAAGAGGATGAGTACGGGATTGACCTCAGGAACGTTGAAGTTGATCACCATTTCTTCCGAGTAGAATGGAGGCGAGGCCGAGAACTTGGAGATTCTGCCGAGGAAGATTTTCGATGGTTGAGGTTATGAGCCTGCTCGACGAAGATCGCCACCAGGAGTAGGTCTGGAGATGGAAAATGGCAAGGTAGAAGATGACTGCCTGGAAGGGATGTATTTATAGGTTGAGCTGAGTAAGGGCATTTCAGACTTATCTCTCTGCCGTATGCGTAAAATTCGAGGTTGTTCAGATAGATGTGGTAACTGTTCGCATGAAAATCAAGAGATTGTGCTTATGATTTGATGGCAAGTAATCATGATCCTGAAGATATTCCACTGTGCGCAATATTTTAATAAGACATCAGCAGCATATCTTGGTGTTAAGCCGTTGTCGATGGGTAGTTTTCTTTGTGACTTGGCGTTGATCAGGACACAAGTGGTTGGAAGATGTGCGATGTTTACTAAGATATGAAAATTAGGGTTGGATTTGTCTGGGTTTGGTGACAAATTTTATCAAAAAGGAGATAATTATGTAAAGGCAATCATTATCTGGAGTAAATTTTGGAGCATTAATGATTTTATACTCTGAAATTGGGGGGCATGTGTTGGCACCATTTTTTAGATACGGGTCAAAATGATTAAGCAAGACCAATCGGCAATGGGGAGATTATTGTATTGTGTTAGCAGAAAGGTGCTGATGGAATCAGCTGACAAAGATTGGTGCCGATAAGAGGTGATAATCGGTTAAAGGGCTTCTCTTAGTACAATAAGGTCAGGGTGTTTGTCGATTCAATGATTGTTGCTAGTAGAACTTATTGTTGCTGATACCGATGAAGGAAGATATGGAGACTACTACTGATGAAGTTTGAAGACTACAGGGGCATGCTGATGAAGCAGGAGCCGATTGAGGTTTCATCATAATTGAAGTAGATACAGAAATAGATAGGTGTTATTTTCTATATTTATTAGAACATGACTTATATAAGAGTCATGTTTTGTCTAGAATTAGATCCTAGTCATGTTTGGTTGTAACTCTTTAGGCCAGGGTATAAATATAGACCTAGCAGCAATGTAATAAGATATCTATCAATCAATATCAAATACAAGTTTGCTCCTACTTTTGCATCTACTTTTCGATGACTTCGTCAATTTGCATACTTTTTCTATTTACGAGTTCTCAAAGATTCGACGAGTTACACTCGACGATTCATAAGTTCCGCGTGAGTACCTCTTGGCCGTGACATCCGGGCGCATCGCTATTGTCACGACCAAAGTATTCAAGTTATCACCTTTGTCGATTAATAGGTCAAATCGACTGGCACGCCTTGACATCAAAATGCAGATCTATTTTTGCATCAACAATCTCATTGGGAGATACATTATTCAATCCACCTCTAAAGATGATTGTTCTCAATATCTTGAACCTCTTGGGTAAGCACATCAAGAACTTGTGAATGAAGTCCTCATCCTTCACTTTCTCACCAAGGCCCTTGAGATCATTGATGATGACTTGGAGCCTATAGAACATCTTCGGGATTGACTCATCATCCTTCATCTTGAAGTTTGATAGCTCGTCTTTGAGCATGTAGAGCTTGGCACTTTTTACAATTGTAGTGCCCTCATATGTTTCTTCTAGCCTTGTCTATACTTCACTAGCCTTCTCAAGATCTTTGACTTGTTTAAACACCTTTGAATCAATGCCATTGTATATTGTGTTGAAAGCCATAGTATTGCATTGCTTGTTTGCTCTCTCATTGTCGGTGGGGTTGGCAGGATCAAGGATCACAAAGTCATTTTTCGTTACTTCCCACACTCTATCATTTATTGATCCAAGGTACATTTTCATCTTTCTCTTCCAATAGTCAAAAGAACTTGTGCCATCAAAGAATGGTGGTTTGCCCCCAACATTGTTGAACACTATTTAAGCCATAATTTGAGCACCGATGTTGTTAAGCCTTCACAAAACGGTGACCACGGCTCCGATACCACTTGAAAGGTCCTAATATGGCTAGAGAGGGTGAATAGCCTATTTAAAAAATTCTACAAACTCACTAGAGCAAGAGGTTAGTAAATAACAAAGCAGAGCTTTTTGCTCTAGCTCTAATGGGGTGTTTGCAAGCCACTTATCTAACAATTCTAGTTGATATGAACACTAGGCACACAAGAGATATGTCACTACAGGATACACTAGTGAACTATGCTACATAAGGCAAAGTAAGCAACTAAACTAACTACACTACCTTGCGGTAAGTAAATGGATAGGATGAGATATTTATACCACCGTGTAGGGGATGAACCAATCACCAATACATAAATAATCAAGCACTAGGAGAATGTCAATCAGAAACAATTGAGACACCGATTTTTCTCCCGATGTTCACGTGTTTGCCGGTATGCTACGTCCCCATTGTGTCGAACAACACTTGGTGGTTCAGTGGCTAAGAGGTGTAGCACGAACCTCGTCCTCACTAGGACACCGCAAGAACCTATCCAAAACTGAGGTAGCTCAATGTCACACGCAATCCACTAAAGTTGCCTTTGGCTCGCCATCGGGGTAGGCACAAAACCCCTCACAGTCACCGAGAGATGGCCACGAACAATCACCAACTCGTGTCAATGCTCCTCTGCTGCTCCAATCCATCTAGGTGGTGGCAACCACCAAGAGTAACAAGAAAACCGTAGCCAAATCGATCCTCAAGTGCCACTAGATGCAATCACTCAAGCAAATGCACTTGGAATCACTCCTAATCTCACAAAGATATTTAATCTATGAAGAAGATGAGTGGGAGGTGTTTGCTTAGACTCACAAGGATGTCAAGTATGTTAGAATGCCAAGAGTGTGAGCCCCAAGCCGGCCAAAAACTATTTATAAGCCCCTCAAACAAATAGAGCCATTGGCTCTTTCACTGGGAAAATGAGACCACCGAACGCTCAAGCAAGAGGCACCAGACACTCAACCCCTATGTTTGGTGCTCCAGAGCACAACCACGTGTCCACTGAGTGAACCACATGCGTCGATCTCTAACGGTCAAAAATGCACCACTGGACGCGCTCCGGTGCACACCGGTCACGTACGTAGAGAGGTCTACAAACGCGTGGGACCATCGGACACATCCTGAGCATCCGGTGCTCTCAGTCAAAAGTACCCACTAAAGTTAGGCCACACTGAACACAGAAACAGGGTCTAATCCGCGTCTGGTGCAGAGCGTCTAGTGCTTAACCCCAATAGCGCCAGAGCCTAATAGCACACCGGACGCGCAGGCTCAGTGTCCGGTGAGCACTCCGGTGACTTCTCCAAACTTTCCATTTGCGCAATAGAAAATATGTATTTTATTTTCTCAAAAGCGCTGAATCCCGCCTCGCAAGCTCGGTGAGAGGGAGAGAGGAACCCAAACCCCTATCTACCCTTCAACCTCCACCTCCTTCTCAAGATGTGCCAACACCACCAAGTGTGTACCAACAAGAACACGTGTGTTAGCATTTTCATAATCATTTTCTTTGATGGAGTTAAGTTAGCTCACTAGGTTCTAAATGCATGCACATGAACAATGACATCTAGTGGCACTCGATAACCGCGTAGCAAAAGAATTCTCCTCTTTATAGTATAACTATCTATCCTAAATGTGATCACACCCTCTATGGTGTCTTGATGACCAAAACCAAAACCCTAAGCAATACATTTGCCTTGATCTCCATAGGGTTTTATTTTTCTCTTTCTTCTTTTCCAAGTTGAGCACTTGATCATCTTGTGGTCATCACCATCATTACCATGATCATCACTTGCTCGATCACTTGGCATATACCAACCTCATTAAGTCTACACATAGTTAGTATAGAGGTTAGTACTAGAGTTTCATCAATTATCCAACACCAAACTAGGGCTTTCATCCTCCATCAGTTCAAGCTTCTCTGACCACTGATATTATTGAGGAAAACATGTCATGTTGAAAGCCCAAGTTTGGTTTTGATAATTAATGACACCAAGTTGCTAATGCCACTATGTTTAAGTGATTTGAGTCAGATATAGCAATTGTGTCATCTCTTTGCTGAGGATTTCATCTTGTATATGCAATTGTGATTGATTCTTGGACATATCTCTACTCATCAACATTGGTATAAGAATCTTTGCACACTCCTTTACTTACTTGTTTACCTTGCTAGTTTAGCTTATGTAGCCTTGTTTCCTTGTTTAGGAGTAGAGCTTAGCGTTGCCTTATCTTGTTGGTATGGTTTAGTGTTTAGCCTTGTACTAGACTTGTATAGGTGGCTTGCATAGCTTAGGTGTGTTAGTACTAGAATTGTTATGCCATTTGTTTTAGGAGAGAGCCCATTATTTTTTTCGTCGGGGGTAAAATGGTCTTTTTACCTCTAATTTAACACCGTTAGCTGTCCAAAACTGACAGAAGGCCATAGAGCTAAATAAATTTTGTTTTGCGGCCATAGAGGCAAATTTGAAAAAAAGAAGACCATATACCTAAGACAAGTTTTTTCCAAGGCCATACACCTAATTTTTCCAATATCCCGTAGCAACGCATGGGCAACTGCCTATTTGTTATAATGATATGTTCCATTCAAATAATTAATGACTATTTCATCTTTTTATGACTATTTCATTTAGATTTTCATCTTATCCACAGCAGAGCTTGATGAAGATATGGAAGAGATACGGTTCTTGTACACCGTTCTTAGCAATATTAGTTCAATTATCAGATTAATTAGAAAATTTATCTTCGTCTTACTTATTTCTATGTTTTGATATTAATGGGCTCATACTGCACTGCCAAAAAGGTGTAATTCTTCTAGTGTTTTTAAATATTAATAAAATATTAGCAGTAGTCATAGCATATGAGATCCTCACTAGGAGGCATTTAGTAGGGAAAGTTTATATTAAATTTTAAATGGTAAAACACTAGAAAAAACCCACGTCACTAGGAGAAGAAAATTTTGATTGTGCTAAGTAGGGAAGATGTATAAAGGGCTAGGTCCTAGTCTAGTCTTGAGTCAATCATGACTTCATGAGACCACCACTGCACATGAAAGACCCCACACACCTAAGGATGGCAGTGGGTCGGTTCTTGTTCGGATATCTGCGGGTTTCGAGTCCAATGGTTTTGATTTTGGTGGTAATTTTTCGTCCACGGTTTTCAGGTTCGGGGCTCCGAAACCAGTCGGGTTTGGTTTTCCACCCGTGGATATCCAATGGATTTCCGAAATAAATCATTTGAAATTAAAATTTATATTTTATAATATGATAATAATAATTTATTTACTTAGATTATTAAATTTATTCAAAGTTAACTCATGAAAATATTTATTATTTGTTGCATCTTGTTTATACATGTGAATAT
>Ga0182004_10003005_pt1 | contig 13295 bp, 7 predicted proteins | sample Sormic07211540_1_FD_120479 | JGI IMG/M metagenome (GOLD analysis project Ga0182004, IMG submission 120479) | Endophyte microbial communities from Sorghum bicolor roots, Mead, Nebraska, USA - 072115-40_1 MetaG | ecosystem: Host-associated > Plants > Roots > Unclassified | place: USA: Nebraska...
AGTTTCATGGACATCGATGCACCATCGACTCCAACCTAGATGGTTTGAAGGATCTGCTCCTGGGGCATGCTGTTGTCTGCATGTTTGGAGGTCTAGGTTGTAGGTTGAGATTGTTTTGTGATGGTTTGCTCATAGGTCATGCTTCATGACATGAACAGTCTTTCATGTGTGTCGTAGGTCTTTGGTCATTTTTGTATCATGTTATGTAATAGCCTTCTAAGTTCCTAGTTGCCCCGAGACGGTTAGCTGGGCCCAGGGATCTGGTCGCTGTAAACTTCTTTTCTTAATGAAACACATGCTCAGCCACGTCCTAAAAGAAAAACTTTGAGAACGTCACCTTTTGCTGTTTGTAATTGGAACAGACCTACCAAGTTCAAGTCGAGTGTGAATAAAGTCACAGCTTAAGAACCAGCTTGACAAGAATGAGGTATACCAAGTCAAAAGAAGGTCAAAGCAGATCATCAATATCAATAACGCTATAACAAACTTTGTATAATACTCCCTTTGTCCTAAACTTATCTTACTTTGAACAAGTTTTCAGAAAAAGAAAAAAACTATTGACAAAAGTTCATAAATACACTATCAAAACATATTTCATCAAGAATTCAATATAACTGATGTTTGGGATGTAGGTGTATTTTTCTATACGCTTTGTCAAAGTTAAATAATTTCGAACAGAGTAGCAAAAATGTTCAACATAACATCACAGGAAGGCAAAGGAATAATGAATGTACTCAGGAGAATTACCTGACAAGACAGAGACCCAGGATTGTTTGATACCTTCTTCTATGGCATCAAGTTGATCCCTGATGAACTGCAGCATTTAGGAAACAGAAGGGTCACTGGGTCAGGTCGAAACAAGAATTACAAGGTAGAAGCACCACAGCCAAGTTGTTGTATGGTGGGGAGTAATTTACTCTAAAATAAAACCTAGTAACCTACAATCATGTATGCGTCAGATATAAAAGGAATTTGATGGAGCAAGATGGCCCTCCCTATGAAGTGCCAACTGCCAACTACTAGTATAGATACAACGGCATTGACTAAGGCCTTGTTTATTTCAAGAATTTTTGGCAAAATGGACACTGTAGCATTTCGTTTGTATTTGACAAATATTGTCCAATTATGGACTAACTAGGCTCAAAAGATTCGTCTCGCAAATTACAGGCAAACTGTGTAATCAGTTATTTCTTTTATCCAAATTTAATGCTCTAAGCATGTGCTGCAAGATTCGATGTGATGAGGAATTTGAAAAGTTTTGCAAAACTTTTTGGGAACTAAACAAGCCCTAAATAGCAACACAACAGATTTCAACGAAAGGTTTTCCAGGACCACTTCCTGAACTCTTAGCATGTGTCGGTGATTCGAAATCTACTAAAATAATATTCATTAATGGAACATGAAAATATTGGCAATCTGATTATGGACTTGTTACACAACCTTAACAACATTAGCATCAAAGCATCTGCAATAAGCAGACCACAGAAGTGCAGAGTATCAGAAAAAGGCCTAGACAAATAAACTCATGTGAAAATGAATGAAGAAAGGTAATCAACCAAAAACTCACTTGAAGAGTGTTGAGTTTCACACATAATTTGGGCACCGTCAAATTGTTCAACTTCATAGCCACCTTTTCTTCAGGAATCGTAGGCTCAATAAGTTTCCTCTTTGCAAATGGATTCATTGATTCTGCATAACGTGTCAAGACTGGAGCACTAGGAAGAAGGGTAGATCCAGACACTGCAACAAGAAAACAACATAAATACAAGTATTTCCTGGTTCTTCTGAAAAGACATTATTTGTAAGATAAGAATAAGGTCACCTCATGGAAAGTTAATTGTATAGTAAAAGGCCTATGCTACTTAAAAGGTATGCAAAAGGGTATCCCACTTAATCTGGCAGCATAAGAAAATGCAGCAATCAACAAAACATTTGAAATATGCAAATTTCGCATTGTAGAAACAGAACCATCAATGCCTATGTTGATGTTTCTGACCTCGATAATGGATAACCTATCAAGGAATGATGCTAACTTTATGGTCCAGGTTCACTACTATCAACTTTCAACTTGAAAAAAAGAATGCATGAAGCACCAAAATATTTGCAAGCTGTTAAATAGACATGTATTTGTCAAGAAAAAAAAGGGAACTATTTGCATAACGAGATATTCTGAAGAAAACTGAGGAACAAAAGAGCAGAACATAAGTGAGAGAAGGTATGCAGCGTAAGATTGTAGATTGATTATTGGGTTACATGATACATGTACATACAGTCATATATAGGCAGACATCGGGGCAGCTCATGTAAACAGAACCAACCTCCAGAATCTCTACCATATACAACTCAATCTACACCCATGCTGGACAAGGAATCCAACACAGGACAGCTACAAGGGCTGGCCACAAGGCCCAGTCCAGGCCCAGACCAGTCATATACGGCTGTCTAACAGTAAGTATTTATAGAAGAGTTTGCAATAACAATAGTTAATACATGTTGATAGATATGTAATCCCGGTGTTCATCACCATCAAGAGCATTAGTAGTTGCTACTGACATATATAGGTCAGCTCCTTGTTCTTTTGATTGATAAGCAAGATGGTCAGCAACAGTAGACAGCATTGGAGTAGTTGAATAGTTGGTAGATGATCTAGCTACAGTAGATAGGAAAGGCACCATGCCTGGCAGGTATGTAACTGCCCCTTTTGTATGTGTATACATATGTATGCAAGTGTGCAATTCAGAGTAGCTTAACAGACTCTGTAACAAAAACAGATAGTACATCAATATCTATCAAAAACCAGACACATACCTTGTTGATTTTCCATGTGAAGCAAATAGACTTCAAGACTGCTAGTGATTCCGATGAGTAGACTTCGCAAGTGGACAATTTCCAGGGGCAGGCTCGCATTAAAGAACTGATCAACAGTCTGCACAACAAATGGTGAAATATAAGAACCCAAAGAAAGATCAGAGTGATAGTTAAAATATGCATATACTCCCCCCTGGTTCTAAATGTAGGTCGTTTTAGTTTGTCCTGAATCAAACATTTTTAGCTTTGACCACCAACAGCTAAAAATCTAACTATATTTACAGCATAAGATGGATGCTTATAGATTATAGATTGATCATAAAAAGTAATTTCATAATATGTAATTATCTCTATAAAAATTATTACACTTTTATAAAAATTTCTAATCAAAATTTAATCAAATAGACGGTGTCAATGTCCCGAAATGACTTACATTTGGAATTAGAGGAATATTGCACAAACAATGATTCAACAAAGCATAATTTTCAGTTTTATAATCAAGCACTGGTTCAAAAGGTAATCGGAATAATATTAACAGAAAACGTCTGCCTTCAAGATGGAAGCTCTGATATTTTGCTTGCACTTAGAATCAAATAGGACTACAAGTAATAAAAATGCAAAATGATTATGATGAAGTTTGAACCATATTAATGCTAAAATATGGTTTCTGTTTATCTCTTGAGAGTAAAGAGCATATTGTGCAGAAACTTCTGAGTCAATTAAAAACTGACCTCCTCCACGATCCGGAATACTTCAACCACAGATCTTGCTTGTTTCTCGTGAGCTGATAAAGGTGTCCAATCCTAACCCCATAGATGATCAAGAAAAGAGAGAGCTTATAATCAATTGCATCAAACAATTGGACAGTTAGGACTTAGGAGAGCCAGCGATGCCGTTCAAAGTTTCTAAAGTTAGCTAGGCACATCCAACACAGTGAAGTCAAAAGTGACAAACTACAGGTAATCAGGTACCAGTTGCTAACTGTTTCCTAGTCAGAAGATATGGCACTTGTGAAGCTTAAGTAGTAGGTGGTTTGATTGTACATTTTCTGGAATTGAAAGATATAATCTCCCATCAACTGCACCATTCACAAAATGCACTCTCACACACATTAAAGTTACCAGCTAACAGGTGTTCCATGGTCCAGTTGGCAAGTAACAGCAGGCCACATAAAACACCATTGTGGCAGGCTGGTAGTTGTTATGCTACCACAAACATGCAACGTAGATTCCTACCTGACTGCAATTATAAATTTCACACCCTAAACTGTATTATATGATTCATCAATATACCTCACAAACATTGTGGTGAGTATGTGACTGGTTTTAGCAAATGATAGTAACTGATACAGATTACAACAGTGCCATTTTTATACACAAAAAGGCAGAGAGCTCCCTTATCTTCTGTACAAACGTGTGTGCAGGGACATCACCTATGAATATCACTAAATGCAAAAACATATGCACAATTAACTATTTGCACCATTTCACAACATAAGTCCACAATGGTTATGCACATAGACCAAGGAGACACCAAGTCTAATGGAAAGTGGATGAGAAATGACAAAATTATTGAGTATTCCCTGTTCAATAGCACGCTACTACTACTCAACCTTTTACAGATTATTAACTAATAAAGAAGTAAAGTAGCAGTGAACTTCTGCGGAATAACAAACCTCTATCTCAATAGTACGTTTTGTCCACTCCAAGACATTCTCATGTTGAGCATGCAGCCATTGGAGAATAAGGGGTGAAGAAAAGCGACCTACCTGTTGGATTCAGGTGTCATTTATTTAGATGTAAACATGTTCTGGAAAATGCCAAGTGCCATAAAGATATTCCAACAGGGCTTGTTATAAAGCCCCCCAAAAAAGGAGCAAAGGCATATTATCCAAAAAAAATACTTGATGTTATTCATGGAGGTTTGTCCTAGTAACGAACAGAAACTGATGAGATGTTAAGAAAAAATTCAAATGTCAAGGTCTTTGGGCAACTAAAAGCATCCAATATTTAGACACAAATGGCAGCCCAAAAGAAAACCATGAAGCAAAATTGCAAGTAAAGTGGCAAGGCAAGGGACTATCCCAGAAAGGTGATATATTGAAGAAACGTCAAATCATCTAAGACAAGGACATCAATCAGGACACACGACAGCTTAACAGCAGAAAATGATGTGTCACTAAAAAAGGCAATAAAAGGGATCGATTAATAGTTTGCCGGTAGTCAAAGTGCCAAACCACTCGATTCCAGAATTCCGAGTAACTTATGTAACAAAGGTTATATAGTATTCCCTCCATTACAAATTGTAAATCTTTCTGGCTTTTCTAGGTACATAGTTTTTGCTAGGCACTTAGATATACATTATGTCTAGATACCTAGCAAAAAATCGTATGTAGAAAAGCCAGAACGACTAACAATTTGGAATGGAGGGAGTACTTAGTGCAATATCAAATCATAGAGGAGACAATGTAAGATGTCTCATTCCATAGGAACCATGATGAAGGTGAAAAGGACAATATTTTTTTCTTGAGTTAATAGGAAAAGATTATTTCACCATTGATAAATAAATAAAACCAAGACAAAGGAAGTGCTGCATGAGTCAATTTAATAGATGAAGGACCATTTTTTTCTCGAATGCGCAGTAGAGCTCCGCATAAAGGACAGTTCCAAACATTAAAGTACTTATCATGAATATTAAGAACATTGTGATGCCTTACCATGTATGGCTTTAAATAGTTGGAGAATGAAGACCGAACAGCTTCCCCGTACACTGTATAAAGCTTCTGAGCTATAAAGAGCTCAAAATTATTTGATGCTGCCAGTATCTCTTTTGAGTTTTCTGAATGATCTGTCCTTTCCAAGAAAAGTTCCTAGTAGCAAATAGCAACACTAAACGTAAATGCAGGATCCCCTAATAAAGATACCATAGCTGTACAAGGAGTTGAACTAACCAATTGTTTTCCATACAGCATGTGTAAGAAAATTAGAGCTACTCTTTGAGCTTCAGGATAGTACTTGTGAAGTATGGGACTGAAGTCAGTGCACTCTTTCTCTGCCACTGCCTTTAGCTCATTTGCAAGAATTGTCAATGGATGCTTAAATTCGGAATCTGAACGGCCATCTGATGAAATTAGGGCCTAATGGAGCATAATTAAGTATCAAGAAGACATTACACTGTTAATTATTTAGTTATCAAATGAAACTTCTAAGCTTAGACCCATGGATTGTTAGCTCACTTGCTTATATGCAGCATGGATGGATCTGACAATGAGTAAATGGATCAACTTCGACTCTGGTGTACTCCCTACTGGGCTCTCAATGAACTGAAAATGACCCAAAACAGAACAAAGCGCTTCAAAGATTAAAAAAAACTCTTAAAAATCAGTATTCAATGAACCGTAATACATCATCGAAGAGCGAATAAGAGGTCAGTATCAAACACAAAGGACGAATAAACAGATACCAAGAATATGATAAAAAAAAATACTAACATTCATAAAAAAAACGATGATACTTACGATGACAAACAACAATTTAGATTATGGAATATGTTAAAAAACACTACACATGAGATTCTGATCCAAGTGAAGTTTTATTAATTTTTTAACTACTCATGTTCTGCAAATAATTATTAGTACAAAATCAGAAGAAATTGTGTGATAATTATATCCATACTCGTTGAATAAAACATTTAAGGGAAGATCTAGTATTGATACATTCCAATAAAGAATTCCAAAATCCAATGCAAAGTCACAAACTAAAAAACTAGAGCTGTCCTAGAGAATTTTAGTTTCTGAAAAGTTCCTAGCTTAGGAGTAACATGGAGCTTCAATATAGTTTACACTCGAGGTATTTCTGGGCTTCTGGCTACTTGATTTTGATGAAACACAATCATTTCTGATTGAATAGAATGTTTTATAACCATAATGATGTTTCCTCTAAAACATAGTGTCATCTTAATGGTAGAGGGTTGAAGCCTAATGGACAGGAGTTAGCCCCAAACTTCAGACATACTAGTACCAGAGCAAAAGCATTAGAAATCTAACCCTTATTTCTTCAAAATTGTCCTCAGTGGAGTTTGTCGCCAACAGCAAGACCAAGTTCAGTGTGGCCTCAAAGAACGAGTAGTTATTCTGTTGCAGGAAGTCAAGTCAAGAAAAAAAAACTTTATGGTAGTACTGTGGCCTTCTATGAAATATCACAAGACATCATACAATACTGATTTACATAGGTTAAGTACCATCAATGGAATTAATTAAGAGGAAACACCAAGCCCTTCTTTCCAAATTGACATAAATTTTCGTTCCTACAGTTTCTTACCTATCAAGACTGTCATACTATGACACTAATTATATTCACATCATGCAGGTCACATTACCATACTTTTACTTTTAGTTAGTTCATCACTTGCATTGACAAACCTCATACAACATATGGTCATCATGCAAACAATAAAGGATGGCCTACCTACATCAGCAACAGGCTTCTGAGTTCTGAACTTGGTAACAAGAAATTAGGTGACTAACTGTTATCCATGGAATTTTATTTGTGTTTACATTCTTCGTCCACAATGAACTTACAGAAAGAGTATGGATGAATATTTTGTCAGATTATGTGACAGAAAAATTAAAAAAATTAAGCCGTTAGATAAGCTAATTAGGTAATGGGCAACCGCAACGATAAGGAATAATGTTATCAGATCAAAAAGAAAAAAATCCCGACCCTGGGGTAAGACCTCCCCTGAGGCACTGACACGGTAGAAGATTCTCTTCTACAGGGTCAAGAAAAGGCTATGAACCACGGCTACTCAGGACAGACTACTAATGGTGAGAACACGCCTGCAGCCGCGCATCATGCTACAACCGTTAATGGACCACATATTTCACTGAAAATAGCACAAGGAGTGGCCTTTTTTGTGAGAACGGAGATTTGAGCTCCCGACCTGTAGGTTGCACTTCTGCTTCCCTACCACTGCGCTAGGCGCACGTTTTCGATGTAATCAGATCATATAACAGAGTAAACAATATATAAAAATTGAATTTCCTTAATAAGCATGCTAAAACAGGAAGGCACAGAAATTAGTCAATGATGTACCGGAAGAATCCGTCTGCTGAAAAACATACAGTTACAAACAAGGTATGTCAACTAACCTTACTAAAGTATGCATGATAATTGTCTAGCTGTCTGCGGCACCAATCATTTATTTTGAGTAGGGCACTGTCAACCAAACTTAGAACCCTGTTGCCACCACAGGCATCCACAGAACAAATAAAGCTGTTTGTATATAACTCTATTTCTTTAACGTCGTGGTGCACTTGAAGTTTCTGTATCTGAAGGCTTGCATGTTTCAGTAGAAGAATCTCCCCAGTTTGACAAAACTGAATGGAAGGAAAAAAAATTATATGAGTATGCCATGGGTACAAACAAGGTAACACTAATAAAACAGTCAGGTATCAATAAGGCTGCTTCAATGGACAAAAGAAGTTTTCCCTGCCTCTAAGCAGAGTAAAGGCAAATCAGTTTATTATGGTTCACAAAACTTTGATTCACCATAGAGCAGCTCCTTCTATTCAATAGAAAGCATCGTTGTATCACAATGTCCGTCCATTCTAAATGTCAACAAGTTAGCTCCTATTGCCTACAAATATACTAGGTGCTCTTGCAACAAAGGAAATGCAGAGACATAATGGATGAGCCACAAATTCATAATTCACTAGTTCGTGCTATCAAAAAGGGGCAACGGATGCTATCCGAAAAGGAGAAAGGGCAAACTATAGCAGTAAAAAGACCTTCTGGAAAAGCACCCAAGCATAGAAGATGTGGTGCAACTTCTCAGTAATGCCCAGTATAGGCCAGGTCAGCTTTGCAGTTTCCAGTATCTCATCAGCCTCCTGGTAGTAAAATTAGATAGCACATTCAGAAACTCAGGATGCAACACTGCTGTCCACGAACAAATCAGCTATGTGGATGTGGTAGCAGGGTGTGATCTTTTTTAAGCAGACCAGAGAGGATATAATGATATATAGTGAGTAAGAAAAAAACAAACCTCTACAAGTTGTCCATCTTCAAGAATATCAAACACACTGCAAAGTAACTTCTCATATAGCCTAAAATTAAAATGATAGTTATGGGTCCAATGGTAGGTCTCATCTTTAATGTCGAACTTCTTTGTCAGTGCACAAAGTTTTGCGTTGTATCTTTCAATGATAGTCAAGACCTCGACACGGCCCTCAGGAACACTTACAACCCAGTCCTGGAATTGTTAACGATGCATATATAAAATGAAATCAATACTGTGAATCAGTCCGTTGCAAAGAGAAAGATGAAACAGTTGTTTATTTTTGAGATAGATACTAGTATCATTGCTAGTACTTGCCTCTGTACTTTTTAGCTTAGAGAGAACTATCCGTAATGTCTTGCTCATATCATACTCAAGAGATGCTGAGAAGAGAAGTAATTCTTCAAGAACGTTCGCCTGGATAGCAGAATCAGAGACAATAGTAAGACAGACACCCATACTGGCATACTGCAGATAGAAACGATTATAAGTGCTTGCCTGTCTTTTCTGCCATTGCCCACGCAATCTTTCTGTTGGAAAATCAAGTTTGGCAACAGAACTTAAGAGCTGTAGTGATATACGGGGCACATCAAGTGTTTCTTTCACTGTCTTCAAACTAATATGTCTTAAAGCTCGTTTAGTCAGTGCGTCCATAGATTCAGAAATCTGGAAGAATTTTGCCTAATGAGCCCTCTCTAGATTATATTCTAGCCTAGTAGTGAAGATATTACTCAAGAAGTAAATTCAAAATGACCGTTGAATAAAAAGGAGGCAAAAAAAACTTCTAATCTCTAGAGTCTCGAGGACAGCATAGAAAATGTCATTTTAAAATTGTTTAAACGGACTGATGAAAGCGAGAGTAGAAAGGTTCCTCTGATATGTTAGCTAAGAATTTTGCTTCCTAAGATCATAGCAGACTCTTGTACTCAGCAATAAAATGAAATAAGGGAACCAAAAATCGATAATATCTGGCATTCATGTTTACATTGAAGAATATTGTTTCTTAAACTAACATGAAACAGACAGTGAATACCCAAATTTGTTTCTTAAACTAACATGAAAAATGACCAATTTGTGAAGCAGACCTTACCTCCATTTGTACTCGGATCAAATCAAGAATGTGGGCATAGCCATCTTCCACCTGAGGTGATGGATTTGATCCTTCAGTCTTAGTTCTTCGACCCTTCAAGAATTTGTGCTTCTTTTCTCTTTTTTCTTCAGAGAAGTGTACTTTTCCACTGTTGGAAATGTAATGTTAAGGAAGCTGAGTTAGAATTGTAAATGTATACCTCAAATATGAAGACACACCATGCAGTTAACACAAACAACCAGGTAGACACGTTTTGTAGAAAATTACCTGACAAATAGAGAAGCTAGAAGGACCTCATAAGCTGTTTCTCTCATATCATCATCAGATAGTTCTTGAGTTAAAAAACAAAGAATAGAATTAGCTCTAGAAAACAAATTAGGTTATCCCCCACACGCTTTGTCTTCTTAAAACAGGGTAGAAACTAGAAAACATAAGTAAACTATATGCTATCATATATTCCTATATCTATGATTTGATACCAATATCCAAAGAATAAGAGCATTAAAAATGAAACATGTACAACTTTTTACCTGTAGTTAGCCTAGGCAAACCAAGAGAAAGAATATCCACTTTCTTCACATGCTGAGGAGAAATATCGGCCAAATTATCATCATTCGAGCCATATCCTATTCCTGAGGAATTAATAGCATCTCTGAAGAAATCTATTCGTTCAGTTGGTTGTCCTGCTGAACTTGAGTTGCCTTGTACAGGTGCCTGTGGCCCAATGCTAGGTGCTGCTTCCTTTGGAGGGGAATCAGATGGCCGTGGCCTCGAAAGAAGAAAATAAGAGTTCCCTGATGGCGACCCAATCTGGACGCAATTAATTATGTTAAGATAAACCTGTACACCTATTATAATACTCCACAGAAAATGTATGTAACAATAGAGCACATGGCTGTTCGTCGATACCAGAAGAAACAACACGTTATGCCAAATTATGCACATGTAACTATGGAGGAGGAGTGGAACACTCAAACAAATTAGCGATCTTAATTTTGATAGTAGGCTTTTAAAATCCAAAGAATGGAAGGAACTGAGAAATGGTAGATTAAGGAGATCTAAGAATTAAGTAGGTAATGGTAAGATATGACTACATAACCATTTCATTACAAATTTTGAGTACAGCTGGCCTTGTTTAGTTCCAAAAAAAATTTTGCAAAATTTTTCAAATTCCCCGTCGCATTGAAACTTGCAGCACATGCATGGAGCATTAAATATAGATAAAAAAATAACTAATTGCACAGTTTGCTTGTAATTTGCGAGACGAATCTTTTGAGCCTAGTTAGTCCATGATAAGACAATATTTGTCAAATACAAACGAAAGTGCTACGGTGTCCATTTTGCAATTTTTTTTTGGAACTAAACAAGGCCTCAGGATCTAATCGTTTGTTCGAGAAAGAAAGTATCCAATGGTTGGATCATTAGATGGAAGGCTCATAAATGTATCGGATGGTTTAGATGCATTTGTACCTGAGTTGTACTAAAGCAGTCAAATTAGAAGTGTTTCCCGTACATAAAATTGACAGATATCCTAATTAAATTGTGATGCTGAAATCTGTAATAACCTCGATGGTTTTAAAGATCAAGCACTAATCAACTCTGATTAAGAAAATACTGGAGAAGCATGCTGCTTACAGTTGAGGAAGTTCATGCATAGTGGCATATTAGCATAAGAGCCGTGCAGCCTTTTTGTAATGAATTCTCAACTCCCTATTGCAGTAACTATATTGAATTCAATTGCATAACTACGAGACAGCTAATGAGTTGCAAAATTTTAGAATTCAAAATGTTACGTAAAACTACAAACATCCAACAATATATAGCCCCAATCCTACCAACCGTTCACAGACACTTGACGTCAAAGGGGGTGTTTAGTTCCCCTCATATTCCAAAAAATTTTGGGTTTTGGTTCATCATTTTGCAAAGGGGAACTAAACACCATGCAAAAATTTTGGCAAAAAGGTAGTTATTCTCCATTTTGGATTTTGGCCTCAAGAGGCCCAAAAAAAAAACCAAAAAAGCCTCATGAGGGCAATAAATTCTGCATTTTGGATGGAACTAAACATGACCCGGAAAATTTTGGTATTTTACATTCCATCATTACAAAGTAGTTTGCATTTTGCATTTTTTTTTGGAACTAAACACCCCCAAAGAAGAAGACTTATTTCGGGATATTTCAGAATCAATAATAACAATCCAACAAGCAACGATGAAGATCAGCTCAGGCCGAAATGGCAAGGGAAATTCATTGGTGAAATCGCCACATACCATGATAGGGTACCTCCTCTCATCGAAGTACCTCCTCGTGGCTTCCGAAGCATTAAAATGGGCGCCTGAATTGATCAGAACTCGAACCATCAGGTGAATAAATAAACCCGCCGATCAAACACACATGACCAAGGTACGCGCGAGGGCACGGAGGGGGTTCTGCCTGCCTTACCGGAGGCAACGCACTCGAGCGCGTAGTCGGCGCTGACGGCGTCGAGGTCGACGCGGGCGAGATCGAGGGCGCGGCCGCCCCCGCCGCCGGCGGAGAGGAGGAAGCCGAGGAGCCTGCGCCGGTCCCGGCGGTACACCTCCAGCATCGACGCCGCGTCCATGGCCCACCGCGCGCGGGTGCTCGTCGAGGCCGAGGGTTTGGGCGCGGGACTAGAGGATTCCTGCCTGGCTCGGGGGAGGCGGAGAGGACTGAGGAGACTGGCCCTGCGACTGTGCGAGACTGCGCGCAAATCACAGCCGAGGGACAGGGACAGGGGCTTTGGTGCGGTGAACAAGGCCGCACGCACGCGTGAGGCGGAGCGGAGATGGGAAGAAGGCAAAGAAGCAGACCGCGCCGGGGCCCCGCGACGCAGCAAAACTGGACGATGCGTACCCGGCACGGTCCGCCTTCCTCCTTTCAAAATTCGTTTTCCTCCGGCGGCGCTCTAATTTTGCTGTCATTTTTTTTGGAATAAATTTTGCTGTCACTTTGACAGGGTAGGACGCATGTGGCGACCGGTGCGACGCGTTCCCGCCTCGTTTGTCTGATAGACCATGGTAAAACTCTTGGTTAATTTATTATAAGAGAAAAAATATTATTAAATGATTAATAAATTTAACTAATAAAATGAAGCAAATAAGGTATTCAAAATACAACTACGCGAGAGGGTCACGGGGTGATTTGAATCATCCCAGTCCGGCCGTCCCACTCTGGCCATTTTGGGCATTGAGGCCTTGTTTAGAGCATCTCCAAGGGCTTTCCATTCTCAGCTTTGCATTTCAGGGGATTTGCAAAGTTGCAAATGAGTTTGCAAAGTTCCCAAAGGGGGGATCTCCAACCGTTTTGCATTCTCATCAAGTC
>Ga0182004_10003006_pt1 | contig 13293 bp, 13 predicted proteins | sample Sormic07211540_1_FD_120479 | JGI IMG/M metagenome (GOLD analysis project Ga0182004, IMG submission 120479) | Endophyte microbial communities from Sorghum bicolor roots, Mead, Nebraska, USA - 072115-40_1 MetaG | ecosystem: Host-associated > Plants > Roots > Unclassified | place: USA: Nebraska...
ATTACACAGTTTGTCTGTAAATCGCGAGACGAATCTTTTGATTCTAGTTAGTTCATGATTGGACAATATTTGTCAAATAAAAACGAAAGTGCTACAGTAGCGAAATCCGAAATTTTTTCGGAACTAAACAAGGCCCTATACTATCTACTTTTTACTTCACTACATTGCAAATCTGGGAATCAATCATATAGATTTCTCCAATTACACATCAAATCTGACACCAAAGTCTGCACATACCTAAAGCTGTACACCACAGTCCTGCAAGAGCATCTATATACTTCTTCCCATTGATGTCATAAACGTAAGAACCCTGCAAATGGGCCACAAGATGTAAGGCGCCACTGACAACCACTGCAATGTGACAAGAAACGAACATGCTAATATCCATTTTCAAAAGCCTGTGCTGCACTGTAACAAGGAACCGAAAACTTGTACAGTGCAAGAGCGCCAAACCTCTGATCTCTCTATAACCAATGGATGTAAATCAGTGCTCTGCCATCCTGCTGTGAATGGAGCCAGCATGCTATGCCCCTTAAACCTGACATACAGAATATATTTTAGCATAAACAGGACAAATCATATCTGCACAGACGTTACAACCTAGCTCACAGTAAACTGTCAAAATCCTGCAGTTGGAAATTCTACACACCCATTTTCTTCTGTCGCCTGAAGTGAAGGTTCAGAACTGTAACATCTGGCAGGTGACTCTGAAAAACTATGTCCCCCTTGCAACCTTCCAGCACTAGCAATGTATTTCACCAGCCTGCTAACCTGCATGGCGGCGTGAGGAAAAGTGATCAAAGAAAAATGAGAGGGGATCAGATATAACAGCTTAAAAGGACACAGACTGAAACAAAAACTATTTGCAGTGTTCTCTGTTCTGAACTACTCGAGGTCGAGCGTCAAAACTGTCCGAAAGGAAGTAATGATCTTGAACCAAGCCATTACAGTTTCAGTTCACGCAAGGAGAGGTTATAACAATAATATCAAGAATGGAACCAATTGCATCAACACAAAAGATTTGAGTCCACATAAGCTGCTTAACTCTGCTCTATCAGGCATCAGCTGCTCGGCCAAGAAAAAAAAAACAAGAAATCCTTTTTTTTCTCTGCCATTAACCTAACTAAAAACCTTATCTACGTCCCATTTCTGACCCCAAACGATTTTTTTCGTAAAAATACAGAAAACAGCTTTTTTTTTTTTTTTAGTTCGTGCGCACCGCTGGCGCTGGGCCTGAAAAACCAAACATGGTTGAGGACACAGCCGCCTATCTCCATTATCCACGACCATGATCGAGAGGTCATCACCTGGGAGGAGGCGGCACTGGATCTGCGGAGGCCTTGTGCGATCATCTCGTCTCGCCGGGGCCCGGGGTTCCGGTTCCGCCAACCTCCTCACTCCACTTCACTCAGTTCACGGGTTCTTGGAAGCTGAAACTGGGGAGGAAGCGAGAGGGACAAGCTCTGGGTGGAGGACGACGGGGACGTGGTGGAATTTTATCCCGTGGATTTCTGTCGCATCCGAAAATTGCGGGCCCCGGGGGACAAGGGGCTAAGATTTGCTACGTCCATCCTGGGAATCGCACACGCGTACGTGCATGTACAATGAATCTGCCCTGAAATTTAGCTTGTGTTCGGCGTTAGTTATTATGAGGTGAAAATCGGGTATCAATTATTACTCCCTTTATTTCAAATTATAGGATATTTTGACATTTCTATACATATATAAATTTTGCTTTGTATCTAGATATACAATTTATGTCTAGGGACATGCAGCAAAAAAAATCAATGGTTCTAGAAAAAACCAAAATGTATTATAATTTAAAAAGGAGGGAGCATCACATTTTATTAATCCAAAATCCAATCTATAAAAACTGTTTTAAGTCTTCAAAAGCTTGTTTTTCAACGAGCCACAAAATTGTTCTTTTAAAAAGTAAGCACCCAAACAATACGAATAGGTGAAAAAAGATCATCAAGACACTTAATGACAAAAAAATCTTAATGATATATACATAATAATTAAAAGAATACCTATAGCTAGTAAGTTCTCTAGACAAGATTAGTGAAATTAGCCATCTCATGGTTTTACTTTAAGTTTTGTCAGTGTGGCGTCATTTACAGACTCGATTCATTGATGTTATCCAATGTTACCCTAAAATTTAGATGGTAAACAAACAGCCTAAACAATCGGTCATTTAGACCATTTAGATGGTGTTTAAATACAGTAAAATGGATTAAATGGTTTTGTATATTCCACTAAATTATATGTGCATGTGAAAAATCAAAATATATACTAGTAAGTATACATATTTATGCATGTAAAAGATAACTATTCTAGCAAGTACAAAAAAAAATAGTTTTCGAGAAAAGAAGTACACAAAATTTAAGAAGAAAACTAAATGGTCAATCAATTAGCCATTTACTAGTGACGTTTATGTTCATATTTGATGGTCGTTTAAGGCCTAACAACACCGTTGGTCTTCGTTCATCGTTTAACATTAAAAAAACAAATAGGATATTATCAAAGAGTGATAAAAAATACATATATGCATATTACATACTTTGATAAAAAAATGAAGAAAGAGAAAGATGCTAGTTGCGGTGGCAAATGGCAAGAGCATCTCCAACAGTTATGTATATTTCACTTGCCAAATGTTGTCTTTTAGCAAGTTGTTATAATAATTTACCAAGTTGAAAAGAGGCCATCTCCAACAATTCCCTATTTTAAGTTGCCAAAACAAAAAAAAAAGAGGAGGGCCCACCAGGTCCGGTTGTTGACTGGTACTCCCCCGACACGTTCCCTTCATTGCGCGAGTGTGATCGTGACCGCGATCTGCTTTCTTCGTGGTCGACCACGACTTCCCGTCCGCCTTCCTCACGCGGCCACAGCAGGATCGCCATGCCCTTTGTAATCCTCCCGTCGCAGGTCAGCTACTCCGCCAAGACTCCATCTCATTGCCCCTCTCGACCATCCTATAGCAGTCTAGGTGATCTAGGCTTTCTTCTTGATCTCTATGTTCGGTTAGGTAATCTAGGTTTTATTCTTCATCCTCTCTACTCGTGGTCAGGAATCATGCCTAGGAAGAGATCCCGTGCGTGAAGAGTATTGGAGGACTCATCATCTGATGATGATGAATCCCTAATATTAGCGACTGCTCAAATTGTGCAAGCCTTCTCCAATGAAAAAGGAAGACACGATGGCTCTATCAAAGGTCATAGAGTTATGTACTGTGATAGAGAAGGCGGCCACAACAGGATGTACCAAGATTATTTATCAGACAATCCAACATACACTCCCGAAATGTTCCGTCGAAGGTTCTTGCTCTTACAATTTTGCATGAATTTGTTTCACATGCTAAAATTTTATTTTAGTTCTTAATCTTTAGTTGTCTTCTTCAGGTACAGGATGTCTAGAGAGCTTTTCAAGCGCATAATAAATGCTATAGAAGAGCATGATGATTACTTTGTCCAGAAAAGAAATGCGGCCAATGTTCTTGGATTGAGTTGCTTCCAAAAAGTCACTACCGCAATGCGTATGCTCACCTATGGGGTTCCAGCTGATGCGATAGATGAGTACGTTCACATTGGCAAAAGTACTGCACTTGAGAGCCTGCGTGCGTAAGTTTGTTCGGGCAGTTATTGAAGTTTTTGGTGATGAATACCTTAGGTATCGAATGAGGCGGACATAGCACGCTTACTTGCAATGGGTGAGAACTGTTAGAAGATAGAGTTAGTTGAGTCACCCTAGATATGGTGGTTGGGAGATCACGGTTGTTAGAGAGATCTTGTGGTTGTTATTGATCTATATATCTCTTGTAATCAACTTGTTGTACAAGCCTAAGGGCACTATATTAACATCTATCGAGTACCGGTTGAGGTATCTCGTTCCAGTATATTTTACATGGTATCAGAGCCTAAACTCCTAACGGAGGAAAATCCATGGCGTTCCCTCATCTAGCCTCGTCGTCCAATACATCTGCTACCCCCTCTTTCGCCTTCACCATGACTAAGACATTAGCCCACAACAATTATCCCATATTGAAGCTCCAAGTCATGTCGGCGCTTCGCGGCGCTCAGGTGGCATCCTTCATTGAATCCACCGCGGTGCCGCCAGTACCCTTTCTCAAGGTGGAAGGCGATAGCAAGGAGGAGGCGAAGCCGAACCCTGACTATGAGTCCTGGGTTGCTAAGGATTAGTCGGTCCTATTTTTCCTTCTTGGATCTCTGTCCAAGGAGATCTCTGGTCAGATTCCCACCACAGTGGCGTCTGCACGGGAGTTGTGGACGGCCATTGAGGACATGTTTGCGTCGCAGTCTCGCACACGCATTATTAGTACATGGATGGCGCTGACAGCGGTCTCCAAAAGCACGTCGACGATCAGCGAATACTTCCAAAAGGTGAAGACTCTAGCCGACGAGATGACATCGACAGGGAAGAAGTTAGAGGATGAGGAGCTGGTCTCCTACATCCTTAGTGGCCTGGACATCGAGTACGATGCAGTGGTCTCTGTAGTGGCCTCACACGTTGAACCGATCTCACTTGGGGAATTATATACCCAGCTGGTGAGCTTTGAGCAGCAGATGGAGATTCGTGGCGGTGGTGGTCAACAGTCATCAGCAAACCTTGCTGCAAAGGGAGGACATGGCAATCAGTCATGAGGAGGAGGCCACGGAAATCGTGGAAGCTTCGCCCGTGGAGGCAGGGGCGGCCGTGGAGGTGGCGGGCGCTACGGCAACAGCAACTTCCTCTCCGGCGTCTTCTGCCAGCTATGCGAAAAAGAAGGTCACATTGTCGTCAAGTGCTTCAAGCGTTTTGACCCAAACTTCACCGGGTCACCACAGAAAAGTGTGTCGTCTGCGACCACAAACTCATATGGAGTTGACACCAATTGGTACATGGATTCGGGGGCTACAGATCATGTGACCGGTGAATTGGAGAAACTCAGCGTTCGTGACAAGTACGTCGGAGGCGATCAAGTCCACACTGCAAGTGGAGTAGGTATGAGAATCAATCATGTTGGTCATACTACTTTGCATTCCCAAACTAGTAAGATCCATCTAAATAATATTCTTCATGTTCCTCATGCCAACAAAAGCTTAGTTTCTGTCAATCGCCTAACCCGTGATAATAATGCCTTTGTTGAGTTTCATCCCAATCATTTTCTTGTCAAGGAATAGGTCACGAGGAGGATGCTTCACAGCGACCGATGTGAGAACGGCCTCTATCCCCTAAAACTTTCATCCAGTAAGTAGGTGCTTGGTGTGTTCAAACCAAGCATCTCCCTGTGGCACCGTCGTCTAGGACATGTTGCTACACCTGTCGTTCAGGAAGTCCTTAGTCGTCATAAACTCTCGTTTGTTAGGGATCAAGAGAATAAAATGATATGTGATGCATGTCAGCGTGGTCAAAGTCACCAATTACCTTATCCCAAGTATACTAGTGTGTCATCGAGTCCTTTTGAGCTTGTCTTCTTCGATGTATGGGGACCGGTGCCAACATCTGTTGGTTGGCACGATTACTATGTAAGCTTTATCGATGACTATAGCAAGTACACTTGGATCTATCTATTGCGTCATAAATCTGATGTTTTTCGCTGTTTTAATGAGTTCTAGAACATGGTTGAACGTCAATTTAACTCAAAAATCCGTGCTGTCCAGTCCGACTGGGGTGGAGAGTAAAAAAGCCTTGAACTCCTTTTTCTCACGCATAGGGATTGCTCACTTGGTTTCATGTCCCCATGCCCACCAACAAAATGGTGCAGCAGAACGGAAACATAGGCACATAGTTGAGATGGGTCTGTCTCTTCTTGCTCACGCATCTATGCCTCTAAAGTTTTGGGATGAGGCATTCTTAACTGCAACGTTTCTGATCAACCGACTCCCGTCCAAAGTAATTGACCACCAGACACCATATGAGCCCCTCCTTAAAAAATCTAGATTATTCTTTCTTACGGGTGTTTGGGTGTGCTGTGTGGCCAAATCTTAGACCCTATAATTCCAAGAAACTTTAGTTCAGATCGAAATAGTGTGTTTTCTTGGTTACAGTAATCAACATAAAGGGTTCAAATGTCTTGATCCAAGTGACGGGCGTGTTTACATCTCCAGAGATGTGTTTGATGAGGCTGTGTTTCCCTTTGCCTCACTTCACCCCAATGTCGGCTCTCGCCTTCGAGCTGAGATTGCTCTTCTTTCTCCTAGCCTTGCACCAACATTTACTGAGTTTGGGAATGCAATTTTAGTAGATAAACATGATAATTCTCGTCCTACTAATGGGGCGTCTAGTCCCTTGATGGCATCTGGTACTGCAGGATTGAGTTTGGAAGAAAATACTGAAGAAACAGTCCCAAACTCACATGATTTCATGTGTTGGGGAGGCCTGGAGACCATCGGCGTGAGTCCCGGAGATGATTCAGGCGGGAACATTCCCCTGGTGTCGTCTGTGCCATGACATGGATCATCCTTGGAATCAGCACTGGAAGGGGAGGTCAGCGAACCGGCGCCGTCCACTGTTCCAGGCTCAGGATCCTCTACACCGTCACCTGAAGCCACCTCAGACGAATCTCCTCCTGGTCTGCCACAGACTAATCCCGCGACAGGTCCCCAGGCAGATCGCCTGGGTAGATCCTCTGTGGAGGAGATGACTGCTACCTCCATTACAGTTGTAGCTCCATCACCAGAACATCTCACAGCTCCATCACCAGAACATCTCCGGCCCTCCACACGTCTCCAGCATGGCATCACAAAGCCGAAAGTGCGCTCAGATGGCACAGTTCGATGGTGTATGGCGAGTGGTGTTGAATCAGGAGAACGCTTCTGTAAACGAGGCATTTGCTAATCAAAATTGGATCTCTGCTATGGACAGTGAGTATGTTGCGTTGATGAAGAATCAAACTTGGCACTTGGTACCACCTCCACAAGGTAAAAATGTGATTGGTTGCAAGTGGGTATATAAGATCAAGCAACATGCCGATGGCACGATTGACCGATATAAAGCTTGTTTGGTTGCTAAGGGCTACAAGCATAGGTATGGGCTTGACTATGAAGACACCTTTAGTCCTGTGGTGAAAGCTGCCACTATTCAGCTCATCCTTTCAGTGGCTGTGTCAAGGGGTTGGTCCCTACGGCAACTTGATGTTAAAAATGCATGTCTCCATGGTGTGCTTGAGGAGGAGGTATATATGCATCAACCACCTGGATACAGAGATAAGAATAGGCCTGAGTTTGTTTGTCGATTTGATAAAGCCCTTTATGGCCTCAAACAAGCACCACGGGCGTGGTATGCACGACTTTGTAGTAAGCTTGTTCAGTTGGGTTTCACACCTTCTAAAGCTGATACGTCACTATTCTACTACAAAGGACACACAGTCATGTTTGTTCTGGTTTATGTAGATGACATCATAGTTGCAAGCTCATCCTGTGAAGCAACGTCTGCTCTACTCAAGGATCTGGAGAAGGAATTTGCACTCAAAGACCTAGGAGATCTTCATTACTTCCTTGGGATGGAGGTGAAGAGGACAGAGCAGGGTCTAGTCATGTCACAGCAGCGGTATGCAGCAGATGTACTAAAAAGAACATGGATGAATAAGAGTAAAGCGATTGATACGCCTTTGTTGGTATCAGAAAAGCTAAGTGTGAATGATGGTTCCCCTCTCGGCCTTGAAGCTGCGTCAAACTACAGGAGTGTTGTTAGTGCTTTACAATACTTGACTCTCACTCGTCCTGATCTTGCTTATGCAGTTAACAAGGTATGTCAGTATCTTCATGCACCAAGCACAGCTCATTGGAGTGCAGTCAAGAGGATTCTGAGATATGTGCAGGGTACTATCTCACTGGGGCTGTGTTTTAATAAGTCCTCCTATATGGTGGTCAGTGCTTTCACTGATGCAGATTGGGCAGGTTGTACTCATGATAGAAGATCAACAGGGGGTTTCGCCATGTTTCTGGGTCCTAATCTGGTTTCATGGAGTGCTAGAAAGCAGTCGACAGTCTCTAGGTCAAGCACAGAGGCTGAGTATAAAGCATTGGCTAATGCCACTGTAGAAGTTATGTGGGTTGAGAAGTTGCTTACTGAGTTACAAATTCCACACTCAAAGGTAGCAAGGTTATGGTGCGACAACATTGGGGCTACATATTTATCACAGAATCCAGTGTTTCATGCAAGGACTAAGCACATTGAGATAGATTTTCATTTTGTCAGAGAAAGGGTGGTGCAAAAACTATTAGACATTCGGTTCATAAGTTCGAATGATCAAGTAGCGGATGGTTTCACTAAACCGATCAGCACTGCCAAGATGAAGCATTTCAGGTTCAATCTAAACCTTGTGGGAGGTTGAGATTGAGGAGGAGTGTTAGAAGATAGAGTTAGTTGAGTCACCCTAGATATGGTGGTTGAGAGATCACGGTTGTTAGAGAGATCTTGTGGTTGTTATTGATCTGTATATCTATTGTAATCAACTTGTTGTACAAGCCTAAGGGCACTATATTAACATGTATCAAGTACCGGTTGAGGTATCTCGTTCTAGTATATTTTACAAGAACAACATGGTCGAAACCCTAGGTTCAAGAGGAGCACGAACCTCAACACCAGATCGCGTCGTCGAGCCAGGTAGCGCGCGAGATCGCCTCCAGGTCTACGACGGACTGGACTTGGGCGACGAAGGAGCAGACTTGGGCGCAACGACGGAGCGGACTTGGGCGAGGGAGATATGGACTGGACTTGGGCAAGGGAGCGGACAGACTGGACTTGGGCGACGACGACGGACTATATTGATGGAGGCGCGTGGGACTCGCGCCGAAACACGATAGAAAATTTCATTGACCATGCGGGAGAGGAAGACGCGGCCGCGGACGAGCGATGGCAACTCGGATTCGCGTGTGCAATTATACGCGCGCGACATCGTGATTTGGCAGCTCACAAGTTTGGCAAGTCACTTTTGGCAAACTGTTGGAGATTGATTTTCTCTAGTTTTGCCAAATTTTGAAGGATGGCAAGTCATATTCATATCTGTTGGAGATGCTCTTGTGAGCAAAAATATCCTCCAACAACCTTTTAAATTAGATATCTAAATATATATCTCCCTCTGTCCTGTAATACAGTGCATTCTAGTAATTTTAGGACAAATTAAGACGTTATCATTAATGTGATTAATGGTGATTGGTTGATAAATGAAAAATATTTAATGCAAAATATGTTTTTTTCTCTAGAATGTATTATATTTGAGGAAAAATTTTGAATACTAAAATACACTATATTATAGGAGGGAGGGAGTACATCTCTTTTTACATTTCTCACTGACCAAAGATAGCGAGTGAGGATGGGTCTAAGGTATGAAAAAGTTGTTAGGGATACAAAGATACAGAAAATGATTTTTACTCAAATAACTCTCTAAATAATGATTTAGAAAGTAAATCTCTTTGGAGATGCTCTTACTTCAAAAGCGTAAATTAAATGGCACTTGACTATAAGGAATTTTAATTGATTGGAGATGGCGCGGGAGACACTAGGTACAACATTTGTGTTCACCAACGGTTTCTCTTTCTCACCCACCAACTCCAGAACCTCAGTGTCAGTAGCACCCACATAAACATATTGAACTAGTGTCCTAACTCCTTTTCCCCATAAATTATTAGAATCCATTTGGAACAAGGTCATTTTTTCGGGTCCCTATGGTAATTGAATAGTTTCCTCAGGCCATCACACTGTGAAATTTCTACACTACCTTAGCCAAAAAAAAATCCCCTGAAAAATACCACATTATTGAAGTTGATTAGGATATTGCCAAAGCATACGAAAAGGGTAAGGAGACATTGAGTCAGTGTCAGCAGATTAGTGACTTCAGATAGTGATGCTGGTGATAAAGATGGTTGCCGAGTGTGCTTGGGCCCTGAAGCAATACAAACAATGCAAGTTGCAGCTGCTTTTTGGCTGTGCCATAGATTCCACTTTACTTTTCCTAGAATATCCCCGTGCTAAATCGCCACTGGTTCTTTCCTTCGATTTTCTTATCCAGTCCATTTGTTGATCAACTCCAATCAACCTAACTTTAGAGTTTGGCGTGGTGCATCCCAGCATGATTCCACCAGGAGTTGCAATACCCTTATATTGCACAAGAAATGTTGCTTATTTGCATGATGAACAATTGATTATGACTCAGTTCAGAATTCAAATTATATCAAACCACAAATATCTTCGCTGTTTTGTTTGTACTCGGGGCAAATTGCAGTTTTCGGTAAGACATCACAGCAACCATCAAATCCACAGGTATTATCCAGACAGATCCGAATCTTGAAGGTATGAATACTCAACAACCATAATTTTTTTTTCCCAAATCCCAATGGCAGACAAGGAAGCTTCTACATATGGCGAAATAAAGATCTTATCGGTAAGACTTCAGGCAAGGAAGCAATTCGGTCTTTGTTCATATTTTCCATATATACAAAAATTCAGTCATGAATTGCCAATCAATCACATGAAGCAAAGCATCCCTGAACCACTTGCTGATAACACAGCATTGTGAAACCAGAATATATACTGTTTACATCTGGATTGAGCATGTTGTCAATTATTCAGCTACACACATCTAAAGTCACTACTGACATGTTACATCGATGTTCTAGCTTTATAGACTAGCTTGATTCTAGGCTAATGCAAGGAACCTCGAAGGATCTGATATTCAGATCCCAACAACTTTACCCCTAGGCTAATGCAAGGAACCTTGAAGGGTCTGATATTCAGATCCCAACAACATTGTCCAATACCAACTTTTAGATAGTGCAGTAAGTTTTCAGAATCCGTCTTGCAAGATCGGTAGCTCCACTTTTCTTATAGATTAGATGCAGATTGAACGCTGCCTCTCTACGCACGTCACAGTACCCTGGCCTCAGGTCCTCTGGCACACGTGAACCAGCCTCGTATGGAAGCTTAGGTATGGGATGATCTTTCTCCTCGATTGCCAAAGCCTTCTCGTAGTAAACAGCTGCCAAGGTATTCAGGCCAATGTGGTGATATGCCCGAGCAATGTTGTACAAGGCTTCCTACGACACACAAACATAATTCCACTGTAACTCACCAAATTGCCGGCACTCCACAACGAAAATAGGAACATGCTAAATCAACACATTAAATCAGTATGGAAACAGAAAATCCTATTCCTATTCTTGGGACCTTGGTTAAAAAGTTCTTAGATCAACAGGGTGGAGGCACTTGGATCGAGGAACATGGTACAATACTTGTGGAAGGTTTTTACACTGCAGGAATATAATTGTTCCGATTGACATTCCCAGGACAAGGAATGTGGCATCATTCCAAGTTCCTGGCTACTATGTCCGGGACTGAAGGGAAGAGCATTATCCGCAGGAAATATCAGAAATTTAGTGCCAAACCTGACTGTTATCACAAAGGCGAAGGTATCTGTACAGGAAAGCAAAAGCTTGGACAATGCACTGGTTCTTATTCTGAAGCCTGAAGCCAAGGGTCAAACTAATCAAGGCAGTGCCTACAAAGATTTAACAATATGATCCATATCCTGTATAGTGATGCATATTGATAACAACTATGGTCACTGGTGACATACCTACACAAAGATTAATAAGAGGGTTTTCTGGGTCCAACTTATAAGCTTCCAGGTAATCCCGAGCAGCTGACTGATGCTGACTTATAGCAGTAAATCGATGCCCAGATATGATTATCGGAGGCACACAGTCAGGTTTTGCTTCTCTTGTCCGAAGGAGATGTTTGAAATGCTGTGGAAACCTGTCCTCTATTCTGCAAAGCAAATGCCAATATAAAATGTAAATTTTGAACGGCTAACTATGTTCATTCATATGTTTTTGTCCCACAGCTAGAAATATATAAACAAGGTGTCCTGAGTTCATTAGTTCAATGCTGCTGAAGGGTCCTTGAATATATTGCATTGACATGACAATCAGCTAGAACATTTACTTATCAGCATAAATTCCAGAATGGGACAAAAAAATTGGATGTTGAACAGTGTAGTCACCATTAGGCCAACATATTTTTGTGCCAGTAATTCAGGTGGGTTCTTTTCATTCTCAACTTCAGAATTCAAAGATCGGGGAACGAGTCATGATAGGTCCATTATCAGCCTTATAACAATTGACAAGCAGTTGAAGTAACCTCCCGGTAGATTAGGTCTTACAGAATTAGTGAGTCAACTTATACATAATATGTGCAAGGCTACAAGAATGAAATGTTCACTAGCGTAATACATAAATACAGAATAATGTGTATTCTAAATAGTCACCTTGATATCACCTTATAGTAGGAATTCCATGCAGCAAGAGAATATGGGTGCTGCTGAACAACATAACGGACATACTTAAAGCCATGACTGGGATCTGGAGCTCTATAAGCTATTTCTGCAAAATCAGATTGAATATTATCGAATTAAAAGTGCTGCTCCACCTGCTCTTTCCTATGCTATATTTTTTTGTTATTATTTTTACTTTCAGCCCTCAAAAGATGTGCAAAATATTGTTATAATGTTAATAACAGATGGAGTAAGTCCAAAACCCTTTCCATTGGAGAATATCTAGTCTCAAGTTGAAAGCACAAGATGGTGTTCTTTAACGATCCAATTTTACGATGTTGTATCGTATGCTACGGTAAGGTTAATAGATCTTACGAGCACCCAAGGATCTGAGTTCCTCTTTTTTGTCATCAGTGAGTGTGTCATTTCCAAGTTTGAGAGTTCGGTTGATAATCTGCAGTGCATCCCAATATCGCTGCAGCAAAGCTAATGTTCGACAAAGCTATAAAGATAAAGGTCAGAAAAGGGAACAATTAATAGTTAGGATAATACTAAAAAAAAGTACCAATAAGCAAAATAACAAAAAATAATGTGACAAAATAAGAATGGAGTCTAAGACAAAAGCATATACATCCTTTTAGTGCAAGGACTATTTTAGCTTTTAGTGCAGAAGTTGTCACAATAAGTAAATGCATCCTTATTGGAAAATGAAGTTGCAGGCAATGTTGATTTAATAAAATTATTTTTTGGTCATGAAGAAACATTCCTGCCCACTCAATCCCATCGAGACTTCTACTTATGAGTGTTGAGGTATCCAACAGATGCAGACAAAGCATAGGCAATGTTTATGTGTTGTCAGCTTCAACTGCCAAACTTGTTTAGAAACCTCTAGTGTAATTTACTCAAACTGTATGATCATTGGCTAATGTAATGTACAATAGACAACTGTGAAGATGAAACCTAGGCAAAAAAAAAGTAGGAGAATCTGGCAGAAACAAACATTCAACACAAGCTGATGATGCTCC
>Ga0182004_10003007_pt1 | contig 13289 bp, 10 predicted proteins | sample Sormic07211540_1_FD_120479 | JGI IMG/M metagenome (GOLD analysis project Ga0182004, IMG submission 120479) | Endophyte microbial communities from Sorghum bicolor roots, Mead, Nebraska, USA - 072115-40_1 MetaG | ecosystem: Host-associated > Plants > Roots > Unclassified | place: USA: Nebraska...
CCCTTTTCTTTGCCAAAGAGAAACACGGTAGCTCCCTTCCGTGACACAACCCAACCAGTCCAACCACCCCACGGGACGGCACTAGTCACGACAACTTCCCCAAGAAATCACGAGGTCCATGCATACCCAAACGGTGTCACCAAAACTCTCTGCATTTATTATGTCCAAAAAAAACTCCAAAATTGATACGCATACGGTACACCACACCATCCATGTACCTCTCAATATAGGCTATGGCCGATAAAATACATGCTACTACTACATGACTTTATCACGGTACAAGAACAGACACATGTATATGTCATGTTACTTGAGCATCTTCTTGTAGTCCTTGAAAGTGCCAGAGAACGGGGTCACCCTGCCTTCTGACACCACCCAAAGCTCGTCCACGCTTCCAGTGATGAGATGCTCGTCGTGACTCACCTGCAAAACCAACACCACCCCCGCCTTAGTCATCAACCCAAAGGAACGTCTTGCAAATTTACGCAGTGCTGTCTAGTCATACCATCAGCACTCCTCCCTGGAAGACGAGTAAACCTTGGATGAGCGCCTCAACCGCGTCCAGATCCTGCAACACAGAGCAAGTTTAACTTCAGTTCGGTTCGGTAATAGCTGCCTCCCAGACTCAGAGGAGGTTCCTAATCCTCCATGTCAAAAACAACAATTGGTATGCAGCATGGTTATTTTGCTCACAAGATGGTTAGAAGGCTCATCGAGGAGAATGATGTGTGGCTTCTTGAAGGTTATTTTTGCAAACGCAACTCTACTCTTCTGACCACCTGGAATTGCAATTGTGTTGGTTAGGATCCAGAAATCAGCAATTCTGTTCTACATGGAGATGAACCCCTAAGCAAGGATGCTATAGTTCTGCAGCCTGTTTCATCAGCTAAAACCTTCTATGGAATTGCTACGATTTCTACCTGATAAAGTATACATAGGTTGGAGGGCAAGGCTTCCTGAAACACCAAACGAACCTAGATGTGCCCTCAACTTCTGCTCAGGTACACCCTGCAAACAGTGCCATATACATTTTCTCACTTATAAGATGTCATTCAAATTCAGGTCACATGTAGAAGGAATATCCATCTTATTAGCTACCCACATGATGGAGGTCATATCCAACAAACACCAAAAGGGATGCTTCAACTTACCGGGTAGCACTTCATCATGTACAAAAGGGGATTCACTGTCAAATCAAGGCCATCAACATGATGTTGATTGAATACAGCCATGCGAACCTGTAAAAACAATCATAAGAAAATTTCAAATAAACAAACAAAAGAGAGGATCCTGCATGGCAAACATGGCAATCAACAATGATAGCAAATAGATCTTATCATTTGTGATTGGCAGTATTATGCTAGTAAACCAAAGAAAAAAAGACATTCAACATTAAGGATCAAGGTTCAGATTATTTTGTCTGATTCAGTAATGGCACTGATTGATACAAGCATCAGAACCACACCCTGACAAGTGAAAATGAATATGCACATGATGGCATCTAAATACAATACTGTTATGGAATTCGGACAATAAAGCTCAAATGACATAAATCAAAGTTCATGTAACACAACTTTGTTAAGGTAGAAAATGCAAAGCATTTGAAATAATGGCAAACACAGCTGTAGCTACAGAAGAATGAAGCACCTTAGGAGACCGGAATACGGTTCCAGAAGTTGGTTGCAGATCCCCAGATATTAGTTTCAGTATAGTGGACTTGCCAATGCCATTAGGACCAACCACTGAAATAACAAGTCAACGAGGGATTCAAAAATGGAAGAACCACAACTTCAAAAACCAGACATTAATATGCAGTAAGATTACGATGAGTGGAACAAAGAAATCATACTTGCTATGCGGCTGTCGAGGTCAATACCAAAATTCAAATTTTTAAACAAGGTAGGCCCTCCAGGGTAACCAAACGAGGCATCACTGCAAGAGTGGAAAGAATTATTCAACAGAGAACACGTGGATGTCTAAAATTTGCCTTAAAGAAAAGGTAGGAAGAATCACAAACATCCAAAAAGATTTCATAAATAGTATTAGGTATCAGAAATGAAACCTGAAGCTAATAATTGGTGGCCCAGGGCGATCATCTGGGGTTGGAAATTCAAATTTATAGCTGCAAGGAATTATTTGAACAATTAATGAGTTGATTGTAAACAAAATACCGAAGTACAATAGTTTAGGGAGCAGACATACTCTGGATCACTGACAACTGCATCAACATGTTCCATTCGCTCCAATGCCTGTGATAGCGCAGATAAGAATTTCAAGTCAGACATCAAATTTGTCACTGAACAACATCCTAGATCAAAATGCCAGCAGTATCTGTTAAGTGAAACAACTACAAAATTGTTTACATGGAGACAAGAGTGAAAAAAGTGTACCTTGATTCTCGATTGAACAAGTGACGCTCTCTTTGCATTATACCGAAACTTGTCAATGAATGTCTGCACAGAGAAAACAATTAAAGTTCATCCCTGGTCTTCGAGAATATATCAAGCAGTGCTTAATATCTTGAACAGTTTTCAGGTAATTAAAATTTCCATTCATCTTTGAGCTTATATCATGCAGAGATTTGTCTCAAGTGTTTGGTCTCACTAGGCAATGAAAGCAGGGCTAGCCCAGCTCCAGCTGCCTACAGTCTCTAATTGGCCTATTACCACGTTCAAGCTAAAGAAAGATGCAGTCTAATGACTACTACTACCTCCACTTATGTAAAAAGAATGAAAAAATGCAAAATGAAGGAATGGAAACTCGAAAAGGATCCTTCTGATTCTCAAAGAATGAGGGGCAAGGGGATTGATACCGAGAAAGATTTCTTCTTATTATAAGACGCGATTTGATTCGCATATGTTTGGTAAAAGAAAAATCTTCTCCTTTAATCATAAATGAAAACTGCTCAATGAGAACATAAAAACGTGACTCAATTGGTCTTAGTTAGTCTTCAGGACGGAGTGGAAGAAGGGCGGAGACTCTCGAACGAGGAAAAGGATCCCTTTGAAAGATGGTGTATCAGACAAGCTGGACAGCTTGTTTTCTTGACATTCTCCTTGTCTGAACATCAAGTTTCTTGTCTACGGTACAAAGCTATATGTGTAGAAACCCCATAAAATACGTGTGAGCACTTTGTTTTTGTATAGATCACCTTCAAGGTCCTTTTTTGCTTCAGAAACTACGTAGTTTTCTTGAAGATGGGCACTAAACCACTCTCAGAATGCATGATACTTGATAGAAATACAACCAACCTGCATGTGCTGTCTGGCCTTCTCATTTGTTTCAAAGGCTTTCTGCTGATTCTTAAGGTGCTCTTCCCTTGTCCTCTCAAATGTGTCATAGTCACCTTTGTAAGCATGTAGTTTTCTACCATGTAGATGAAGGATATCGGTGACAACCTAAAAAGCTCTAGTCATCAGTTATCCAGTTTAAGAAAAATATGCTATGCAAATTTTGTCAAATTAGCTCCTATGAAATGATATTGGGTGTTCATACCGTATTTAAAAACTCCCTTGCGTGTGATACAACAATGAATGTCTTTGGCCACTTCAGGAGATACGTTTCTAGCCATAACACAGCATGAAGATCAAGGTGGTTCTGGAAAGTGATGTCATTAGGATGTGCGAGCAAGTGAAGAAAAATAACCTCATATTTCCAACTTACTGTCGGCTCATCAAGTAGTAGCAAATCAGGCTCAATGAACAGAGCGCGTGCTAGAGCTATTCTCATGCGCCATCCACCAGAAAATTGTTTTGTTCGCTTGCGTTGCATTTCTGGAGTAAAACTAAGACCCTGCAAATAATTCCTCCATTCAGAACAGTGCAATGAAAATATGTAATATGAGCACGATGTGCAAATCACCAAATCCTATGTTGTTCCTAAGATCAACATGCACAAATCCTACATGAACGGATGCACTCCAAGTACAAAACATCAAAGAAACGTGATCGCCCTTATTGAGGATTATCTATTTCAAGACACATAGTTGCATACTGATGCTTGAAAGAAATATTGATGTGTAATCAAGGTAAGTGCTGAAATCAAAACCAGAGCAAAAGTAAGCCAATGACATGAGTGGTACAAACAAGGAAATAAAACAGACCGCCAAAATTGATGCCGCACGAGCCTCTGCTGCATCTGCATCAATGAGCTCAAGCCGTTTATATATCTCCTCAAGCCTCTTGCTGATAGAATCTTTGTCAAGGCCATCCTTGCTCTTGCCAGAGCTCTGCCCAAACTCAGCCTCAATCTCTAAATCTTTCTGCAAAACAGTGGCAACAATTAGCAGATGGGCAGAACACATGACAGAAGTAGAAAATTCAAAGGAGGAAAACCATCAAACAATTATGACCCTAGTCAACCTGTTGTTGAACCAGACGAGCTTCTTCCTGCAAAAGTTGAACTCGTTCGACATCGGCATTCAGAACACACTGCAAAGCTGTTGTATCATCACCCACGACCTCTTGCTCAACATGCAATATCTGGCAGTTCTTGGGAATACCATCAATCGCATGCAATGCCATCGCTCTGAGAAAAGATGTCTTCCCGGTCCCATTCCTTCCAACAAGACCTGAAACAGGTAAATAAGAAACTCTGAAACTTGCAGGGTATCGTTTCAATGAAAATTTTTACAGATATGTATAAACGGAACTGGACATGCATGCTTCCTGGGCCCTGGCCACAGTTTTATTATCTACTGAAAGCTACCAAACACCACAAAGTACTCACCATAGTGCCTTCCAAAAGCAAGTGTTATAGTGGCTTCTTGAATTAGATCACGACCACCAACAGTGACACTGAAGTTCTCCATATGTATATCCCTAACAGCTGGCCCACCATCATTACTGTGGTTTACATAAACAGGAGGCATTCCAGCCCTAAGTGCCTCCATCTCCGCGACATGTGTTTGATATTGAACCTGTACCAGCAAGCAGGACAGTACATAGAAGAAAGAAGAGCATAGTCAGGAAGGAAAACTTGCATCTGCAAATAAAATAACAAAGTGGGGAAGATGCTGAACATCAGATGTATACTACCAAGAATTGCATCATGTGGCGATCTAAGAGAAGTCTTCTGCAAAAAAAAGATTACCTCTCTTTGCCTCTCCTCTTTTCTTTTCCTCCGTTCAATCTTGGCTTTATCACGAGAAGACAGCAGCGGTCCGTCGAATACTTCTGGTTGAGGCTTTTTTGGAGCGATGTCATCGTCCATCCCCGCATTCATTCGTAACGGTGTAACAAGGCTGCGCATAACTTGTTTGGGTTTCACCAGACCATGCTTTCCAAACTTTTCACAAAGCTTACTGCAGACCTATAGTGGACCGAAACAAGACACACGTAAGTGCTTCTGCATTTAAGTATCAATCAGCAATCTATGTATTATCCATTTCCCAAGTGAACAGATTTCCTCAATGGCTTTCAAGGCTCTCTAGATATTATAGCATGACCAAGGGGGGAAAATGCACAGGTGGCACCACAGAAATGAACATCTAAATTGCAGAAAGTGTCAGGAAGTAATGAAGCTAGGCTCCAATTCAAGCTGGTCTGATGACAACTGAGTCACATTGAATTGCAAAATGTTAGCACTACACCAACTAATTCCGAACAGCTATCCTCAAATTACTCATTGGATGACACACCCACCAGTAACTCAAATCAAGCAAACTAGTGCGGTTGTTTCATGTTCAAATCACGCAGGCAGTTGTTTTAATCAGAGGAGCTGGCTCCTGATAATTAAAACAAAAAAACAAGGAACCACAGAATCCCTCCCAGCAATCCATAGCGCTTATGTGCAGCACGAAGCAATCGATGCCATGACCATATCTGATTACCGGTCAGCGAGATGGCAACCTAGTCTAGCGTGAGTGGGATTATTCAGATCGGAGAACAGACAGGCCGGTGGTAGTGGTACCAGGACCAGGACGGAAGGGCAAGGCGGTAGGGGTGTACGCGGGGGCGGTACCTGGAGGCAGTGTTCCTGGTCGGAGACGCATCCGGAGTCGATGAGGAGCTCCCCGAGCGCCTCGAAGATGCCGTGCCCTTCCGGGGCCCCGAAGTCGAAATCCTCGTCGGCGAGGACGTTGGCGATGTAGTCGATGATGGGCTGGTCCACCTCCTCGACGACGTCGGCGCCCAGGACCTCCCGCACCACCCCCATGCTCGCGGCCGCCGCAGCCGCCATCTTCCCTTCCTCTTCCCCTAGCGCGGCGGGCAGCGGGAGGGGGAGCCTTGCAAGGGTTCGCACGCTTGCTTGGTTGTCAGCGACCGGCTCCGCCAACTGCTGAAGGCTGAAGCCAATGGCGCGCCCGAGGACGACGCGGCCCAACCCACACTAGTGCGGCCCATCGTGGTCCAATTGACTGTAATAAACATACTCTGAGCATCTAAGAGAGATTGGCTTGGCGATGGAATAGGTTTTTAGGCTTGTTTTCACGGCGTGGATTGAGGTGAAAAATAGGTTAAGTTTCACTCCAATACAAATATATGGATTGAGGTAAACATGAGCATAAGCTTTTAGCTATGTGTCATCATTTTATAAAAGTTGATAATTACTCACAAGTCATTAAAAATATTAAGTTCTCACAATTGCAACGGCTCTAAACCATTTTGCTTTGTAAGTCATTTCGTCCTTGTTCTATTTGTTTATGGCTGTTTGGGAGCCCTAAAGTGTGGGACTGGGCTAAAAAACATCCAAAATACCCTTCTCTCATCCCTATCCTCTGTGGGAGCCTGAAGCAGGTGATCGAGGAGCCCAACGCCACCCTACACCATGCACTGGAGCAGACAGGCGAGGAGGCTAACATGATCGGACCATAAAGAAAGATCATTTCTCATTATCCTTTATTGATGAGATGCTAGAACGGCTTGTAAAACATTTTTTCTTTTGTTTCCTTAATGGTTATTCGGATTATCATCGAATTTCTATCCACCCTGACAACCGCAGTAAGACCACCCTCACATGCCTCTATGGGACATATGCATATCGATGAATGTCTTTCGATCTATGTAATGCCTCTGCTTCTTTCCAAAGGTGCATGATGTCCGTCTTCTCTGATATGATCAAATAATTCATAAAAGTCTTCGTAATAAGACTTTTGATTATTAACTTGAGAATCTGGATAGGGTCTTACAAAGGTGTGAAGAAAAGCTCTTGGTCCTGAACTAGGAAAAATATCATTTCATAGTTCAAGAAAGAATAATGCTAGGACATAAAGTGTATGAGCGTAGGATAAAGGTGGATAAAGCTAAGCTAGAGGCTACGAAACACCTTTCACCTCCCACAAATGTTAAGGGTGTTTGTAGCTTTATTAGGCATGCGGGTTTTTATAAGCGGTTTATAAAAGATTTCTCTCAAATTGCCCACCTTTTTAACAAACCTGCTTGCTAAAGATGCACACTTTGTCGCCCTTAACACGTGCAACTCTTGTCTCTTGCGACAACATCTGCGCCTTACATTTGTCATCTAATCTCGCTCATCGCCAAAGCACCAAGTATGTGGAGATTGATCTTCATTTTGTTTTGGGTTGCATGGCCCTTGGTGCCGTCTGGTCCTTCATGTTCCTATGTCCTTTCCAGTATGTCGATATATTCACAAAGAGGCTGCCAACAACTATCTTCATCACATTCCACTCTAGTCTCAACGCCTGCTCCTCTTACGGTTAATATTGCAGGAGCTATTAGAATATGAATCACTTAGAAGTTGAAACGATCAGTCATATGTGTGAAATGATCAACCATGTAACTTGTATATTCTTGTATTGATGAATAAAAATATGCAGAGACTCTTACTCTCCCTAATCTTCGTATTCTCACAGGGAGGATAGGGAGGACAGTGACTTAAAACCTACTGCAGAGGCATTATCACCTAGCTAAGGCGCAAGGTGCACGTAGCATCTCCATGGCGCATGCGTTGGGAATAGAAGGTAGGGATGACGACGCAGGAGATGAGCGAGCAATGCCTTAATTAGGGCGCGGGTGGGGCATGGTCCATGGGCCATGGCACAGACACCGAGAATAGACAGAGGTGACACAAGTGATGGCTTAGGTAAGGTTGGCAAACTAATGGCGACGATGACATTATCGCTAGGCGGTGGTGTGGTGGAGTGGTTTCCTCGTGGGAAAAGAGAGAAAATGGGCAACAGCGTGGTAGTAGGCTCCCGAAGTCCATTTGTCGTCATTTTTTTCTAACAAACAAGTAAGTAAAGGAGTAAGCAAAGGAAAGAGCATATGACTGCCTGACTTGTGGCTATAAGGGCCACAGGGTGAGGGTGGTGTGGCTTGCAAGCATTTGGTTAGAGCATCTTCAAGAGTATCCTAAATCTCATCCCTATCATTTTTTGGCAAGATTGGGAAAAAAACCTCTCCATGACTCTTAATCCATCCCTATAATCTTTTGGCATTTGGGAAAAACTCCCCCACCCATGTAAAGTTAAGTGTGGTGGTGTGTATCCTTTCCTCCCGTGCAGGTTCCTTCTTGTGTTGCTGCCCAGAGGAGACCTTGGCCACGTGGTTTTCCTCATGTCGTGTTGAGCTTCAAGGCGACATTGTCCAGCCCAGGTGGAGGTCGTAGCTCGTGCAGAGCCTCGCCATCTACCTGACGTCGAACACACTGCAACGGTGGAGGAGCGCCCTGGCAACAACCTCGAATTCCACCGCCGATGCGGGCATCCGAAACCCGGGCCTGAGCATCATCTTCACTAGGTACACGAAGCCATAGTCACCGTTGGCCGTGACGGCGCCAGCGCGACTGAGGCCAATAACTTGGAAGTGTACTGCCATGACTAGACTCCGAGAAGACAACGGTTATTGTATACTCCATATATTTTATACTAAATTGCAGTTTTAGTTTGTTGTAATTTATGTAAGCATAATTTGTAATTTTTGGTTTAAAAAATCCTGTTAGACAAAATCACAAACCCAATAAAATCTGATTCATTTTGGCACAAAGACATTTTACAATTGTTTCTATAGTTAGATTAGAACAAAATTTTAATATATTATGGTACAAAGACAAATAACAAATCATAAAAGTAACAATTTACTTGTACTAGTTTGTACAAGAGTGTTGCCTAAAATTATCTTAAAATTCAGGCACTTGAAATATGGAACTGCTTGACTCCACTAACACAAGAGAGATGGAAAATACAATCCCTAGCTATTTAAGGAGTCTTCGGCTTGGGCTTGAGTCTTTTGAGCTGTGAGTACAGGAAAACTCCGGCAAGTGCAATCGCAGTACCTGTACACAGATGAAAGCATGTAATGATGATACAACAGAAGGATGAAATAGGACAAAAACAGAAAACAAGTTTAGCAACATGCTTACCGAGAGAGTTGATAGGAGAAACAGGTGTCCTGAAGAACAACACTGATGTTACAATGACCACAACACGCTTAACACAGTTGCCCACAGAATGAGTGACAGGAGACACCATCGCCAAAATCATGTAAGACACCTTCAACAAAATCAAACAAGAGAAACAATAAGATACTGAAGATATCCTTGCTATACACATGCAGCTACGTATATAGGAAAAGAAAGAAAATATCAATTGTCATGCATTAGGAATGATATCTTGTACACCCGCTTTTACAGGTCTTATTTTGGCCAATCAGCACTGTGCCGCCTTGACTATGACACCATGTTAAGGCAATCAACACTTGCCACAAGTTTATGTGCGTTAGTATTCCTCCCTCCAAGCAGGCCATTAGCAACTTAACACTACATATCCAGCACAAGGTTTAAAGGCATAAAATACAAAGACAAAATTAGTTCCTCATGCTATTTGCAGCTGTTGCAAACCACATATGAGGAATAAAAAATGTATTTGCAATCTGCACAACTCTGAATTTTACATAAAATTGAAACATCAAATAGATAACACGCTGCAGTCTACAACTCAAGATATAAATATATATCACCAAGTACATGGAGTAACTTGACTGACCTGTTGGTATGCATGGAAACACAGTCCAGCAAGAAGAGACCTTGTAAGGACCTGGTTTACATTCAGACCCTACAAACACATAAAGCCAATCAAAATTAGCCCTGATAGTTCTGCAAGGTGCAGTTTCTCTGTCTTTATCTTTTACTTTGATAAGCAATGAATTGTTACACTTACAGCAGATTGCAAAAATGTAGGAGTAATTTTGACACCTTCAGTAAAGAAGGTAACAGGGGCCAAAACGAAAAATGACATCACTGTAATGATAGAGAAGAGATTAAGGTTGTCCAAGGATTCCTGTGGAAAGGGAGCATATGAAGTGCATTAGGAATTAGAGATGGAAGTGGACAAAAATTACACATGATGGATATGACAGAGAAGAAGCCAATGCAAGTTCATAAACAAGCTGTCTTTAAGATGCAAGATATTTTAGTTACCTCTTTCTTAACCATGAGCTTCTTGCTCAGTACATTCCGGGATTGAAAGGTAACATTTGAAGCCATTGCACTCCAAAAGCCAATCCTGTTTGCATCAAATTACCACCAAGTTAATATATTTCACAGTGGAACTCAGGGATACTAATGGAAAACTATTCAAAAATAGCATCACCATGTTTAAACCGTACATAAGATTTTAAGAAAGATTATCAGAAGATATATATTGCTGAGTGAATCAGTTTTAGAACACTAGCTATTTGAATATCATTCTATCATGCATTATATCACACCATAGTCAATTTTGAAAAAAATACATTACTTTTGCTGCGGTACATCACTTTTGAAAGAATTACATCACTTAGGAAAGATTATATCACTTTTGCCGCGGTACACCAAAACGACTGTGAGTCGTTCAAATGTTTTAGTCAGACGGTTGGAGGTAATATATTTATTAAATTTTTCATTTTATAAAAAATCTAAATAAGGAATATTTTAGATATGAAAAATCTTGTCTAGGTTTGATTGATGCATGTGTGATTTGACAGATATCCCAGTCTGCTCGTCATGCACAATCTTGCATACGTGTCCAATAAGGCAATGGACGTGTGAGTACCTGAACCCAACATATGTGAAATTTATGTGCATAAGTGCCCAATGTACATGTCCAAAGTACAAGAAATTTTACATGCATATGAAATTTTACATAGTCACTTTACGTGCTCAATATACGTAACAGCTATATATTTTATTAGAAATCTACTCGATTATGTAATATAGTTTTAATCGAGTTAGTATTTTGTAACATATTCACAGATCAATTAATATATATGTTGGTTATTGATTTCTTTCATACATGTATCTTATTTTGTAACTGGATATGTAATGTATTTTTCATGCAAAAGGGGCAAAGGGAACGATACCCACAGAAAAGGAAGTGACCGTGCCTCCCATGATGAGGTTATTTAATAATGTTTCCTTTTTCTTTTCTTAGATTAATTAATTTATTAATTCAAAAAATCTAGAAAATCAATGACTGAGATTTGTTTGAGGCTATGTTACACGGATACTCCAAGGGGGGTGATGTATCCGTATCCGATACTCGTCGTATATGCGGATACGGATACTCGGATACATCATTTTAATAGGTTTTCTTTTGAGAAAGTGTGTATCCGTGTATCCGATACGTATTGTATCGGATACTCGTACCCGTACTCGTGTAACGTAGGTTTGAGGTATTACCTCCTAGGAAGTAAAATTTGTATCGTAGCATTGCCCATTAATAAATTGCATTTTACCATGAAAGATTATATCACTTCCCCCCTTTTTTTCTTTGTAGCTAATGTTGGGTTTCAACTTAGCCTACTCCAACCTGTTTGGGGCTAAAAGGATTTGCTGGCGTTGTTATCAGTATTTGAATAAAATTGTATATATTTGGTGAAGTATCTCCCCTTATTAGCATGTTTAGATATTTTAGCTCACAATTTGCAAGATGACATACCATAACCATAATCTAAATAAAGCATAGCTACAATGTCTATAAATACTAAATAACCATATTTAGGTCGGCTCACCAAGAACATATAGCAAAAAGTAGAAACAGCATGGCACATGACGCATAGAAGGAAGAAAACATTCAATAGAAGCTCCTACACTATAAAGTTCAGTTTGGCTATGCTTGGATTCGAATGTTACTTACCAGTTAAAGGATGCCTCAGTAAGAGATGCCAATGCAACACCACCAACAATTGGAAGAAGAGATGCTACTACCCAAACAGTAGGAAACTGCCATCCGAATACGATTTAGTACAAGAAGACAAAGAAGTTTCTTAAAATTCAAAACATGTTGCTTGCGTAGCATTTGTATAGGGATGAAAAATTACCTCGCCGAGGAAAATTGCAGAAAGAAGAACAGAAAAGAAAGGTTCCATAGCCTTGATGGTGTGCGTAAATGATACTGCAACTTTCCCAAGGCTCATGTTGGTGAAGAGATTGCCCATAGTGTGAACAATAGCCAGAGGTAGGATGGCTGCAAGCTGAAAATTGTTAAAATGAACATGAGTATTAATACAGATATCCAAGTAAAGAGCGTAAAGTTTGTAATAAAATGTTAAAGGTTACCTGCGCTCCAGAAATCTTTGGCCTCTTAATAATACCAGTGGTCCAAAAGAACAAAGATACTACAGATCCGACAGCAAATTGAGCTTCTGTGATGTTTATGGGGTATGGGAAAACCTTGAGAACCTGTCACATACAGTAAAAGCAAGAGAAAGTTTGGATATCAGTACAGATCTTGTAGCATTCTGCCAGGAAAAAGTGGTCTAAGATAATAAAAAGAAAACTTGTACGCACTGAGTATCAGTTCTGTGTGTGTGTGTGTGTGTGTTGAACAAAAAACAATGAATTTTTACATTGCAAGATCGATTTTCTACAAATGCCAGTAGTGAGTGACACCAGGGCAGAGTAAAGCAGCAGATTAATAAATAGGCCACTGATGGTGAGTAGGCCAAAATATTGGAACATATAATAAGTTGTTGTTATAGATGTTGATTGAAGTAGGCTAATTAATTCAGTTGAAGAAGGCATCAGTCAGGACACTGACCTGCTTGTTATAGATGTTGAAGTAGATGTTGAAGAGGTACCAGAGGCCGAAGAGCGAGCCGAGCCACAGCGTCTTCATGAAGCCGCCGCCTTCCTCCGCACTCGGGGCCGCCACAGCGTCCCCGGCCGCGCCACACGACACCTGTCGCTGGCCGGACCGATCATCCGGCGAGGCTGACAGGCGCAGCCGCCCGAGACCCAGAGCGCGAGTGGTAGCGGCGGAGACGACGACGCGGAGCGGGCGGGCCGGGACCGGGAGGAGGGGGCCCCGGCTAGGATTACGGCTCACCAGCTGCCCGGCGCCGGCGCCGGCG
>Ga0182004_10003008_pt1 | contig 13286 bp, 11 predicted proteins | sample Sormic07211540_1_FD_120479 | JGI IMG/M metagenome (GOLD analysis project Ga0182004, IMG submission 120479) | Endophyte microbial communities from Sorghum bicolor roots, Mead, Nebraska, USA - 072115-40_1 MetaG | ecosystem: Host-associated > Plants > Roots > Unclassified | place: USA: Nebraska...
CACAACTTGACAGTGCCACTGTCTTCTCCTTGTGTGAACACCAAGTGATCAAACCTCCATTCAGATAGAAAGCTATCCCTCCTGTGCTTCTTATGAGTTTTTTGTCACCTGCTAGATCACTGTCTGAATACCCCAACAGGACTTCCTCCTTCTCTTCTTTAGTATACACTAGCCCATAATTCAAAGTGCCCTGCAAATACCTCAGAATTTGTTTAACTACATTCTGATGCATCACAATGGGCTTCTCCATAAATCTGCTAGCCATACCGACAGAAAATTCCAAATCTAGCCTTGTGTGCAGCAAGTATCTCAAGCATCCAATGATTCTCCTATATTCAGTGCCATCAACTTGTACACCTTCCATGTCATCATGCAACAATGTTCCTGGATTTATTGGAACCTTGGTTGGATTGCAATCCAGCATCCCAAACCTTGACAACACCTTCTTAGCATACCCAATCTGCTTGATAGTAATGCAGTCCTCTTCTTGCTTCACTTCTATGCCCAAATAATATGACAAGAGACCCAAGTCACTCATTTCGAATTCAGAAGTCATTTGCTTCATAAACACTACAATTTCTACTAGATCACCTCCAGTCACTATCAAATCATCCACATATACACCAAGAATTACTCTTGTTTTTCCAACTCCTCTTGTATACACTGCAGCTTCACTTGCACATTTCTTGAAGCCCAATTTCTTCAGACTACAGTCTAGTTTAACATTCCAAGCCCTAGGAGCTTGTTTGAGGCCATACAAAGCCTTTGTTCAGCTTGTACACCATTTTCTCTTTTCCTTTCACTGCATAACCATCTGGTTGTGCAACATAAACATCCTCAACAAGCTCTCCATTTAGAAATGCAGTTTTGAGATCAAGATGATGCACTTCCCAGCCCTAGTTAGCTGCCATTGCCAATAACAGTCTCACTGTATCTAGCCTTGCTACAGGAGCAAAAGCTTGATCATAGTCAATTCCATGCCTCTGAACATATCCTTTGGCAACAAACCTTGCTTTGTGCTTCACCGCTTCCCCTTCTACATTCTTTTTCAACTTGAATACCCATTTCAATCCAATGGGTCTTTGACCAGCTGGCAACTTGACTGAACTCCAAGGTTTGTTTTTGTCGATTGACTGAATCTCACTATCCATAGCTCCTCTCTAGTCATCACTGCCAGCTGCATTTTGATAACATGTTGGTTCTTCCATGATTGCCAATAGAGCATTTATCTCAATTTCTGCATCTGAGACTAACTCCACCTCTTCTGCTTCTTCATATACTTCATAAATGCTCCTGAACCTAACTGATGCATCATCATGATCTACATCCATGTTATCATCATCTAGCACGTGTACTGGACTCACTTCTTCATTCACAAAATCTACCCCTTCTGTTGTCTGACTATGAACAATGTCAGACAAATCCCCTTCTCCATGTTGTAACTGATAACCTCCACTGATAGCACCTTGAGAGGATCCTAAAGCTCCCCCTAAATCTAGTACACCCTTAGGTACTCCCCCTGAGTCTTCTTGTATTGGATCTGCATGGTTATTACCACCATGGCCTGTACCCATGTACTATGGTATTGTTTCTTCCAGAGTCTCAACAACCACAAATTCTGAATTTTCACCAAACTCAGCACACCAATTCCAAGACATTCTTCAAACACATCTCTACTCACTACTATTTTCTTGTTATGTGGATCATAGAGTCTATGTGCCTTGCTGCCTTCCTCTGTACCAAAATACACCATAGGGACACTTCTGTCATCCAGCTTTTTTAGATTTGGCTTAGCTAGTCTAACATGTGCTTTACATCCAAGTCCTTAAGTGCCCTAACTGAGGCTTTCTCCCATTCCAAGCCTCAAATGGTGTCCTATTCCCCATAGGTTTGGTTGGAAGCCTATTCAGAAGATGAACATAATACCTCACTGCCTGACCCTAGAAAATGCCTGGTATCTTCATACTCTTCATCATTGATCTTGCCATCTCCATAATAGTTATGTTTCTCCTCTCCACAACACCATTTTGCTATGGTGAGTAGCGGGCTATCAGCTATCTTCTAATCCCTGCCTTCTCATAGATTTCTCTAAATGCAGCTGCTAAGAATTCTCCTCCCCTATCTGATCTCACACACTTGATCTTGTAACCCAAACTATTTTCTGCTTCTGCCTTGAACTTGGCAAATGCATCACTAGCTTGGTCTTTAGATTTTAGAACAGAAACTATCATCCACCTTGTGCAATCATCAACAATCAATATAAAATATTTACAGCCACTAGCAGTCTCTGGAGTTATTGGCCCACACAGATCTATGTGTAACAGCTCAAGTGGCTCATCTGCTCTCCATCTCGATACATGAGGAAAATTACATCTTGTTTGCTTTGCTGCTAAACATGACTGACAAACTTGATCTGGATGATCTATTAAAGGTACACCCCCAACCATCTCTTTTTCAGCAAGCAATTTCAATGACTAAAAATTAACATGCCCAAGTCTACCATGCTAAAGCCATGACACATCATTCACATTAGCTAGCAAACACACTGGATCAACAGGTTTTAGTTCAATCTTATATAATCTGTTTGCAGATCTCTGCACTCTCATTATTACTCTTTCAGGATTTTTCTCAGACACTTCAATCAAATCTTCATCCATGACTACTCTATGCCCAATTTCAGTTAACTGACCAAGACTCACAAGATTACTTCTAAGCTTGGGAATGAAATACACATCATAAAGTAACCACTGATCACCAGAAATGCCTTGAAACAGAATTGAACCTCTACCCTGAATATCAAGAGTTGATCCATCACCAAAGGTTACCTTACCAGAAATAGTAGAATCAATTTCTCTAAACTTTTGTTGATCTCCAGACATATGATTGCTTGCTCCATTGTTGAGGTACCACACATCTCCTGATGAAGTATCATCATCTGCATAGTACACCTCTGGATAGACCTTCACTTCACAAAACAATAGCTTCTCCTATCTGTTTTCCAAAAATAGCCCTTCTGAACTTGGGTGCTCAAGCCTCCAAGGCAAGACCGTCTCGGCGAGCAACACCATGGGCTCATACTCCACTACACTAGTATAGTGAGCTTCTTCTTTCTTATTTTCCTCACCTGGACATCTATTTGCACAGTGCCCATACTTGTGGCACTTAAAGCATTTGATGTGACTCTTGTCACATTTGCCAGCGCCATCCTACATAGCATCTCCCTGTCCGCCACGACCACCACTATTCCCTCCAGGGCCACGCCCGCGACCTCGACCACTGCTCTCTTGTGATCTCTTCTCGGACCCTGTCCACTTCTGCCTCGCTTCTCACTCGGCTTGCATCGCTCAGTCCGCTTCTGCCTCACTTCCCACTCGGATTGCATCAACAGCACCTGACCAGTGTCTGTCTTCGCCACTACACCTGCTCCCCACCTGGTGCATTCTTCATACGCCTTCAGTCGACCCACCGCCTCCTCGAACGCCAACTTCTTAAGATCATAGAATTGCTCTATCCCTGCAACCACATTGATGAACCGCTCGGGCACTGTGTCGAACAACTTCTTCACAAATGCTGCATCATCAAGCGATCCACAAAGATTGCCATACCAGACTGACATCCCCATCAACCGTCCAGCATACTGCTCAATCGAGTCATCCTCCATCCTCATGGCATCAAACTCGCTCTTCAGGATTTGCAACCGCGCCTCCTTCACCCACGTTTCACCAATGAATCTCACTTTCAACGAGTCCCAGACCTCCTTCCTGGTCTTCTTCGCCGCGACTTGCATCAGTAGGTCATCATGTAGACACTGCAGCAAGCATGCCTTCGCCTTCCTATCCTTCGCCTTCGCCGCCACAACGTCGTCACATCCTGTGATGACGTCTCCCGTGACGGCTCCAAGATATCCCAAACACCTTGATCCTCCATGATCACCTGGACTCGGAACGACCAACCGGTGTAGTTGGTTGCCGTGAGTGCCGGATAGTGAATTCGATCCCCACGATCACCGTTGCTTGCGCCACCACTCCGGTCACCCAAGGATGGATTTTTGGTGTAATTAGCGAGTGATTTTGGCTTTGTTACCAAATGTTGGAACCGAGGATCACAATCACAACGCTAATGATCAATTGGCTAAGCCTACTGAGAAGGAACATGCATGAACTCTGCTGAACGCGAACTGGCAACTGTCAGAGGATAGTGCTCTTTTGCACTGATATGTTGGTAGGACCATTGTTGTGTCGACTAGCCAGGCGTTGTTATCTTCACTGATAGAACCTAACCGGTAGGTGATGCAACCTTGTGATGTCATTGTCAGCACGGATCCCATCAGCAGCATCCTTCACATTGATTAGGTTGAATCTTGGAAGAACGCTTGATAAGATGTAGCCGCATTAGAGAGCCTAAACAGGAAAGTACCTGGCTTCTCAAGGGAATCTTCAAAAATTCTTGAGTTGAATTGATTTGTCGTGGTTATTGAGACGTCAAGTGCTTCTTGGGTCACTGAATCTTTGAGGAGACAACAACAACTTTGGAGCTTGCCATCAATGTCTGCCTCGTAGACCCAGGATCCAAAAATGAAGACTGATCTTGACAAGAAGATCATGTTATCAAGGTCTATGGAGCTCTCAGATGCAAATCCATCCTTACCTAGCATGCCAACTGTCGATATTTTACCGTCGATAGCCTACCACAAGAGTACCCGGGATAGTTGTTTGGGCTTCAGCATAAGCTGGAACTCGATGGTTAATATATAAGAGACAATTAATTATCTTGGTCAGGCCCTCGAGTTCAATCTCGAGTAAAAGCCTTTACGTCCAATTGGCGTTAGCCTTTGCGTTAGACTGATTGTATTATATTGTTCATTGTTACAATAGATGCCCTCAGTCTCTCTTTATATCAGTAGAAACGGTTGAAAGGTGATTTACTATCCTAGACGGATTCATAATAGTGTTTCAATTCTAATATAAAAGGTAGTTTCTATAAGAACCTGCCTAGTCTGGCCTCATTCTACTCAGAGTCAGAGTCACACCTCGCTACACTTCCTTCTGGAATCGTGAGCCAGGCCGAGGCCCACCTTCTCGTATCCTGTCGGTGAGGAACCCTCAGAATCCCGTTCCAACACAGTCTAAAATTTTATAGTGGGCTTTTTTATTTGAAGTTGTTAGGAGTCCCAAATATACATTCTAGTTTATAGATTTTAAAATCAAAAATTTAGAATTTCTAAATTACTATGAATGTTGACACACAGTTAATACCAAAATTGTCGTCCTGAGCTACATGTTTATTGTTGATAATTTTTTTGTTTGACTTTGTTTAATTTAGAGTCTCAAGTATTTGTTTCAGAAATAACGGATGCCATACTCACCCCTATTAATTAATAAAAAATAACGGTCTCCAAAAATAAATTCAACGGTAGTGTAGAAGCCATTGTTTTGTCAGGTAATATATTTCTTAAGCCGCCATTTTTTACCTAGGTACTGAAAAAGCGGCGCGTTACATTTTAGTAATTTTGAGATTCACGTGTTCAAGCACACCTGAACCCTTATAAATAGACAACACTATAAGGCCCCGTTTGGCACGGCTCCACTTCATCAGTGAAGCCGTTTTTTTTGCTTCAGCTCCGTAAACAACTCTATCGGTGGAGCTATAGCTGTTTTAGTAAAATTGTTTGGCAAAACAGCTTCACAGGTGGCTTTCCTTAAAATATGCTCTCACAGAATGCCATGTAGGACGAGGTGAAGCCGGGAGAAGCTACTATTTTTGGCTTCTTCCCACCCTAAAGCTATGTGAGAGCACGATTTTAGGAGCTTCATCGATGGAGCCGTTTTATTTTACCCTGTTTGGCAGAAAATAGCTCTAAACGGCTCCTGAAGCCGTTGGAGAAGCTCTGCCAAACAAGGCCTTAGTGGATAGTTCCATATAATTTAAGATACAAAATTTATTGTTCTCATCATTTGGACATAAAAAAGGATACAAAAGCCTCTAGAACACATAATGCTTTTTGAAGGACGATTGTTGCCCCTGTCTGACATACATAATGAACTCTTACGGATGTGCCCTTGCTGTTGACATCATGTGTGGAACAGTAAATGCTGCGAAACAAAGTTGAGTCATATAAGATTATCCCTAATTATGTGGTTCAAAACGTTAGTGTAGAAAAGAAATATATATTTTTATGCACTTACTTCCACATTTAATTCCGCCAGAAACAGGGTTATGGCATTCCCTAGCAAGACGAACAAGTTTACGTGCGCTAATTTCGTCTTGTTCTCCCACTGTGAGCTTTTCACAGACACAATTCATGCGAGAGTGTCCCACGGCATGAATGCATGATATGCTTGGTCCAACATAGGGCTTCCCAACTATGAGAGTCTTTCTGCATTTGAGCAAAACCAAATTTTTCTCCTGATAACAATCTTCCTCACCCCAAACATGTTGCATCATAAACATGGTGAAAAATAAAAAAAAATACAATGAGTCCTACTTTCATATTCATCATGTGCCAATATGGTATTGAAGCAAATATGAGCAAATTGTTCTTTTGCTAGCCTACAGCTTATTCTATGGTGTACTTCTATTTATAACAGACAATAAACTAGACAGAGTACAAATTAATGTTCGAAAATCCTTAAAGAGATAGTAGCTCATTAATATGCATATCAACAAACAATGAAAATCAAGTTCTGGAAATCTTTTAACCAAATAATAATGAATCGTGAATTACCTCCAAGCCATTCAGAAATAATTATTTTACACCATGTACAAAATTAGGATGCCATTAATGTTCAAAAATCCTAAAATAGATAGTAGCTCATTAATATGCATATCAACAACAAGCAAAATCAATTTCTGGAACTCTTTGAACCCAAGTAATGAATCGTGAATTACCTCAAAGCCATCCAGAAATAATTATTTTAGACCACGAACAACATTGGGATGACTCATTTAATTCGGATATCCTAGTGCTTCATATCTTCGTGTTGGCAATGTCATTTAATTATTGGCAATGTCTACATGCAATTAATAACACTTCGTCGTAGGCTGAAGCCTTGTTGATAATTAATGATCAGAGGGATTAGAGTTAAAGAAGCTTAGCTGCCAAATATGTGGTTAGGCCAGTCTCAATGCATGTTTCATGAGAGTGTCATGCATATTAAATAGGGTGCCATATAAGCAAAATTGCTGACTTAGAGCACGACCAACGGCACTACACCACGTGGTTTTTGTTGGATTTTAGTTAGGCTGACCAAATTTTATCAAATTAAAATCTAATAAATCCTAAGGCCTCGACCAATGAGTATTAATCCCATTTGGAAAAATGACTAGAGGCGTGACATATTGCGTTGAATTACACATGGGCTCGGGCTAGGCCAGTCCATGACATATTGTCGTGCCGGATGGTCTAAGTTTTCCCACCCGTTTTAGCGAGCAGGCCCTCTAGGTAGGTATCCTCCCCATGTACCGGTGTCCCAGGCATCACCCCTCCTTGTCAGTCGGCCACCCGCGGCCGCTCCTCCTATGCCAAGGTGAGCCCCTCTTCCAACCACTCTAGTCTTCATCAAGCGCTGTGTCAGCGACGAGCACCAACGACACTAGGTATGCCTGCCCTTTCTCCTCCAATCATTTTATGCAAAGCTATCTATATTAGGATAAGGTCTGGTCTAATCCCAAGTGTATGCATCTATTTGGTTATCGGTCGGATATTTTGGTGAGACTAGCAGCCTATTAATTTGTGGAACACTAAGAACCTCACCAAGCCTTGACTGATTTCACTAAAGTTGCTATTGGTGAATCGCCTGCAAGGATGAGCACAAAGCCCCAATGATCGGAGGCACCGTACAATCACCAAGTGGTACATGATGATCATAACAAGCACGGACTAGCTAGGTGATAACAATCACCAAGAGTAACAAGAGAATCCCAATCTCTCACAAATATGATCACCAGGTCAAGAGAGGGGGCGGGAGAGTTTTCTCAGCTCTTAGAGGGAGTTGAGATGTCAACAAATGGCCAAGACAAGTGTTTTCAGGTTGACTGGTCGATCCTGGTCGACCCTAGTCGACCAGGATTAGTCATTGACTAGGCTAACTAATTGACCCTAGTCGACCCTGGTTATCCACCAAATTGTCCACTTATACCAGGAAAAATATGCCTTATACCTCTATATATACTATATCGTATACACAATAAAGCAAGCATCAAGTCTGCATTAGTGTTTAGATTGTGAGTTACTTGTAGGAGTTGGTTTCTTCTCTTTTCTGCATTGTCCAGAGGTCAATATTCCTATCCCAAACTCCATTTCTTTGCTGACTTGCTGCTGAAGCCTGGAACACCAAAGAAAACCATAATTAGCAAGTAACAAACATTGGATTTAACACACCTGAACAACAGCACTGTTGCAGTAGCAAATAGCTAACATTTACTAGACCATAGTAGCCACACAACCAGCATATTACATAACCAAAGTCACAAACATTGGATTTAAATAGTTTAGCAAAAGTAGGCAACTAGCCACAATCCATCTAATCAAGCAAACCATTATTCAAAGTGAAGCCTCCATCTTCATCTCCAACTCCATCTCCATCTCCAGGTGCAGAACATCATCCTCCATTCCTATTGCTGAATCAGATTCTGCATTCTGTTCTTGGTATTCATTGTCATCTTCATCAAGATCTTGAGCTGTCTTCCTTGCATGTTTCCTGTTCCTAGCATATGTCTGACTCACAGCCAGCCCCGGCCCTGGGGGGTTCGAGCTGTTCCATGGCACAGGGCCCTTGACGTGAAGGGGCCCAACCCCATATACGGAAGCTGTAGGTATAGGAGCCCAATAGCCGATAGGAAAGCCAGGAGCCAAAGGACACGGAAAGACATGTACGTGAAAGTGAAACGTCCATCGTTTTTCTTCTACGTTGGCGCGTCGGCCAAGTTTCATACGTATATACTTAATCAAGATTTAATTTGCATTTGCCCACAATCTTTTTCATTAGAATACAGGGATTTAGGAATTCTTACCGAGATACATGTAACTAAGACAACAAATGGTCATTTACTAGATGAAATTGATATTGATGCCATCATCGATGATGTCGCATCAATAAATATTAGATGACTTCGCATTTATAAATGTTAGAAAAAACTTTTAAGGTAAAATATATAACTTGTTTAATAAAAATGTATTTTTAGTATATATTACATTTATTAAAATTATTATTATATTATTGGAGTTGTATTAAAGGGCCTATCTTTCTAGCTTTGCTCCGGGCCCCTGAACTGGGCCGGCCCTGCTCACAGCAGCACGAGCAGCAGCAACCCTGGTCATGTTATGACCCTGTAGAGTCTGACTTGCACCAAGCTTCATTCACATGAGCCCAAGTCACATCGTTGCCAGTGCCACCACCTTCCTGAACGTGAACTGGTTCACAATTTTTATTGATCCATTCATTTTCCCACTGAAGCAAGAATGGATTGCTTCTCTTTCCTTTGGAACCCAGCTCTCTAACTTTTTTAAGAGAAACTTTACGATGGTTGGAAAAAAAACATGGGCCATCAATTGGATGAGATCGGACGGTAAAAATATAGGAGGTACCCAATAACTGAAAGTAGCTAAAGGTACCAAATTGGTGGATATAGTATCAAATTAGGTGAGGTTAGTACTAAACTATGTGGGGCAAAGTCTATTTTTTATTTTATAGTATTTTTTTGAATATGGGTAAATTAGTCATTTTAGTACTGTCATTCAAGAGAAAAATGGGATTTCGGATTTCCCACGTCGTCTATGTTTGAATCTAAACCAATCCATGGCTGCTAGATCGACTTTGTCATATGCCAGCACCCACTCGATATGCAGCAGCCGCGCAAGCCATTGGTGAGCGGTGGTGAGGGCGCATCTTGCTGGGGCACATGTGCCGCCTGGAGCCCCGGACCAAGAACGGCGCGAGCTGCAGGTCTCCGCCTAGAACGCTCACGTCCTCCTTGAACCGCTCGGGAGGGAACACGAAGGGCTCTGGATAGACCATAGGGTCATGCTCGATGCCCCACATGTTCAACATGGTTGTGGTGCCGGCCTGAACCAGGCAGCCGCCGACCACCGCGTCGTGCATGGCAAGGCCTGCACGCGAGAGAGCAACGGCGTGGAAGGGTGGATGCTAGCATCTGGAGGTAGGGTAGGCAGGCCATATAGGCGTTGGACATGGCACAACCGCGGCCCATGACGGTGTTAGCAGTTAGCACCATCGACTGTTGTGGATTGCCGAGCTGTGCGGGCGTTTGCTACAGACAGGCCGTCTGCTACAGAGTAAATATACAACCTTAATTAGTACTAAAATACCCTTTCTTGATTGATTACATAGAAAATAGAAAAAGATGAAAGACCCTGAAGGTACCAAGATACTTTTCCAACCATAGTAAAAGATCTCTTTTTTTAAACTATTTTCCATCTTTGGTTGAGTTCACATATACCAATTTGCTCTAACCGGTTCCTCTTTTTTGTAAGGACCTACACAAAATACAATATTCAAAATCGCATACCAATATTGCTATTTGCTATCAAACTCAATTACTTAGCAACAGTACAGTAGCACTTACACTAGAAAATTCACTCCAATTACGTCCACATCCAGATGCGCTGCAGCAAAAGGCTAATAATCCTTTTTGCCAAACATTGGAGCTCATATGTCATGCCACCATATGCTCCCCACCAAAGAACTATAATTTCCATTCTAGACATAGAATTTCATTATTAGTTCATTGTTGATTGCTTTCACAAATACTAGAGTGAGTTCATCATAGATCAGCTGATTGGATTTCTTATTGTGGAACTTGTCCACCTAGGTTCAAGTCCCTGACTTGACATGAGTACTCGTATTTTTCTAGATTTATTTTAGAATCTAATAGCGCTATGCTTTCCGTGGTATGCGACGTGCCCATCGATAGCGAGGCGTTTGTGATGACTTCATTAATCTCAAGATTTGCTAATCCAACACAGGTGTTTGGAGGTGCTCATAGGGGTAGGGTATGCGTACGTGCATTCATAGGGGTGAGTGTGCACTCGTCTTTATGAGTGTCTGTGTCTGTAACTGGGTGTCACAAAAAAATACTAGTACAGAATTACAAATTAGAGAAGTTACTAGGATTTTTTTCTATCTCTGTCTCTTATTGCTCCTGGCATTGAGAAGTATTTTCCTTCAGCCCTCTCATAGTCATCGGCCTGCATGCTTATCTTGTTTTTCTCGTCCTCCTCACTGACCACCTTTCACATAACTTTATTAAATATGCTCCTCATCTGGTTGGTAATTTTGAAATGCAAATTTAGAGTGTTATAGTTGGCTTGTCTCCTATCTTTTTCTTTAATGGCAAAGAACTTGCTTGAATTCAAGTATATTGCTGCTCCATACAAGTCCTACTCCATTTGGTTTTCCCATTGAATATCATAGTATTTTAGTACTTCATTGAGTAAAGATAGTTTGTCTTTCAAAGATTCCTTAATTGTAGTCTTTGCCACATCCATGGCTGCCATAATCTTAGGAGTTGTTGGTGTCTCATCTCCATAAGTTATCCTTAGAGCAACAAGAAGTGGTTGTGAAGCTCTTAGGCATAATTGCACTTTACTCTAAAATGGCACTGAAAGGATAATGTTCTCAATGCACCAACCTTCTTGAGTGGTAGAGAAGCTGAGAGCATGCCATTCATCACAAATCACTAAATTCCTCAATGCATTCTTATGCTTATACATGCATGCCAATGTGAGAAATGAAGTGGCAAAGCAAGTTACACCTGGACTCACAAAATATCTTCCATTCTTATCTCACATTAGGTCTAGAACCCTCCCATGCTTGTACATGAATCTGGTCATCTTCTTTTCCATGTTAATGCAAGTGCTAAATTCCTTAATCTTCCCAATATCGTCCAGCAACAAATCCAAGCAGTGGGTTGCGGATGGTGTCAAAACTAGATGGGGAATCCTCTCCACTAAAAGCCTCACTGCTAGCTTGAAATTAGCTCCATTATCAGTGATAATCTACACCACATGTTCCTTCCCAACCTTATCAATTTGCTTCTCTAACAAGTCAGCCAACATTCATGCATTTGCTATTCACTTGAAGCATCAATAGACCCTAGAAAGAAAGTCCCTACTAGACTGTTAGCAAGGAAATTTACCGGATGGCGATGGCTTGTGTCAGTCCACCCATCGGTCGTTATGGTGAAGCCATATTCCTTCCAAGCCTCCTCATGCTTGTTCCTTAACTCTGTATTCTCTTCATAGCTTTTTCTAGCAGCGAATTCCTAATCTCATGATATGATGGTGAGAGGTAGCCTGGACCATATTGTTCAATTGACTCTAGCAAGACTTCCTAGCTTCCTGAATTAATGACATTCAATGGAAGGCGGTTCTCATTAAAGAAATCTGCAATATAATCATCAACAATTACTTTGGCCTCCTTACTTCTCTTTGTGCACTGCTCAAGTGTAGGTTGACTTTGCTTGAATTTGTGCCTCTCTGTAACTACATCCTTTGGTGCCTTGCTAAGCAAAGAACTCACTGACGTGGACTATTTTTGAGTTCTAGGTTTTGCTACAACAGTAACTGTGAAGGAAGTTATGGCAGCTTGAGCAATCTTCTTCTTGACTTGCAATTCTGTTTAATGCAAGCATTCACCTCCCTCTTAACTATTTCTAGACATAGATGACAAACAATAGCATCTCCATACCCCTCAGCAAGTTGTTGCTTAAACCTACTTATTCTAGCAAGAACTACCTTCTTGTAAAAAAATGCATTGCACAAAATCTTTCTTTGTTAGATCTGACCACCACCAATACTGCCATCCTGGATCTTGACTTGTTGCCTTCCTCTTTTTGTCAACAGCTTGGGAAACAAGGTTTGGAGGTAGTTTTGCTATGGCCTTCTCAATTAGGAAGGGAATATCTACAACAGATGAGGCAGAGGGGGCACGTTTCCCAACAGATTCTGGTTCAACTCCTTCAAGGTCAGGCATAGGGATTATCACTTCCACGTTTGCGCATGGTCGGTTGAAAGGTCCTAATATGGCCAGAGGGGGGGGTGAATAGCCTATTAAAAAATTCTACAAACTCAATAGAGCAAGAGGTTAGTAAATAACAAAGCGAAGCTTTTTGCTGTAGCTCTAAAGGGGTGTTTGCAAGCCACGTATCCAACAATTCTAGTTGATATGATCACTAGGCACACAAGAGCTATGTCACTACAAGCTACACTAGTGAACTAGGCTACACAAGGCAAGACTATCAAATAAACTAGTTACACTACTTTGCGG
>Ga0182004_10003009_pt1 | contig 13283 bp, 11 predicted proteins | sample Sormic07211540_1_FD_120479 | JGI IMG/M metagenome (GOLD analysis project Ga0182004, IMG submission 120479) | Endophyte microbial communities from Sorghum bicolor roots, Mead, Nebraska, USA - 072115-40_1 MetaG | ecosystem: Host-associated > Plants > Roots > Unclassified | place: USA: Nebraska...
ATATATATATATATATATTATATTTTGGAGGTTATAGGTGTGAGTCATGGCAGTGAGATAGTGAGCCATGTATGGACTGCTGCTGCGAGGTTTATGGTGGACCTCCCTACTAGAAGGTAGAGGAGACAATAGATTTCATTTTGAAGGTTTTCAGTGTAAGTGGGTGACACAATGGCCGGATACGACAATGAGTTATTTCATCAATAGTTGACGGTTCAATATGCGGGAGACAATGGTGTCTATGTTTTTAAAGAATACAAGTTATTTCGCCCATAATTAGCACTCATTATGGTCTTGTTTGGCTCTCGTCGAAGCACACCACAAAGTAGCTCTGGTGCCTCCAAATGTGCGCAGGAAACAAGCTGCAAACTTTTGGCAAAATTGACCTAGAATTAGATAGGAACGAGGCCACACTTTTGGCGTGCCCAACACGCGACAACAACCAAACACAAATACAATGAGCCGCAATTCAGATATAGTGTGCTGTGGCTATGAGCCAAACAGGTCCATATATGTACGTGAAACGATGACATGTATGTTTTCAGAAACAAATAAAAAAAACTGTTAGTGGAGTGTATTTTTTTTCCGTATCCAATAATTTTTTCATAAAATCTGTAAACCTTAAATTTTTGAACTCAATTGTTTAGATACCATTTGAGTTGCTCTAGGGAGCTACTTGCCGATCCTCATGGAGTATGTAAATCAGTAAGCTTCACGTAGCTAACAGCCTAACAATGACAAAGCTGTTGATGTCCCATTTTTCCAAGCGATGGAAAGATACACAGAGAGAACAAAAAAGAGTTGTGTATGAGCTTGCAACAATCATTAACCAGCGAGTCAAGTCATTGAGTTGTGTCTTTATCTATCTATTCCTAGCTTTACCATGACAAAAAAAAGGAGGCAAAAACCAAAATATTTCAATACATACAAATTCCTGCCCTAGTTGATACGCCATCTAAGTTTTATTATCCATTTGTGACAAGCACATGACACACTTTCATATTCTTTTGTTTTTTTTTATTAAATTAAAAAAAAAGAAATAAAAAAAGAGATAAAGGAAGACGAAGTGGAGGATCGACACACGTGGCAAACGGTTTACCAACCGGCACGCGTGCCATCCTTGACAGTGGCGTCTTTTGTTCAAATAAAATTGAATTCAAATTCAAAATGTCTCGAGAACGAGGACCACCACCAACTCTCGAGATCCTATTATCCCTACCCGTCCCCGAAAGAAAAGGGTATAGAGCGCCAGGCAGGCAGGCAGTCAGGCAGTCAAACCCTCCTCCTCCTCCGCTCCGTCCTGGCGTCCTCCCTCCCCGCTCACGCAAAACGCAAACCACCCCGCCCGCCCCCCGCCACCGTCGGCAGCAACAACTACTTTCCTTTCGTCCTCGTCCGTCGCGCCCCCCACCCGCTCCTCCACTCACCACACCGGACGGATCCGGATGTCGTCTCCGCCCGCGCATCCATTCCACACCCGCAATTCCGCAGCAAACGCTAGCAGCAGCGGCGGCGGCGGCAGCGGTTGGTAGCCGCGCGATCGAGACGGCGGGTGACCTGCCCCGTCGCGGTCGCGGTCGCGGGGTATATATTACCACCACCAAGATTCCAGGTGCTCGTTCTTGATTTGATTTGAACCCAGGTCGGAGTAGGAGTAGGAGCAGATCGAATTAGCAGCTAGCACGGACGCTCTCCCTTCACCTTCTTTATTATGTCCGTCTCCCTCTCTCTGCCTCTTAGCTTGTTTCGCGCATTCTGGTAGGAGACGAGGAGGCGCCGATCCGTAGCGGCGCCGAGGGCGACATCGAGGAGCCGCTGGTCTCACGCCGCACCGTGAGTTGTTCATTCCTTTTTCTTTTCTTTCCTCCGGTTCTGCGAAAGCTGTACATCAGTTTTCCCCCCTTTCTTGCGAAAATTATCTGAAGACATTGTTCTCTATATGTAAATAATTCTAGTTCCGGCCTTGGAAAGATTCTAATTCCTCCCTGCTATCTTCTAATTCCTCCCTGCTATCTTCTAAGTATTTGATAGATAGACTAGTGGTACTCTCTCGGACTCCCATCATGAGTCCTTGGGTGACGCTAGTTTAGTTTAGGGACAGCACATGACTCTTTTCAGATTATTATTAGGGTGATTCTGACTGTAACTTTAACTCGGCTCAGCTTTTCTTGCTATTTTAACAAATTACTACTACAAAGAAGGTTTTCATCTTTTCCTGATATATTATTTGCTAGTGGATGTGGTGGATGTGGATGTGCTTTTCAAGTGGATGGCGTGGGTCCTTCAGCTCATTTTCTAAGTTTTGTCTGGGGGTGAAATAAACAATACAGATACGATTAGATAATTCAGCCCACCTGTACTGTAATTTGACTTTGATGTCACCAGTCACATTCCTAGGTTGCATAATAATTGCCAGAAAACAACAGGACCAAATACTGTTAGTCGAAGCCAATAAATTTTAATTGAACCCTTCCACCCACTCGAGGAAATTTGAGGGAACCTTTCGCCCACGGGAAAGGGAATTCGAGGTAATATGATTCCTACTATCCTAAGACAGAAAAATTGGGTATAATCCGCATACTCGTAGTCTAGGCATACCTTGTTTTGGTGACAACTGATAGCCAGCGTCAGCCAATCTTCAAGTTCTCAGTAGCGTTGTGCGTTGATTTAAGTGTTGTCAAACCATTGGGCTGTGTTAGTTGTCGGGCACCACTTTACTCGTTAGCCTAGTTGACTTAATCGATCAGGTGAGAAGCACTGGATGCAGTTTTTAATGATCTGTAGTTTAACCAGTTGATGTGAGGTTTGCCCACTTGGGTTTGGAACTTGTATGATTGGAGTAAACATACATATCTTTTGTTTTGGTGTCAATAGGCTGGTGTCAGCGAATACCCAACTAACAATCTCTACTGCCAATTGGCATGAATTTCTGTTTGCCGAACCATTAAGCTGTCTTAACTGTCCAATATCAAATTAGTAGAAGTTTAATCTTGTTTACTTAGTGGATCCAGTGAGCTATACTATTTTTTCAAGGATCTGTACTTGAGTTTGTTGTGCCAGATCTTTGTCTGTTGGTTGTTTTGAAGTTTCATAAACTTCTGTTCACCCACCTGCCCTGTCTTTCCAAGTTAGGAGGTATGAGAAAATCAATGATTTCATGATAGTTAGCTAACTTAACTTTGCTGGTTTGCTGTTCATCTATGTCAAGTGAGATTTCCTAGCTGTTTCTGTTCAGTTGACCTTTTAGTAATTCAACCTTTGCAGTTTCTTACGGACTAGATTTTCTGTGGTTCTTTTTTCTGCCTTCTTTGGCTTGCCTCTGGCAAATAAGTTACACATGCTTCTTTTTTGAGTTTCTAGCGACATCATGCTTCTGGTGTCGTTCTTGCTTTTTTAGTCTTAGTTTCTTTTAACTGAATCATTTATGTGAAGTTATTTGAATAATTTTTTCTGAGCCTGAGAACTTCGTTAATGATATTTATGATCTCATGTGGTTCTTATCAATTAAGGAAATGACGGGCTCTGGATATCTGTGTGGAACTACTTATTAGATATATCTGTATTTGCACATGTATCAGTTGATTACAATCTTGCTTTTGTGGTCCCTCATGAGTTTGTGTGAAATTGAAAAATTGTCTCTGTTGTCTGCTTGGTGATCTTGAACCCTTATTCTTGGACAGTAGACCAGAATGATCACACCATTTTAATTTCATAATTTTAATTTATTAGATTGCCTGCATTCTGTTACACTCGTCTGCTATTTTGTTCACTTCTCTCAAAAATACATGAGATTGTCAGTTTTTACCAATATCCCATAAGTTGAACTTGAACGATTATCAGAAACTGTTAAATGTCATGGTTACTTGAATATTTCTGAACATATTACCTTTTCCTACTACGGAAAATACAATTTGATACTGTCAACCTGCTCCGTTTAGTGTAGTTGCAACTAATATTCAACTAGCCTTGTTTTACCGGACTGATGTTTGAAGTTGATACTGTCTTCTAGTGGTAGGACTTACTTACTTTTCAAATAAGATTGATCCTCTTTCAGCTGTTGAATTTGGCTCTTGTGTATCATGACATGTTCGTATGTCAGTTGTTCTTAGCATGGCTGATAGTTTGTTTGTATAACTCCAGTATTTTCCTGTGTCCCTAGCACATATTTGAAGTCTCTTTAAAACATGAAGAAAGATTGTCCAGTTTTGTGTTTGTTTTTTACCAAAGCTTATACCTTTTATTGGAACTGAAGTTTCAATATATTAATTCACATGGAAATGCCTTGGTTTCCAGGTCTATGCATTGATGATATCATTAAATATGTCGTGTTTCTGTAATTATTCTACTGCCATAACTCATAGGAGATGCTAAATTGTCACTGTTAATTTCCATGCTGATGGAACATGAGAACTACATTTTCACCCTGTATGAAAGATAATCATGACTAATAACATTGGTCTTGCAGTGCTGTGAAGCCCTTGAGAATTAAATTGCAACTGTTATTGTAACTTCACTCCCTGTTGTTTGCTCTCTTACACTCTTTGTTTTTGTAGGAGACAATGGCAGACCAGTTAGGGTTTTACACTATTAGATCCCATGGGATGATATTGGCAAGATTGCACATGTATGACTGGATAATACTTCTCCTCCTTGCTGTCATAGACGGGCTGTTGAATTTAATTGAACCATTTCACCGTTTTGTTGGAAAAGACATGATGACTGACTTGAGATATCCTATGAAGGGCAATACAGTGCCATTTTGGGCTGTTCCAGTATGTCCTGGTATCCTTATCTTTCAGTATGTTTTGATCCTGTTACATCCATGCAAAAGTTTTTGTGTGGTTCTTAGCTGTTTTTCTTATTTGCAGCTGATTGGAATTATACTGCCTTGGGCCATCTTTGTTGGAATTTACTTCAAAAAGAAGAATTTTTATGATTTGCACCATGGCATACTGGGTATTTTACATATTTATGATTATGATCCGTTCGATATGTTGATTAGTACAAGAGAAACATATCTGAAAAATTGAAATTTTGTAGGGATTCTATACTCAGTGCTCATAACTGCAGTGATTACTGATGCGATTAAGGATGGTGTTGGACGGCCTCGTCCAGATTTTTTCTGGCGCTGTTTCCCTGATGGAAATGATGTAAGATAAAAATAAAAACTAACTTATAGTCCTGTAGCAAGTTCATCTGTGTTGATATGTATATGCTTCAAAATTTGCACAGAATCTGGGCTAATTACATTATCTTTAAGGTTTATGATAACATTACAACTGGTGTTATATGCAATGGAGTGAAGAGCGTAATCAAGGAAGGCCACAAGAGCTTCCCCAGTGGACACAGTTCATGTAAGTAATGGCATAACCACATAAGTACTCAAATAGCCTGTAACTGCATATGTTCCCCTTTGTAATATTGATCCCTTTGGTGCACTTGTTGCCCAACTCTATGGACAATTTTACAGTGGGAAAACCTATATGCTTTTAAAAGTTAACTGCCACTTGCATATTCAATAAAATTAGATTGGTCTACTACACTTTGATGATATGTCTAAAATACCATTGCAAGGTCATACTTGAGGAAATAGATTCTTTCAGTACTGGCTGTCTTTTTTTTTGGGAGAAATAAAAATGGGTCTACCTTTGGGGTGTGTGGTATGCCTTGGGCATGCTAGTTCTAATCATCAGAGAAAGTGGATGTCTTTGTGGGTGGGTGCTAAGACCTCAGTTGGGCATGATGACAACCTGCATTGTGGACAGTTTTTGTGGCTTTGCATGATTCTGCATTGGTGATAGGGGGCAAGAGAGTTGCAAACAAGTGGTGTGCAGTCAATGAGACTGTCTGTGCTGTCTGAGAAATTAGGCCACATGAGTGACCAAGTAATTCCAAACAATGGATTCTCTTGGGTCTTTCCTGCCATGTTCTATGGAAATATTGAATGCCACAGACGAGACCTCAAAATTGCCCATATCTCAAATGCCTTGCTGAAATTTAAGCACTGTTTGGTAACCCTGAATTTAGCCTCCCATCTGGAAGTATACTATCTCTTAGGTACTCAAAATTCTGAGCCTTATCTGAGATATGATCCATGAGTCTTAGAAAAATGGAAAAAAAGTGATTCAAACATTTTGTGCACATGTTTCTGAGAGCAAGCAGGCATGAAAACTGTATGTGAGTTACCTTGGGGCAAGCTGCATGCGATACACCATAGAGTAGTGGAGTGAGTGAATTTAGGTTGTAAAGTATGACCTATGTGCATGATGAGCAGATCTAACGGTTACTCTCTTTTCACTTAATTACTTGAACTACCGTAACATTCTGTAGAAGATTAGGATTGGGGCAATTGGCCACACCTCAATTGGAGGGGGCGCCTTCTATTATATAGGGCCGACTGGCCTTTACAAGGCAAGGGTGATTCTCTTGATTTACATCTCCTAATTATAGTAACTAAATCAGTGATTTACATCTGCTAATTATAGTAAATAAATCAGCTATCCCTGATTGATTTACATCTGCTAATTATGGCAATGATATGCCGCAGCATATGGTAAGGGGCTGCGGCATATTTGCCTAACACATTCCCAATACTCAGTGTAAATTATTACTGAAGCATAAGTCCTTTTTTTTATGTGCTGAAGTTAAGTTTCAACTTGGCACCTCATGATATTTTTTTACAGTGTGATGGCATCTAAAATTTGTTGTGTGGCCTATTACACTACTTCAGGGTCTTTTGCTGGTTTAGGCTTCCTTGCATGGTACTTAGCTGGGAAAATCGCAGCTTTTGATCGCAAAGGACATGTTGCGAAGCTATGCATTGTGTTTCTGCCTCTCCTTACTGCTGCACTTGTGGCTGTTTCTCGAGTGGATGACTACTGGCATCATTGGCAAGATGTATTTGCAGGGGCTCTTATAGGTTTGTAAATTTTGATATATCTTTTTTAAATAGATCAAGATTTTCTAGATGTCCTGAAAATACATAATGGATCATCTTTCTCGCCATGGCCACTTGCCTTTGCAGGTCTTACAGTTGCTTCATTTTGCTATCTGCAATTTTTCCCGTATCCTTTTGATGGCGATGGTACCTACTATTCACTGTTTTACCAACTATTGAGTTTTCAGGTTTTGTTCAACATGTCACAGAATATTGTACATCTCCTTTGCAGCTTGGTGGCCTCATGCATACACGGTCCAGGTAGCGGAGGAACGGAACAGCAGACATGCAAACTCGTACAGTGTGAGACCAACCGAGATCGAAACAGTCAATATTCCAGGCCACGGTGGGATGACCCTAAGAGATACTCTAAACGATGTGGAGTCTGGCAGTGGCAGGAGATTGTGAGATGATACCGTTGGAGCTGCTTGCATATGTATACAGGTAGATGTATTTGTAGAGCTGTTGACTGCTGCTGCCACCGTGGGTTGCTTAGACGGGCTTGGCAGTAAATTACTTGGTAGGTGTTGTTTCTTCTGACAATCTTTGGGTTTCCTTTGTGTATACTTGTTGAGTCAAGAGTTGTGGTTAAAGTTTGTTGGCGTACACTCTTTGTAGTCAGCTTGGTCAGCAACTATGATGATCTTATCAGATGTGCAGGGTAAATGGGTTTCTCAGTCGATTGTGGATTGTTGCTCTTATACTAAAGCGTGAAATTCAGGTGCCACCATAGTCAGCTTTTATAATAAGGCGAGATTCATTTGCCACCATAATTTGCTATTAGGTCCCTCGTGTCAAGGAAAATGAATGACCTGCCCACCTGTCCTGCAATGTGACAAGTAGGTTGATTGCATTGGACAAGCCACTTTTTCTTTTCTCTCTAGACTCCATGATGTCGTACCTGCACTTTGAACCACCATTTTTCTGCTGTACTCCTTTTTGTTTTCCCTGCTGGCCAGAATAGGTTATTCGCCGAATGTGGTCTTCCATAAGTTCGTATTTGAGACTTGCACAATTTGAATTACCCACAAATATTTTGATACTGGGCAAGGATGTCCTGATGTAAAGTTTGAGGCCTCCTACGCAAAGTGAGTGACAGTAGCGGTAGTATGCAATAGCAAATGTTCATGTGTTCCTACGGAAAATGGGTGGCATTACGTTCCCTCCAGAGTCGCATCTGCCCTAGCACTTCCCATACGCCGTCCCCGCCGCCCACAGCCAGGACATACCTCGGTCCCTCTTCTCTCATGATCTCGCTAGTGGATACAGGATTGGAGACCCGTTTTCCTTCTTCGTAGTTCTTGATTAGGTTTGTGAATCCTTGTGATCTAGGTTATAGTTTCTAGTGTCATCAACGAGGTGGTGACAATGATGATACTTTGGAATAATATCTCTTCGGCCTCTCTCTACCTTGACAACGTTTGATTTGGTATCAGCGAAGGGTTAGGGAGAGTCTGACTTGTTAGATCTGTTGTTAGATCTTGACATTTGGTATGTTTTTTTAGAGGGGGCAGTTGGTTGCCTTTGCATACGACGATCTCAACCTCTTCTTTTGGTCTGGTAAGCCTGCATTTCTTGGAGGTTTCCTCTAGCTGATGTTCTTTCAAGAGATACTATACTAGATCTCGCTGTCAGCAGCAAGTGGCTATTTCGCTCTTCAGAGCCTTGTTTGTGAGGGTGTTTGCAGGTATTTCTTTTCTTGCTGTGTTCACAGTGTGGATCTTTAAATTCCAGCAGTGAATGTTTGAAGGTGGAAGATGACCAATTTGATCTTTGATATACTTTTATTTTGTACAGATCGTTTTATGTCTTTTGTCCATCAGTCATATCAACCTTTGTTTTTTTGAGACATATCTCTTTATAAAAAAAGTAGTTGTAGCCATAGTATGCATTATGCAATACCAAATGTTCACTTTTGTCGTTAAATAGGCAACTCTCATACTCACTTTATCTCTGAATTAAAGTCGTTTTAGGATGAACACGGTTACTCCTAGGTATTACTCCATCCTCATTAATTAAAATCATATATACTCCATCCTCTCTTGCGCTTCTCTTTCGTATGTTGAAGACTGGTGTTGCTCCTAGGAGTAGGTCTGTACCTAAAACGACATTTTTATTGAGATAATATTTGAATGCTAATAAAACAACACTTTTACTTAGACAGAGGAAGCATATATGCTTGATTTGTTCTTACGTGTTAGTGCTCATGTATTGTTGGGTGGGATGTCATGTCAATATCCGTAGCATCTGATTTTTCTTTCAACCGGATCGTATATGGAACTAATGCTTGTAGCCAAGTTCTCAAGCAACGTTTTTTTTCCCCCATTAGTACTCCGTATATGATGGATGTATCTGACTGGGAATAGGCAATGCAACTCACAAATGTAGGCGTAGCAAAATCAAGCTTCTTGGCTTGGCTCAAAGTAAAGTTGTGGGCTCGTGGCTTCCGTGGAGCTGAAGCTGACCTACTTGCATCCAATTCTTACACTTTTGTTTTTTTTCTGAGAAATAATTCTTGACACGCACCCATTACCCATATGGCCATGGATGCCTTCGGTGGAGGCCCAGTTCAATAATAGCCAAGCGCGAGAGGGAATAATAATTGTTCTTTCAATGACACTTCCATGTATGTTTATCACCACATCATTATCTGTGGCATACATGCATCTATAATTGATGAGATGAGTTTGGTTACATTGCATACTGGGTGTCGATTATTTGTGTTCAAAAAAGCAATAGGCAGGACCTAAGGCATCAAACTGTACTAGATAGGTATGCCTGTGCGTTGATATAAGACAACTAATTTTTTTATATAAAAACAAATAGGTCGCATGATAAAATAACAATACTAATATTAAAGTAATATTTAATCCAAACAAAACAAAGCTCATTAAATTTTTAGAGTCATATAGACCTGAACCGTGTAACACTACTGGACGCGCCCTCTTTGTTGAGGGCCCCAAGCCCCCGACAAAGACCCAAAAATCCTCGGCAAGGCTTTGCCGAGAGCGGCTCTCGGTAAAGAGCTCTCGAAAAATTTTGAGTCGGCAAAGATGAAAGGTCCAAATGGCTAGGGGGGATGAATAGCCTATTTAAATTTTCTACAAACTACAACTAAACAAGTTGATTAGTAAAACAAAAGGCGAAACTATTCTAGCACTAGCTCAACTAAGCTAAAGCCACCTAAAGTCTAGTACAAGACTAAACACTAAACCACAACAACAAGAGAAGGCTAGCTATACTCCTAAACAAGAAGACTATGCTAAACAAGCTAAACAACTAGTAAGGTATGCAAGTAAGTAAAGAAGTAGAGAGTGATTGTTATACCAACGTTGTAGAGTAGAGATATATGCAATCAATCACTCACAATCACAATCACAATAGAAAATCCTCGACATGAGACGACACAGGATTTTTTACCGAGGTTCACTTGCTTCCCGGCAAGCTAGTTCTCGTTGTGGTGATACACTCACTTGATAGATCACGAGCTAATTGGCAATTCAAAGCCAAACCCTCAGCGGGTGCCGCACATCCACTCACAAGATGGGGATCCTCCAAGCCACGAGAAATCCACTAGAGTAGCCAATTATGATCTCCCACGGGGAAGGCTCAAAAACCCCTCACAAATCACTTGGTGAGGCTCGAAACAATCTCCAATCACGAGCTCAACACCACCGCTACTCCAAGCCATCTAGAGCATCAGGAAACACCCAAGAGTAACAAGAAATCCGTAGCAAACTCAAGGATCAAGTGCCACTAGATGCAACTCTCAATGCAATGCACTTGAATTTCACTCAATCTCACTAAGAATAGCAATCAAGCAAAGAGATGAGTGGAGAGAGTGTTCTCTAGCTCAATGTATGCCTCAAGTAATCAAATGTGCAAGAGAAAACCCTCTAAAGCCGGCCACCTTCTATTTATAAGCCCCTCAAAGAGATAGAGCCGTTGGCTCTGTCACTGGACAAATCTCAGGGGCACCAGACGCGTATTAGGGAACCACCGGACGCTCGACCCCCTGCGTCCGGTGCACTAATGTTAGCCACGTGTCCATCTTTGAAACTCGCGCGTCAAACTCTAACGGTCACCTGCGGACCACCAGACGCGACCAAATGAGCACCGGACGCGTCCGGTACTCACCAGTCCCGTGCGTAGAGAGGTCTGCAAACTCACGACCTCACCGGACGCGTCCGGTACTCACCGAACTCGTGCATAGAGAGGTCTGCAAAACGTCCCCACACCGGACTCACACCACCGGACGCACTCCGAGCGTCCAGTGCTCTCAGTCAGACACCCTCTGCTGAAGTCAGGCCACACCAGACGCATGAACAGGGAACATCCTGCGTCTAGTGCAGTGCGTCCGGTGCTCAACCCTAATAGAGCCAAGCGCTGACAGCACACCAGATGCTAAAGCCAGCGTCCGGTGCCTCCACACACTGCGTCTGATGAGTGTTTCTCAGCGACCCATGACTTCTCCAAATTTTCCACCGACGCAATAGAAAATATATACTTAATTTTCTCAAAAGCGCCGAATACCGCCGAGCAAGCTCGGCGGGAGGGAGAGAGAGAAACCCAAACCCCTCTCAATCCTAGGAACTCCACCTCCTTTGCAAATGTTGCTAACACCAATAAGTGCCACCACTAAAGTGCATGTGTGTTAGCTTTTCACAAACATTTTCATCAAAGAAGTTAGGTTAGCACTTTACTAGATTCTAATGCATATGCTCAAGATATGGACCTAGTAGCACTTGATTCGAGAGATGACCGTGATTTCCCCTCTTCATAGTCGGCTATCTATCCTAAATCCAGTCAATTACTTCTCTACTCAACTTAGACCAGTAAAAGTAAAATCCTATGTTTATACAGTGGTGGACCCAGAAATTGGAACCAAGGTAGTCCTAAAAATGTTTTTTCATGCGTAACACGACAAATTTCAAAGAAAAAATTCGGTAAAATGACTATAAAATAAGCAAATTTTCTACAATAGGAATAGAGAGCTCTTCATCAATAACTAAAATTGGTGTTGGTGGAGATATGAGTTGCAATTTTTTTAGAACTGCTATATTTGATTTCTTCATGCCTCAACTTCTTAAAAACATATTAATAAATTGATTCAATTCTTGGTTCACACCTCACAATCTCACAGAATCATAGATCTAGAAGAAAATCAAATCCCTAAACCATCTGGAAGAAAAAAAAAATCAAACTTACCAAAATTCACCCGGATTGGCTGTGGCCTGTGGGCCGTGGCCGCTGCCGCAGCAGCGCTGCCTGTGCCCGCTGGCGGAGTGGCGGAGTTGTCCACCGTCGGCGTCGGAGGTCGAGCCGTCGAGTGGAGCGGACGCGCGCGCGAGGGCCGCGAGCCGCGGGAGCCGCTGTGCGCCTGTGCCTGTACGGGTCTGTGGGAGCGGACGCGCCGGACGGCTGAACGGGAGGCCTGGGCCGGCGGGCAGCGGCTCCACCTCGGACTGTCGACGTCGGGCGTCCTTGCGGTCGCGCTTGTCGCTCGGGGGTCTCGGTCGCTCGCAAAGTTGCGAGTCAGCCTCAGCGAAGCCGGAAGCGCAGCGAGGCGGACAGAGCCACAGAGGAAACAGGAGAAAGACTAAGTATTGGGCCAAGTTTCTGTGTACTAAAAAAATTTTGGGCCAAAATCTGGTAGTCTTGTGCCTATCTGGACTACCCTTTGGGCTCGCTACTGTGTTTATACCTTTGCCTTGATCACTCTACTCCTTGTCTATCACCATGATCTCCACTATATGCTTCATCTCTTTGTAATTATGTGGCCACCTTTCCATGCCACCTTACACCTTCATCACATGTGTTGTTATGCCTAACTCAAATCACTTAAACACAAGACATTAGCAACTTGGTGTCATTAATTACCAAAACCAAATTTGGGCTTTCAAAAGAGGGCCTTTATCGGACACTCAATAAAGCCTTTGCCGAGAGCCAACTTAGCCCTCGGCAAAGAAAAACGGCAGTCATGGCGCCGTTCCCTTGGACGACGTCTTTGCCGAGGGCTGAGGAGAAGACCCTCGACAAAGACCCATTCTTTGCAGAGAGCTATGGTGAGAGCCCTCGACAAAGAGACAAAAAAATTAAATATTTTACTTGTTTTTTGCATTCCATCAACACAAACACACACATATATATATATATATATATATATATATATATATATATATATATATATTCTATATATCACCCTGGGTACCAAATAATATTGGGTACCCGAGCTCAAATCAGCCCGACGACGCCTCGCATCCTCCCCAACCGATGTCGGCCCGGTCCACACAAATTCTCCGATGTCGCCCGATACCTGACGCCCGATCCCCCTCGCTCGCACCTC
>Ga0182004_10003010_pt1 | contig 13278 bp, 12 predicted proteins | sample Sormic07211540_1_FD_120479 | JGI IMG/M metagenome (GOLD analysis project Ga0182004, IMG submission 120479) | Endophyte microbial communities from Sorghum bicolor roots, Mead, Nebraska, USA - 072115-40_1 MetaG | ecosystem: Host-associated > Plants > Roots > Unclassified | place: USA: Nebraska...
CACCCTTTCTCCCAGTGGTAAAAATATAAATACGATACTCTGGAAAACCTCCCGGGTGAAATGCTCACCGATATCCGTGCGCTTGCGGATCATTTCCTTATTGCGTTACCAAATATCAACAAGTACTCAAAGGCTATGTGATGTTTTTCTAGGACTGCGATTAGACAAAGAGTCTGCTCATAAGTGAGTTTATCACTTATAATGATAGGAGACTCTGGATCGTCACCTAGAAAAGCGTATCTATGACCGGTTGGTAAAGGTTTAAGCTCAATAGGAGGTTTAGGTGGTATTGCAAACTCATCTAAAGGTTCTAAGGGTCAGCTTCTTCTTCTATGAAGAATCTAGCTTCATCTTCTAGTCCTAGTTTGGCTAAAAAGTCTAAGGATGCAACTCTAAATTCATCCAACTGGTCTTCTTGTGGATAAGGTTTGGTCCTAGAGTTTAAAGAGTGCGAGATAGACAATTGGAATTGATGTTTCTTGCCTAAACAAATATTTAGCTTCCCAGATTGTCCTTCATAGAGAAGTCATCTAAAAGATTGTCCTATCAACAGGTTGAAGTCCCATCTATCAAAGATATAAAAGCTTAAATGCACTAGGGTTCCTTCTACCTGAATGGGTAGGATGTGTAGGATTCCTACACTGGGGATAATATGTCCTGAGAGACTTCTCATGAATTTTATTATTGGGATTAATGTCATGTCTTGTATTAAATGTTCTATAAGAGACATGGACATGATATTTATCCCTAAAGTTGGATTATAGAGAGCATTTATTTGATCCACATTGATTATGCTAGGAATCAGAATAGAAGATGAATCTAAGTAGATTATTTTAGTGGAAAGCTTGGATTCTTCTAACCATTCTTTATTTATAACAAATACTAATTGTCCTAAGGTTCTTTCAGAGGGAATATCCTTAGAGGGATTAAAATACTCTCTAGTGTTTCTCTATGGCCTCTTCACAGAGTGATAATTCAAAACGTTTCCGAATTTGGAAAAGAGATCAGGTTCTATGGCTAGCATAAAATCTAAAAACAGAATTTCTTCTTTTTCTTGCTCTAGACATGTGTTAAATGAAGTAGATGGTGTGTCTGGCAAAGGGTTGGTTACAGCTAACTAAGGTTGAGGGTCTACTTCTAGGAGGTAATCTAATTCAGTAGATAGGATTTGATCTAGGATTAATCTTGCTTTCTCAGAGGAGACATGCAAGAAAGATCCTCCCAAAGTAGTGTCAAGCAACTTTCTAGTTTCTCTACTCAGACCTTTATAAAAATGATGTAAAAGAATAGGGTTGGGTAGACTAAGGTCCGGACCAGATGCTAAAAGTGTAGTAAATCGATTCTAGGCTAAAGCCAATGATTCTTTAGATTCTTGCCTTATAGTGAGAACCTTGACTCTAAGGTCAATGATTTGGGAGATGGGATAGAAATCTAGGCAAAAGTTGGAACGTAATGATCCCCAATCTTCTTGTTGCTTACCTATGGCTCTGTTATACCATTGTCTAGCTTTTCCCTTTAATGAAAAAGGAAATAGCTTCCAACAAAGAGTTTCATTAGATATGCCTTTAATGCGAAGACAATCACATGTTTGCTAAAAGTCTCTAATGTGTAGGTAAGAATTTTCATCTCCTTCTCCTAAAAAGGATAGGCTTTGGACCAATGCAATCAACCGTGGACTCAGCCTATAGCTACATGTTTGGATAGATTGTGATGACTCATGTGGCACTAGGCTGGTCTCCGTGGGTGCAGAGAACTGAAGGATAGGAATGGAATTTAAGGTATCCATAAAAGAAAAGGTAAGATGTAAGAAAAGGTCAGATAATAGAAAAAGATAAAAGTATGATACAAGTTAGAGTAAGACAAGGTTATCTAAGCAGACCGTCTTTCTCCCAGGCAACGATGCTAGAAATGCTTGTTGGTATTAGTTATACACACGAAAGAATCAAAGAGAAATAATACGCAAGCTATATCTGTAAGCACTTCACTCGGGAGATAAGTCTAGAGTATCGTATTTATTTTTTTACCACTAGGAGAAAGCGTGCAAAAGACTAACCTTTATCTTACCTACCACCCACAGGTTGCAAGACAAGATAGTGAGATATAAGCGATATAGATAGAACTCTTTCTTCAGTCTTCTTCTAACCTATGGTAAGTGTGTATATATTGTTCTAAGTGCAGTACCTAGAGAAAAGAAACACCTCAGAGAGTGCTTAACCCTAGAACCATATACCCTACCTTACCTCCTGAAGCGACATGGATTACAGAGACCCAAGAGGATTGTCACTTCCCCCCAATGCTACCACAAATCCAGCCAAATAGAACAATTACTCTATTCCCTACGCAAAGCGAATAAATTAAACTCATAAACCAAAGAACAATAACTTAGTAGTCTTAAAAGTTGAATTGACGAACGATTCTAGAACCAAGCCTCGGGTTAGGAGACTTGATCCCGAAGATACAAAGAAGAAGGCACCAATAGGCTAGGCTTCCTCAACTCCTATCTTCACCCTATACTCTCTCAATCTCTCTTGTTGCTATCACCCTATAGAGACAGATCCATTCGAGGGACCCCTATTTGTCTAATTCTCTTTGGAAAATATTAATTAGGGTTTTAGAATTTGATACAAGGGGGTCAGGGTCTTATTTATAGCCCCCTAGGAATCACCACAGCCCTTAGATCAAACCAACTTAAACGTGCACTTAAGATTAATCCTCTAAGTCTATGGAGGCAGGATCCACGAGTTTCACACTGATTGGTCGAGAGCCTCGGGTGGCCGCCCCACCTGGTAGGGGTGCCTACCCCTAGGCGGCTTCCAAGTGGGCCTAGGTTTCAGGTGATGTCTCCTGGAGTCTTCTAGATTGTTCCTGAGTTGACGTTCGGGACTTCTCTCAATGTAAATATGACATGTGGACCTTCTTTTGTTATTATACTGGTAACCCCCTGTAGAAATAGACAATCATCAAAAGTTGTGGAATTCTATTATTGATAAACCTATATCTACCGAGTGCTTGCAAATAGGTCCTTTTTTCATGTTTAGTTGACGGTTAAAATTAGGAGTTATCTACCGTCAACACCACCTCATCGATACGAGGGAGACTAAAGGGGTCTTTAGGACAGTGTTTGTTAAGATCGGTGTACTCGATGCACATTCTCCATTCATTATACTTTTTCCTTACAAGTACCAGATTGGCAAGCCACTTTGGATAATACACTTCTTTGATAAATTCGGCTGCTAAAAGCCTTGTAACTTATTTCCTAATAGCCTCCTTCTTGTCTTGAGCGAACCATCGTAGCTTTTGTTTGATGGGCCTGGCAGTCTCCGAGACATTCAAGGAGTGCTCGATCAGGTGGTGAGGTACACCTAGCATGTATGCAGGTTTCCATGCGAACACGCTCACGTTGTCCCTCAAGAACCTGACAAACGCGTCTTCCTATTTGGGATCTAGTGTGGCTCCGATTAGAGCTGTTTTCTTAGGATCGTTGTCAACTAGTTGAATCTCGTTGTGCTCCTTGGACTTGATGTTTTCCTTGGAGCCTATAATTCAGATATCTCGAGCTAGTCGGGTGAGGTCAGCCCTGCCTGAGTTGTAGTCTCTGCCATTTGGACCGAGAGATCAATGACCTATCACCCTAAAGCTTTCTTCTTCGCAAGTGTAAGCGGTGTAGACATTTCCTCTAAGTGTAAGGACGCCCTTTTTGGTGGGCATCTTGAGCACTAGATAGGAGTAGTGCGGTACTGCCATAAACTAGGTGAGCGACGGTCAGCCAAAAATGGCATGGTATGTTCCTTCAAAATCTGTGACCACAAAGTTGATGAACTCGGTGCGGAAGTGGTCAGGTGTGCTGAACTAGACAAGAAGCATGATCTGGCCAAGAGCTACAGAGCTCTAGCCTGGTAGTATGCCCTAGAATTGTGCCTCATAAGGCTTCAGATCCGATTGAGTTAGCTTGAGAGCGGGAAGGCTGCTTTGAAACAAGATGTTGATAGAGCTGCCGCTGTCCACAAGTACTCTTTCAAAACAAACATTATTAATGCATGGGTCAAGGATGAGGGGAAAGCATCCTAGCTCGGGGATGGCGGCCCAATGATCCTGCCTATTGAACAAAATTTCATGATGAGACCAGGTAGGAAGCTTTGGATCAACAATAAGGTCTCTGACGCTATCAACATTTAAGCATGCCCTTTTGAGGAGCTGGCATTCCCACTTGGACTTGATAGACACCTTGCAACCGAAGATGGAGTCAACGACGTCGGTGGGATTGATGTATTGGTGACTAGGATCTCAATCCTGTTCATCATCATCATCATCATGGTTACGCCTGTTGGGGGTGCCTATAGCTTTTGCAGAGTCATCCTAAATAATCTGTTGCGCACAAATGTTCTACAGGACATGGCAGTTCTCCATGGTGTGGTTGGATCTAGGGTGAAGCTGACATGGGCCCTTCAAGGCTTTGTTATAATCGTCCTGATAGTCACGGCGACCAGCAGATCTTTTGACCTTGTTGACTTTGTGGTCATTTTCATGAGGCCTCTATCCCCTAAAGTCATCACGGTGGTCACAATGCGTGTCCCAGCTTTCTCGACGGTCTCAATTATTGTTACGGTGACGGTCGTGGTTGTCAATTCTCCCACGGTTGTCGCTGTTATTGTCTCGTCGTGGAGGGTGTGCGGCTTGTTCCGTTCCTCTCACGTCCACCCTGATCAGCTTCTCCGCATCGTCAGCATTGGTGTAATTCTTGGCAGTGGCCAAAAGCTTGGTGACCGTGGTTGGCCTCTTCCAAAGTAACTTACTCCTATGGGCCTCATGGTAGCGAAGGCCCTTCAAGAAAGCAGAGATTGCGTCATTGTGAGAGATATCTGGGATCATAATGTGCATATTCGAGAAATGTCGGATGTAGTCACGAAGCGGCTCGTCCTTGCGATCGCATATCTTTTCAAGGTCATATTTGTTGCCAGGCTGCTCGCAAGTAGTGTTGACATTTCTTAATGCAACTACTAAAAATAGACTTTAAACCTATCCTTAGCAACAACGTCAAAATTAATTAACATCACTTAAGCTAGGTTGTCATCCCTAACATGATGTAGAAGTGCTGGTATAAAATCTATATGCTTTTCCATGAATAAATAAATAAATAAATAAAGGATCCGCAAGCGCACAGATAATACCGATGTAGCATTTTAACCAGGAGTATTCCATGTATCGTTATTTATATTTTTACACTGGGAAGGGACTTGCAATGGATAATGAGCAATGAGCACTGCATGTAATCATGGAGACCTTAACCATGTCTTTATCTCACTCTCATGTAGGGTAAGTGTCACATAAGATAAATATATGAATATGAATAATAAGTGACAGAGGTTAAATAAGAATTCATAGCCATAAGATAAACATGATAAACATGGTATTAGGATAATCTACAATAATAAATCCTGATTATTCTAACTATACTGTCAAAGCATACTATGATTAGTGCAAGTACACCTAGCATCATCATTAGAGAAGGTTATATCTATGCATAGTGATATTAACAAGAAAGATCATCAACATAGCAACAACTTCCCTGTAATAATGGTGCTCTATAATCCTTATAATCAAGAGGAGGAATACAAAGGACTCAACAGGACTGTCACTCCCGCGATCTACCTCAAGCTCCAGACTACAAGGGGTAATCGCAGATAAATATGGTCTAGGCACCTAGCCTACACAATATCTATCACTTACCCATCGGCCTAATGAGTAAGCGCTATACGATCCTATGCATAAACATAATTCTAATCTAACTATGCTAAGCATATAATCAAAGTATACTAAGAACAATATAGTTAAGAACATAAGCAAATAGAATAAAGTCAATTATGATATAATCAAATAGATCAAAGTCATATTCATAGTAGCAAGAACTAATATATCAAAGAGAATAAGAGTTTAACAAGAACTAAACATTAATCTGGACTCCAAGATTAACTTGACTCCTTCTAGATCTATTCCTATGTAGCTATGCTAAAGAACTATAGACATCTAATTAAGATGATGGCTAAGAATCCTATAGAGACAGATCCATTCAAGGGACCCCTCTCTGTCTAATTCTTCTCTTGTTCTTCTCAGAGAATAATTATGAACTCCTCCTCGAGAGGGGGGTCAGGGTCTTTATTTATAGCCCCCTAGGAAGCACCACAGCCCTTGGATCAAACCGACTTAAATGTGCGCTTAAGATTAATCCTAAAAGTCGGTGGAGGCAGGATCCGCGAGGTTCAACCTGATTGGTTGAACCCCACCAGGATGCCGCCCCTGCCCTATGGCAGGTGGGCCCCACCTTTCAGGTGGTGTCTTCTCGAGCCTTTTGGAGTATTTCTGAGTTCACATTTCACGTGTTCTCTCTATGTAAATCCGACATGTGGACCACCTTTTGTTCTTATTCCGATAACCCCCTGTAGAAATAGACAATCACCAAAACTTATGGAATTCTGTTAGTGATAACCTCTATAGCTGGATAGTATTCTGATTTTAATCCTTTCTCATGCTATGTTGACGGTTAAAAAGAATACTTATCTACTATCAACAGGTAGCTATGAAATTATTGATGGATGCCTGACGTAGCTCCTCCCACGTGTCGAACTAATCTTAGGGCAAACCGAGCAACCATTGGTGGCCAGCTTGATCGAGAACAACCAGGAAGTAGTTGTCCATCACGTGCTCATCGCCTGTGGCTAACCGGTCGGCTATCTCGTATAGCGTGATCTAGTTTTTGGGGTTCTCCTTGTGTCGAGGGTATCAGTAAGGGGTACCCTAATTGATGCACATAACGAGAGCACCCGTACGCAAATCGAGGGCCCCTGACTCGACGCCCCCCGGTCGCACGCACAGTTACCGACGCCCGTAGCCTCGAACGCAGAAAGAACGTCGTGCGAATCGACTGGGGCTCGAATGCCGGTTACCGTCGAATACGGGAACAGGCTCGTACGAATCGAAAAGCCTCGAGCGCAAGGACGCCACCCGCCGCCTGACGTGGGCACGAGAACTAGGGCATTTAATGCGCCTGCTACGCTCTCACCTAACCCGTCAGTCACGGGAAGCGTGACAGGAAACCAGCACCAATCAAATCGTTCTTTTTTGCAGCCTTGCCCACCAAACGAGCCTGAGCATGGCAGGGAGCAGCAAGGTGGTCGAAACATCCCGTCAAAACCCCCCTCGAGACGTCCAAAGTCAGCGCTCTGCTCAGCGAGGCTTTAAGCGGTATCTAACCCTCGAGCGGGCATGTTCCTTCCCGAGAAGGATCAGGCAACGGAGGACAGCACCTCAACCACTCTGACGCGGCCGCAGTCGCGACGTACAAGCGTGCGACAGATAAACCGGTCCAGGACAATGCACAGGAGCAGGATTCAGGGGCACGCGTAATCATCATCAAAGTACCAAGACAAGACGGCTCGAGGCCACGCCGGTGCGGAGGCCTCGAGTAGGTCAGCGCGCCATACCTCTATCGACCCCTATTCTGTCGCCTATACATGTACCCTAGACCTCTCCTTGGAACTATAAAAGGGGAGGCCCAGGAGCGGATACGTAGGAGAACACAACTCATACGTAGTAGAGCAACCTTACTCCATCTCCGTTCATCCCACAACTGTATTCACCCCTGTACAAGCACTTAGGTGCAAGATAATACAAAAACTCCCCCCCACTGGACGTAGGGCCTTCTCTTGCCTGAACCAGGATAAATCTTTGTGTCTTTTCTTGCATCACCATCTAGAAAGGAGAGCACGCACTAGTTTTACTCGTTGGTGTGACCCCCCGGGGGGAAAACACCGACAGTTGGCGCGCCAGGTAGGGGTCCTGCGTGGTTTTCACCGATTTCCCATCTCTTTCCAGATGGCCACTCTTGTTTCGCCGATTTCGCGCTCCACGGTGATTTGGTTCGGGAGCCTCGAGTTCATGTCTACCGGTTTCGGCTATGACATGATCCTGCTCTCGGTCAAAGGACCAGGAGGAGCTCGCATTCCGCCAGCACGATTGAGGGCTCCGAGACGACCTCGCCACCACGCCTCCCCGCCCAAGAGAAGGCATGGGCAGCGCCACCATCACCCCTCTGCCTCGTCACGATCGCCAGTTCGTGCCAGGCGGGTGGTGACGCAGAAGCCAACAGCCCCGCGCGCAGAAACCGTGGGTATGACGGCCCGACGCTATGAGGATCGCACGACACGTTGGGAGATGGCGCGCCTTGCGCGCTCTCGCCTGCCACGACGCTACTTCCACACGGGCTGTTCGCCCCAAGAAGAGCGGTCTGGACAACGCCGCGGCATCGCTCGCCAGGACGATATGTCCAAATGCCCAGACGTACGTGGAGAGACCAATGGTCCTCCCACGCGACACTGGAGCACGGCAACAGACATCCGAGCTGCCGGATTTCTCTCAGGTACGAGGCCTCCGTCGCCTAGGTCCTGGGCGATACACGATCACCTCACTCAGGCAACGGCTGCTGGAGGAGGGACGCGGATGCTTCTACGCCACCGAGCCAGACTCCGACTCTGAGTCCGACAGCTACGACCCTACTAGGGAATGCTTCCATATCGACGGGGCGGTGGAAACTATCGACGAGACACAAGACGCCGTTGCCGGTGGTCGAGCCCCTATAGCAAGGGAGGACCCCAGGACGCATGGGAATGACGGTCACGTCGACCCCCGTCTGCAAGAAGACAGAGCCGCGCAACTTGCGCAGCTACGAGAGCTCAAAGCGAAGCTCGACGAAGATCGCGAGCGCCTTGTCCTGCTTGAACAGATCTCGAGCAGGACCAGCCATACCCGCTTGGCGGAAGTGTCTGCAGACAGGCTCGAGAAATACATCGACAGATCGTCAGAGACAGGGAGCCTGAGCAGTCCGTCAGCAGTTTCCCTCGAGCGGGCCAGAACGTCATGGCGGCAACAATGCTGCTACGCAATATGCCCGAACTGTCGAACTCCCATGCGCGACACATCCGAGACGAGGTGCAGACTCTGCTCCAAGTGGCGGCAGTTCAGCAGGCTGAGAGCTCGGCCTCTCGACATCGAGGTGCCACCACGGAGAAGCATGATGAGCCAGCCTAGAACGAAAAGGAGGTGTCGGTCCATCAGCAGCCGCCCCCTCGAGGGAAGAAGACAGCACTTGTCCTCAACCACCCCATCGACAATCAACGGCGACACGACGCACGACGCGACATCGACGAGCATCGTCGCCGTCGATATGGGGACGCAGAAGACCGCGGTTACAGCGCCCACCGCGGCGGGCGATACGACAGCGACAAGGACCGGATAGCCCCAGAACCGCCGGGCCCTCGAGTGTTGAGCAGAGCAATCCACAGCACGCCGCTGCCCAGCCCGTTCCGACCCCTAACTAGCATTGCTAAATACAACGGCGAAACCAAGCCAGAATTATTGCCGACGGACTTCCGGCTAGCCTGTCGGTTGGGTGGCGCTCGAGGAGACGATCGAGCCATCATCCGGCAGTTGCCGCTTTTTCTCTCCGACACCGCCCGTAGATGGCTCGAGGAGCTCCCGGCTAACTAGATCCACGATTGGGTTGATTTGGTCAGAGTATTCAAGGGCAATTTCAAGGGGACCTACATACGGCCTGGCAACTCATGGGATCTCAGCAAGTGCAAGCAGAAGTCAGGGGAGACTCTCCGAGAGTACGCTCGATGTTTCTCAAAGCAGCGCACCGAGCTGCCGCACATCCCAGACCACGACGTCATCCTAGCCTTTGTCTCGGGCACCACCAGCCGAGATTTGGTGCGGGAGTTAGGCCGGAATCGCCCTCAAACCGTCGACGAGCTGATGGACGTAGTGGCAAACTACGCTGCAGGGGAGGAAGCGGTCGGTGCTTTCTTCAGCTGCGAAGGGGGCAAAGGCAGGTCGCCAGCCGAAGACAATGAGGGCCCCTATCGAGGACCCAAGAAGAACAAGAAGAAGAAGAAAGCACGGCTGTTCCAATGGGAGGCCCTCGACGACGACCTCCTCGCCGCTATGGATCGTAAAAGACCTCGAGGCCCCCCTGAAGGAGCTATCTTTGACAAGATGCTAAAGGAGCCCTGCCCTTACCATAAGGGAGGGGCAAACCACAAGCTCGAGGATTGCCGTATGCTGAAGAGGCATTTTGACGGCCTGGGATTCAAGAAGGACGACCAGAAGAAAGAAAAGAGCAGCGACAAGGGGGACGACAAAGAAGACGAGGGTTTCCCGGCTGTCCACGACTGCTACATGATTTACGGCGGACCCTCGACGTAGCTGACCGCGAGGCAGCACAAGAGGAAGCGCCGTGAGGTCTTTGCGGCAAGGATGGCGGTACCCCAGTACCTCAACTAGTCGAGCACCCACATCACTTTCAATCAAGACGACCACCCCGACAAAGTAGTCGCCCCTGGCGTCTACCCACTCGTCGTCGACCCCATCATTATCAACGCCAGACTCTCGAAGGTACTAATGGATGGCGGCAGCAGCCTGAACATCATCTACCTCGAGACCCTCGACCTCCTCGGCATCAAAAGGACACAGCTCCAACCAAGCGCAGGCGGCTTCCATGGTGTCGTGCCTGGAAAAAAGGCGTTGCCAGTAGGTCGAATCGACCTACCGGTATGTTTTGGCACGACAGCCAATTTCAGACAGGAAGTCCTCACCTTCGAGGTGGTGGGATTCCGAGGCACGTACCACGCCATCATCGGGCGCTCGGGCTACGCCAAGTTTATGGCTATCCCCAACTACACCTACCTGAAGCTAAAGATGCCCAGACCCAAGGGCGTCACCACCGTCAGCTCCTCCTACGAGCATGCGTACGAGTGCGACATCGAGTGCGTCGAGTATGGGGAAGCTGTCGAGAGCTCCACCGAGCTCGCCTCGAAGCTCGAGGCCCTGCCCGCAGAGGCTCCAGAGCCCAAGCGTCACGCGGGCAGCTTCAAGCCGGCAGAAGGAACGAAGAAGATCCCGCTCGACGCCAACAACTCCGACGGCAATGTGCTGACGATCAGCGCCGATCTCGACCCCAAATAGGAAGTCGTGCTCGTCGACTTTCTCCGTGCAAATGCCGACATGTTTGCATGGAGTCCCTCAGACATGCCAGGCATACCGAGGGAAGTCACCGAGCACTCCATGGAAATTCGAGCCGGTTCCAAGCCAGTGAAACAACGGTTGCGTCGCTTCGACGAGGAGAAACGCAAGATCATTAGTGAGGAGATCCACAAGCTTTTGACGGTCGCATTCATCAAGGAGGTTCACCATCTCGACTGGTTAGCAAACCCTGTACTAGTTAAGAAAAAGAATGGGAAAATGAGGATGTGTGTCGATTATACAAGTTTAAATAAAGCATGTCCGAAAGTTCCTTTTCCATTACCATGTATCGACCAAATTGTTGATTCTACTGCGGAATGCGAAACCCCTTCTTTCCTTGATGCATATTCTGGCTACCATCAAATAAAAATGAAAGAGTCTGACCCGCTCGTGACATCTTTCATCACGCCCTTTGGGATCTACTGTTATGTAACCATGCCATTCGGGCTTCGAAACACGGGAGCAACATACCAGCGATGCATGCTCCACGTGTTTGGCAAACATATAGGGTCGACGGTCGAGGCATATGTTGACGACATCGTCGTCAAGTCAAAGAAATGAGGGGACCTAATTCAGGACGTCGAGATTGCTTTCAGTTGCCTACGTGCCAACAAGATTAAGCTCAACCCCGAGAAGTGCGTCTTCGGCGTACCCCGAGGCATGCTCTTGGGTTACATAGTTTCCCAACGCGGCATCGAGGCCAATCCCGAGAAAGTCTCGGACATCACGAGAATGGGGCTGATTCGAGACGTCAAGGGAGTACAAAAAGTCACGGGATGCTTGGCGGCGCTAAGTTGTTTTATCTCGTGGTTGGGAGAAAAAGCATTGCCACTGTATCGGCTCTTGAAAAAAGCCGAGCGTTTCTCTTGGATCCCCGAAGCCGAGGAAGCCCTCGATAATCTGAAGAAAACACTGACCTCTACCCCAGTCCCGGTACCACCTCAACCCGCAGAGCTTCTGCTTCTGTACGTTGCCTCGACGACCTAGGTGGTCCGTGCGGCAGTTGTGGTCGAAAGGCAGGAAGAAGGGCATACGCTGCCGGTCCAGAGGCCGGTCTACTTCGTCAGCGAGGTACTCTCAGAGACCAAGGCACGATATCCGTAGATCCAGAAACTAATCTACGCGGTGATCCTCGCTCGACGCAAGCTGCAACACTACTTCCTCGGCCACCCTATCACGGTGCTCTCATCATTTCCCTTAGGTGAAATCATCCAAAGCCGGGAGGCCACGGGAAGAATCGCCAAATGGTCGGTTGAGCTCATGAGTGAGACCCTCACTTATGCACCCCGCAAAGCTATCAAGTCTCAAGCTCTGGTGGATTTCATTGGGGAATGGACGGACTCTCAGCTCCCCCCGGCTCAAGTTCAAGCAGAGCTATGGATGATGTATTTCGACGGGTCTCTCATGAAGACGGGAGCTGGGGCGGGCCTGCTATTCATCTCGCCCCTAGGCGTTCATATGAGGTATGTCATCAGAATACATTTCGCCGCATCCAACAACATCGCGGAGTACGAGGCCCTTGTCAATGGGCTGAAGATCGCCATCGAGCTAGGAGTTTGGCGCCTCGATGTTCGAGGCGACTCCCAACTCGTCATCGACCAAGTGATGAAAGCCTCCAACTGCCACGACCCAAAAATGGAGGCATACTGCAAGGAGGTACGTCGACTCGAGGACAAATTCCACGGCCTCGAGCTCATCCACATCACCCGACGCTACAACGAGGCAGCCGACGAGCTCGCTAAGATCGCGTCGACTCGAGGCACGGTCCCGCCCGACGCATTCTCGAGAGATCTGCACGAGCCATCCGTCGACTTGGGCTCGGGGGCTAACGTCGAAACCACCGCCCTCTAACAAACCGACGCCATCGAAGTACTGCTAGCGGCAGCAAAAGTAATGGAGGCAGAACAGCGACCCGGTCGACCGTTCGACTGGCGCACGCCGTTCCTCGACTGCCTGATTCGATGCGAGCTACTAGAAGACCGATCCGAGGCCCGCCGTATCGCTCAACGAGCCAAGTCATACGTAATCTACGGCAAAAATAATGAACTATATCGACGAAGCCCGACAGAAATCTTGCAGCGCTGCATCACCATAGAGGAAGGCCGAAAGCTCCTCGAGGATCTACACTCGGGGGCTTGTGGCCACCACGCTGCTCCGCGGACCCTCATAGGGAACGCTTTCCGACAAGGCTTCTACTGGCCAACG
>Ga0182004_10003011_pt1 | contig 13277 bp, 6 predicted proteins | sample Sormic07211540_1_FD_120479 | JGI IMG/M metagenome (GOLD analysis project Ga0182004, IMG submission 120479) | Endophyte microbial communities from Sorghum bicolor roots, Mead, Nebraska, USA - 072115-40_1 MetaG | ecosystem: Host-associated > Plants > Roots > Unclassified | place: USA: Nebraska...
CTTGACATGGCCGGCGGGTGCCGCCGATAAGATGGTTTTTCCGATCCATGGCCAGCGAATACAACACAGCTTAATATTGTTGCTACACGGAAGTACCATTTGTACCCTCCACGATTTAATTAGAGCTGGTTCCGGGTCCATTAAGTTTTGGTTCTGGCCCACAACTTAAGTTCATTTTAGTAGATTCTTCTTGTTTCTTAACCATCTGATTTAGCCAAACGGATGGCTCTAATTATTTTCAAGCACTGTAAAATTTCTCAGTTTTTAAACCCTTGCTGCAATCCAACAGTCCTCTTTTAGTGCCGCTTGGACCAACAAATTTTTAGCAAGCTGCAACCGTAAACTTTGCATATTGGTTCAGTTTTTAAACCCTCGCTGCAACCGTAAAGAGTACAAGCGATCTGCAAGCGTACACACTGTTTCGAGGCAACATGCATATAATACAGTTGCTTCATTATTCCGGTTGAACAAACGGGCTCAGCCCCGGCGTTTTATTATTACTGCTTGCTAGCACGTTCCGTCGCAAAACTAGGTTTCGCGAAGGGTGCGATGCCAAGCATTTATTTATTCTGGACGAGCCGTGCGACGAGGAGCCAAAGGACTCGCCGACGCCGCTCGCCTAGCTACCTAGCAAGTGAGGTTGGGTCCGGGGTCGACGCCGAGCTGCTGGCAGTACTGCCTGTAGTAGCCCACCCGCGCGTTCATCTGGGCAGTATTCTTGCCGTTGCACTCGAGGGCGCCGTTGATGGCCCTGATGGTGGCGCCGAACCCCTGCGACATCACCCCGCGCACGTTGTTGGTCCAGAACCAGAGCGCCGTCTTGAACGCGACCACGGCGTCCTGCGCCACCCTGTCCGGGTTCCGAAGCCCGTCGAAGCCGATGTCCCTCCCGGCAGGCCCGTAGTTGTAGTTCCACGAGATTTGCAGCGGGCCGCGCCCGTAGTACTTCTGACCCGCGGCACACGGCCACTGCCTGTTGCTCGAGTCGCAGTAGGCGTTGTTCTTGTTGATCTCGCTGATGTAGCAGAAATCTGTATGTGGTGTCCGTATCGAGTCGTGCACACAGCAGAATTACAAAAATCGATCAGCATTATGCATGGGTCAAAAATCAAAGACGATTACGATACTGTGGAAGAGAGATTAGAGTGTGTGGTCATCAGTGGACGTTCAATCAACTTACGTCCGGTCTCGTGCGTGATGTGGGCGAAGAAGGCGGCGATCTCGCGCTTGCCCTGCACCGACCTGCCACCGAAGCCTTTGTACGCGTCGGCGGCGCTCAGGAACGCGCTCCGGGTGTAGAAGTTCTTGCCCTCGCACCCGTTCCCGGCCTGGTTCTTGATGCCGTTGAAGAATGCGTCGGTGACAACGCCAGCCACGTTCCCACCTCCACTGCTGCCGCCGCCAGAGCGGCACGGGCCCGACTGGCACCCGTCGCCGCAGTACTCGTCGGTCGTGCCGCAGTAACCGAACTTGCTGCAGCAGTAACCTGCCTGGCAGCCGCAGTTCTGCGCGGCGGCAGCGCAGAGGAGTGCTAGGCCGAGAGCCAGGACCGCCATGATCCTCGGCGCGATTGCCATACTGGATCAGATCAGTAGTACTTCAGCTTCTGGCCAAAGGTTTGTTGCTGCGGTGCAGCTTTGTTGCGAGGTGATTTGAGATGTCACGAGGGTGCCGCTTTATATAGGCATCAGAACGTGCGTCTTGCCGATGCATGGCATGCGACGTGGAGGATTTGGACGGAGTGGCTGTGTCCCGGTCCACGCATAGCACTGGCACGTACTGTACGACCGTTCCACGCATTGCACTGGCACGTACGACTGTTCCACATTTTATGATGGACTTTTGACACATGGGACAGCTAGCATGTATCGACAAGCACAAGTCTAACGTACGTTAGGTCGAGATATCATCAGATTTGGATTGCCACCGCCCATCGCCTGAATGCTCGGTGGAAAATCCGCGCATGCTAGCTGCTAGAAGCCATTTGTTTTCCATTCCTATAGTTTTTTTTCCTGACAGATGCAGTCGCTCGTAAATACGAGTGTACACTCAACCCTATGAACATACACGTACACTTAACTTCTATGAACATCTTCGAAAAAACAAATTAGACCAATAAATCTTGAGAGACGCCTCGTTATCAACAGGAACATTACCTATATTGCAAATCAAAGGATCCTGAAAAATAAGAGATGCTGGAGAATAATAATGAAGCCGAGAAGGACAAGTGAAGTAAAAGGAGAAGTTTGTATTTTTTTGCCACCGGAGCCCGTCTGTTCCTTTGAAACTTTTTTCTTATTCTAGTTTTTGGGATGTTGTCTGTAATCTTCAATCTAGTTTCGCTGTTAGTGTAGCAAATTGTTCGCTTTCTTAAACTCTGGTTAGTTGTAAGTGGCTGGTCTGGTTCTGTTTCTGTCTACACTATGTTCTGAATTGTATTTCTGTTGGAAGTAATGAAAATGAGGAAGATCCTTTGTATAAAAAAAGAATAGTGTCATTAAATCCTAAAATAAATCTTTCTTATTCTAGTTTTTGGGACGTTGTCTGTAATCTTTAATCTAGTTTCGCAGTTAGTGTAGCAAATTGTTCACTTTCTTAAACTCTAGTTAGTTGTAAGTGGCTGGTCTGGGTTCTGTTACTATCTACACTCTGTCCCAAACTGTATTTCCATTGAAAGTAATGAAAATGGGGAAGATCCCTTCTATTGAAAAAAGAATAGTACCATTAAATTCTAAAATAAATCTTTCTTATTCTAGTTTTTGGGACGTTGTCTGTAATCTTCAATCTAGCTTCACTGTTAGTGTAGCAAATTGTTCGCTTTCTTAAACTCTAGTTAGTTGTAAGTGGCTGGTCTGGGTTCTGTTCCTGTCTACACTCTGTCCCGAACTGTATTTCCGTTGGAAGTAATGAAAATGCTTGTATCGAAAAAAATAGTTCCATTAAGTCCTAGAATAAATCTAAAAAAATTCAAGTAGCTGTGTCAAATCAGTTAAACTTGGACGGTCAGGTTTCACCACAATCCAACCAGCTGAGCTCGCTCAGTTTGCATATTTCCTATAGTCTGTTTTGTCTTTGTCCTTCCGTAAAAAGAATTATAATTATTTTATTGTGATTTGTGCTAATAGATTTAGAACGTTAGATAGAGATCTGATAGTGTTAACCGTCGCCTGAACAAATGCTATATTTCAAACACGTGTAACTTTTCTCGTATACGTACTGTTGCTTCAAAAAACTCCATGTACCTCGCATGTGAGTATTTATTGGTGGCCTTGGCCTGCGTGTTCCAACTAAGGCTACCAGAAATGGTCAACCAAGAACGGAAGACTTCCAAGCTAGCTACCGGTGATGGATTGGGCCATATGCATGATCAAACGAAGTCGTAGATAGCTTTCTATATTTTTGTTATTTCTGTAGAAGGCTCGTTGGCTTTTTTCCTTCCTTATTCTCATTATGCGTGGATTTAGAATAGAAGAGTTCTAGCACTCAATACAGCGGAAGATTGTTCTCGTGCCTCACTTTATTTATTAATCGCTCCCTCTATCGTGTAGTATATTCTAAAAATTATAAGACAAAATAAAGAAGAATATAAAATACGTATCTACCTTTGCTTTATTTCTTGATGAGACGTTATTATCAACTTAATTAATGGTGATTGGTTGATAAATAGAAAATATTTTTAACGCCCCCCCCCCCTCCACTGACACAAATTTTGGGCCGTGGTGTAGTGCCACTAAATGATGGTGATTGGTTAATAAATGGCAAGTAACACTACCATACCTACCAAATTTGTGCAACTATTTCATTCAAAATTATTTTTCCTCTGTAATCCCTTGGTTTTGGGTTTAATTTTTAATGTTTGTATGCACTATATTATATGACAAAAGGAAGTATATAACACCCCCTAATGTCCAGTGTTCGCCGACTGACTTCTCTTTTAATCAGCCGTGGAAACTGGTTGAATATATACTGTATACTTACATCCAAACCCATGCAAGGAGACCCTTGAAAAGAACACAAAATTTGCACTGAAGTTATTTTTTGAGGTTTGATCTATCGCATATGTGGCCTACCATTAGGGATTAGCAGCGCTCGATGCGCTCTGATCCACTGTTACTTGGTACTCCTACTAGCCTACTAGGTAATAATGTAAGCGTAAAGTAATCAAAACTCATCAACAGAGGAAGATTTGTGATCGATAGTATATGCATAAGATAATTCAATCGGAATAAGAGCATCTCTAACAGTTATGCAATTGGAATTTGCCATTTGTTTGAGTTTGCCAAGTCCCTAAACGTTTTGCCAAAGGAAAAATAAGTTCATCTCCAAGTGTTTGACATTTTTGACTTGACATTTCCCAAAATAGTGGACCCAACTATTTTTGTCCGGAAATCTTTCATCTTCGCGGGAAATTTTCTCGCACGTCGCGCGGGCGCTTTCTTTTTCGCACGCAATTCCTTCGCCCGTCGCGTTCCTTTGTCGCGATCGATCTCCGTGATCAACTCGACGCGGCAGCAGCGCGTGGACTTCGACGTCTTCCTCACGCCGGTGAACCCCAACAAGATGACGGCGTTGTGGTACAGGAGCGGCACGGTGAAGATGCGGCGATGGATTTCCTAGCCTCGCGTCGCTGCAAGAAAAGGAGGCAGTGATGGATCTCTTTGTCCCTGCGCAAAGAAAGGAGACGGCGCGCGGGGGAAAGAAAAGAGTCGCGCGCGAGGAGGACTCGTCTCGCGGGAAACTACCGCGACGTGGGGGTACGACAAGGAGTCCAAGATTCTCAGGATATCAAAATTGCCAAACCATTGTGCTTATGCAAAAATGCCAAGTTTGGTCCATCAAATGTCAAGTTTGCCAAAATGCATAAGTCAAATGTAAAATTGTTGGAGAGCAATTTTTAAGGTTTTTGGCAAATTTCAAGAATGCAAAGTCCAATTGCATAATGGTTGGAGATGCTCTAAGAAATTTGTTTTTCATTGCATAGCTCAACCATTCAGGTACTATGTTGCACAAGAACCACTTTTCATCATGATTGGTTATTGGTATATGGCCTTCTTTGTGTTTGCAAAATCTCTCATATTTCCATGCGTTTGGCGGAGAGCGACAAGGTGTGTGTCTCACAAATCATCTCCTTCCTCTTATTTCTTCAACAAATCAACATAGGCACAGGTATGGCTGGAAGGGGCCGATTCAGCCAAGAGAGCAGCCACCAGCGGCAACGGATGAAACCGCAAGCTTCACCTAATCACCACCCACGCACCCGAAGATGGTTTTAATTGGTCGAGGCTAGTAACAAGTTGGCCGAGCCTAAGAGCCTTCCCGTCCAGCGGTCGACAACAACAAGTAGAAGGTAGAAGATAGATGGAGATAAAATGGTAGATCTGACATAGAGTTATCCTAAATACGTGTGTGCGGAGACGAGAGAACTGCGGCGGACTCATCTGCACATTTGTTGAAGCTCGCCTAGACACAGACACTGTTTATTGATTTAGTCTTTAAACCCTTGATGCAATCGTAGTAAAGTACAAGCGCGAGTGTACACACTAATGTTTCGAGGGTATAGTTGCTTCATTATTAGTAAGGTGCAACAAACAGGCTCAGCCCCAGCGTTTTATTGTTACTACTAGCTAGCTCGTACTCGCTAAACTCTGTGTTTCGCGAGGGTGCGACGCCGAGCATGCATTTTCTGGACGAGCCATCCAAGGACTGCCGACGCCACTCGCCTAGCAAGTGAGGTTGGGCCCGGGGTCGACGCCGAGCTGCCGGCAGTACTGCTTGTAGTAGCCCACCCGCGCGTTCATCTGGGCAGTATTCTTGCCGTTGCACTCGAGGGCGCCGTTGATGGCCCTGATGGTGGCGCCGAACCCCTGCGACATCACCCCGTGCACGTTGTTCGTCCAGTACCAGAGCGCCGTCTTGAACGCGATCACGGCGTCCTGCGCCACCTTGTTCGGGTTCGCGAGCCCGTTGAAGCCGATGGCCTTCCCGGCAGGCCCGTAGTTGTAGTTCCACGAGATTTGCAGCGGGCCGCGCCCGTAGTACTTCTGTCCCGCGGCGCACGGCCACTGCTTGTTGCTCGAGTCGCAGTAGGCGTTGTTCTTGTTGATCTCGCTGATGTAGCAGAAATCTGTCGTCGGTCGGTATCGAGCCATACGTACGTCCACACAGCAGAATTACGAAACTTTGATCAGCATGCATGATGGGTCAAATCAAAGACGATACTGTGGAAGAGAGATTAATTAGAGCCTGTGGTCAGTGAACTTACGCCCGGTCTCGTGGGTGACATGGGCGAAGAAAGCGGCGATCTCGCGCTTGCCCGCCACCGACCCGCCACCGAAGCTTTTGTACGAGTTGGCGGCGCTCAGGAACGCACTCCTGGTGTAGAAGTTCTTGCCCTCGCACCCGCTCGCGGCCTGGTTCTTGATGCCGTTGAAGAATGCGTCGGTGACAACGCTACCCACGTTCCCACCACCACTACTGCTGCTGCCGCTCGAGCGGCACGGGCCCGACTGGCACCCGTCGCCACAGTAGTCGTCCGTCGTGCCGCAGTAACCGAACTTGCTGCAGCAGTAACCTGCCTGGCAGCCGCAGTTCTGCGCGGCGGCCGGGACGGCGGCAGCGCAGAGGAGTGCTAGCCCGAGAGCCCCCAGGACTGCCAAGATCCTCGGCGGCGCGTTTGCCATACTGGATCGATCGGATCAGTACTTCAGCTTCTCACTAAGGTTGCTGCGGTGCAGCTTGTTGTGAGGTGTGATTTGAGATGTCATATAAGGGTGCCGCTTTATATAGGTATCATTTGTCAATACATGGCACGCGACGTGGAAGATGGAGATGGAGTGGCTGTCCCTGTCCAAAAGTACCATTGCACTGGCACGTACGACTGTTCCACGCATTGCACTGGCACGTACGACTGTTTCCACGTTTTATGATGAAGTTTCGACACATGGGTCAGCATGTATCGACAAGCACTAGTCTTACGTAGGAGATATAATAAGATTTGGATTGCCACCGCCCACCCCTTGAATGGCTGAATGCTCGGTGGAAAATCCGCACATCATGCTACCTGATAGAAAGTCATTTGCTTTCCTGCGACTTTTCTCGTATGCGAAGACAATCGGCGTCATCTTCCCGGCCGCCGCGGGCAGCCGTATATTGTTGCTTCAATTCCACGTACCTCGCATGTGAGGATTTATTGGTGGGCTGGTGGCCTTGGTCTGAGTGTCCCAACAAATAAAGGCTACCAGAAATGGTCAAGCAAGAACGGAAGACTTCCAAGCTACCTATATACCGGTGATGGATTAGGCCATATCCACGTTGAGATAAAACTTGCAACGTGGATTATTTTTATAAAAGATTATAGATAAGGAGGAAAAAATCCAAAAAAAACTAGAGTAGACGCATATGGCCCAATCCGTGTTTTGCCTGTGGTTTCTCTAGAGTGCATTCTGCCATGGTTAATAATATCGGTGTTCCGCCTTCGGTTTCTCTATAAAGCTTTTTAGAATTTTTCTTCTTTGTCTACGTTTCTTATAAAGTTCATCCACACTGCAAGTTCAAACTGATCAACATACAAGCCATTCACATCACCCTTTACTAGCTATCCATATTATCTTCCACTAATAGCTACGTCATGCATCTTACTAACGAAGTCTACAAGATAGCTTTTTATATTTTTGTTTAGTCTCTAGAAGGCTCTTTGGCCTTTATGCGTGGATTTAGAATAGAAGAGTTTTATTTTTAGAGTATTTATTACAGTAGAAGATTGTTCTCGTGAGCAATTTAGAAGATTTCTTTGAGAGGGAGTCACTTTCGTGGGGCTTGAGCTAAATCAATAAGTTGCCTCGTCTATAAATGACAAAAATTTATGTCCAGTATGACAGTGCATTCTAAATATTTTAGAATAGATTAGAAGAAACTACAAAAGACATATGTGTCTCACTTTATTTATTAATTAGACGCTATCATCAAGAAATTGATGGTGATTTTGGTTGATAAATGGCAAGTAACACTACAATACTTGCCACAATAGGGCATGAACAAATCCATTGAAGAGAACCACAATAGGGCCAAGACCCAGTGGGTTGTTATTCACTGGATGACCTAGAGTGCCACGATGAAGTTCACTTGATACGTGTACTAGATCAATGTCCAAAGGTGATCAAGTACTAGTCCAAAACAGATGCTCTGGTAAGCACTAGATGGTTCATTGAACATTTTAAGTTTGGTACTAGGTTGGGGAGTTTAAGGAATTACTCATCAGGTGACTCCAGATGATAGCATTGGACCTTTGCATTATAAAAAAATCAAGGACACAACGAATGCACCAGAAAGATCCTATTGTGTGGTCAAGACCTGCGCCATTGTAAGTTTAAGGTGAGGTCCATTTCTACCATGGAGAACATTTGTTTCTTGTATATATCATAGCAGAGTTTGCGATAGCTAGTTTGGAGTGTTGGAATATGAATATGTATGCCCCACTCAACTATTTGGTGTTTTTGAAGCTTCTTAAGGTGTAAACACACATATTTGAAAGCTTCAACATCCAAGGAGTGATCTTGAAGAATAAGGCAATTAATGCTAGTTTATGTCGGTTAACAAGAAGAGCTTTAGGTGCCTAAAGTAAGGCGATGTTTGCACAAATATTGCTTGCCAGTGTGCTTGCATGCACCAACCTTAGTTGTGGAGTTGATGTTGGTGTTGTGTGAGGGAGGCCCTCAATAACTTGGTTGAAGCTCAACCAAATGAGTACGACAGGGAGCATTCCAAGAAAGGCAAGGCGAATACACACTTGCTATTAAGGATGGGCTATCATCTATTCACTGAGTTATCTGACTAGACGCTTGGCCCTTGCAAGAGGCTCAAACAAGGAAAGTGGAAGACACGAGCTTTTTGACACCTTAGTAAAAAATTGTTAAAAGAGTTTGCATTCTCAACCCTCTTTAGATTTTGCATTTACTTGTGCATCTTGTTTATATGGATTTACCTTTTCTAGAATTTCATGTGTAGTTCCCCCACAGAGGTCATATATATAATCCATTTGTCCCTAAAAGAATAAATTTAAATTTCTAGCAACTTTAGGACAAATTAGCAAAGAAGATAAAAGACCATTACCCCTCATTAAGCTGTTGAACCTTAATAGCTCTCTAGTTACCGAGAAGCCTAATTAAGTAGTGTAGTTTGAAGTATCCCATAGTAGTGCAGGAAAGAGAGATTATGTTAAATGAAATCCAGACTACGAGAGAGACTAATGTGGATCGATGGACCATTCACCTCTAGAAATCAATTCTTTTGGAGACAAATTTTTGGGCTAGAAATTGATTCTCTCAAGGACAGAGGGAGTACCATGAACACCGACTTCGAGGTTAAACGAGTTATTTGTGAATGTAGGTTAACACACGTGTCAAGTAATAACCATAGTATTTATGTATTAACTATCTTTGCACATCATTGCCTTCATATGCACATGCACATGCTTTTATTAATCATGTCTCCATTCACATAGGCTAGTCTTTCTACTACAAATGTTACACATCTTCATGTGTGCTAAACCATTCACATACAAACGAAGAAGCAAAAGGCTTTTTACATGCCATGAGTGGCGTGTCGAATAAGTTGGCATGCAATTGAAAAGTTGAACGTTTCAATGAAAACCATCAACTATAATTAATAACTTCGTCGTGAGGATTGGAATCTGACAATTTTAACTTCGATGGAACTTCAATTGATGGACGACAGAGAATCCAAGAAGGTACTACATTAATCTGCATGTTACAAACTGCTTCATTATCGGCATGTTACAAACTTGAACTGAAAAAATAGAGCAAGGTTAATAATATAGTTAATTTGCTGGTTGTAAGGTTTTTTTGCAGCCTTCTTCAGCCCACTCATACAGTAGTTAGTTATTCACTATTAATAAAGTTTCTTACAACCTGTTTCTTCTCTCTTCTCTCTTCTATCTCAGCATTTAACCAGCTTACAACAAGTTACTATACTTGCTCTTAGCTTATACCATTTCATCTAAAAAGAAGAAGTTAGCTCATCCCATTAATCTGCATTATTATTTATCAGTAGATATTGCGAAGTGTTCGCGTCAATCTGCATGTTACAAACTGCTTCATTAATCATTATTCATGTCGAATAAACAGGTCGCTAGCCCCTGCATTATTATTTATCTCTAATACTACTACGCACTCTCAAATTCTGAAGTATATATACCCTTATATTTATATAAGAAGGCACGCATGAACCCATCACTTCTAGCAGGTGAGGTTGCTCCCCGGGTCGACGCCGAACTGCTGGCAGTACTGCTTGTAGTAGCCCACCCGCGCGTTCATTTGCGCGGGGTTGTTTCCGTTGCACTCGAGGGCGCCGTTTATGGCTCTGATGGTGGCGCCAAACCCCTGTGGCATCACCCCGTGCACGTTGTTCATCCAGAACCAGAGCGCCGCCTTGAACGCGATCACGGCGTCCTGCGCCACGGCGTCCGGGTTCCCGAGCCCGTCGAAGCCGATGCTCTGTCCTGCCGGCCCGTAGTTGTAGTTCCACGAGATCTGCAGGGGGCCTCTTCCGTAGTACTTCTGCCCCGCGGCGCACGGCCACTGTGTGTAGCTCGAGTCACAGTAGGCGTTGTCCTTGTTGATCTCGCTAATGTAGCAGAAATCTGCCGTGCAAATTATGTTCCAAATTGATTAGCATGATATATGCAGTCATATATATATACATCCCGTCGAAGAGAGGTTACACACGCGTTTCAATCAACTTACGTCCGGTCTCGTGTGTGGCGTGAGCGAAGAAGGCGGCGATCTCGCGCTTGCCGTCGTCCTCCGAGCCGCCCTGGGCGAAGCCGGAGTACGCACTGGCACTGGCAGCGCTCAGGAACGCGTCGCGCGAGTAGAAGTTGCTGCCCTCGCACCCACTTCCGGCCTGGTTCTTGATGCCGTTGAAGAACGCGTCGGTGACGACGTTACCGACGTTCGCGCCGCTGCCGCTGCCGCTGCTGCCGCCGCTCCCTGTCCCTGTGCAGGGGCCCGACCGGCACCCGGTGCCACAGTACTCGCTGGTCTGGCCGCAGTAGCCATACTGGCTGCAGCAGAAGTCTGGCTGGCAGCCGCAGTTCTGCGCGGCGGCCGGACCGACAGCGCAGAGGAGCGCTAGCAGCCCGAGAGCCAGAACAGTCAGGATCGTCGGCGAGCTCGCCATACTTTACTGATGATCTGAGCGTCAGCTCCGGACGAAAATGCTTCTTTGCTGCGCGGCTGTGAGGTGATTTGAGATTGGCATGCTGGTGTCACCTTATATAGAGGTCAGGGCGCGGATGCCCAACTTCTCGACGTGTGGCGTTCGACGTGCAACCTCATGTCCGCTTGTGCAACTTGCACCACCGGTCCACCGCTGCCCTTAGCTGCAACGTGGACTTGCGGTTTGGAACTTTGGAGATACGGTAGCCGCGCAATTTATATTTAATTATTTCTTGATGGAAATACGTTCTTTCTGGCGATTTTTCGCGCGTACAAAGACGACTGCCGCCATCCTGCCCCAGCTGGCAGTGGCACTGGCCGCCGTATATCATCAGTAGAGACTTGCGTTTCCACAACGTATTAGAAACGGTCAGCCCAGGACGAGAGCTCCATGATCGGTGCCGATGAGAGCGGCCTAATTTGGAGTACTTTTATTTCCTTCTCTTATTTTCTTGGACTCTTGGGTCATTTTCGTTGAACAGGGAATGCGCACATTGGGTCTTGTGCTAAGTAAAGAAGTATGGGCTCCTTGGTTCGGTACTCATATGACGGTAGGGACCCATAGATATTGCACACGACAAGTGTAGACGAGTGTACAAAATTATGTATCTAAGGTGGTGTTGTTATGGGTACAAAATTCTACCTGTTATTATTTATCGTCAGTGTGCAGGAGCCGACAGTAATTTGCTTCACTGCCGAGTCATAAGTCTATGATTTGGACAGTGACTGGAATCTTACTGACCCGATAAATATCATTGCCAGCTCCAGCCATGAACTGACAAGGACATATCATTATCAGGTCAGGCCACAACCCTACACTGTGATATGTCGCCAATATCGAATCGATGCTTGACAATGGCAACGGCAAAACTACATCACTACCGGTTCTTGATCGACCCGACAGTGCCCTACTATTACAGTATAAAACTTTAGCCAGCTTCTTCCTCCTCCTCCCATCTCAACTCTCGAGCATCTTTCCTCGTCTCTCTCTATTGTTGCCGACATATTTCACCAAAATATTTATGAAGGGTTAGTTTCCGAAGAAAGGACATTTTCTCCTTGCATTAAGGTGGATAATTAGCAATCCTTTAACTTGTTTTGTTAGTTATATTATTTTTTTATTGTTATGCTTGTTGTTTCTCCATTTTAAAGAGCATTCTTTCATAGGATTCTGCATGCATACATCTGGATTTTTGGTGAGTCCATTTTGTACCAGTAACTTATAGTTACTATACCTATGAACCCATTTAATTTGTAGCTAGTTCAGTTTGCTTCGTTATTAGATTGGTTTTAATTTTCTAGCAAATGTGGTAATATAGTTTAGTTAGTTCCTTTAGTTTCCCCCATTTTAGTGTAGAATGGAATAGAATTGTGAATTGTCCATGGTCTACCAACTTTTATAAACCCACATGATGTCGGTACTTTGAGGCTATTAACTAGCAACTCATTTAGTTTTGGAGTAATTTGGTTGATTCTCTAGTAAATGTGGTGATTTAATTGGAGGTCATCACTGCTGATTAATGTCATAACAATATGATTAACTTCCTAACTAATGCTCTTAATTAATTAGGGGCTCAAGGGCTACACATAGTAGGTGCGCTCGCACGCCCCTGCTGAATCTCCTACAACTAAAAAGAACAAAGTGTGGACAATTTTTGGTGCAACAAATTTTAGCTGTCTGCCTACCGCCCGTGCGATCTTTTCTTCCACTTCGCAAAAAGGAAACTCCCGGTCTCCACGCTCTCTGCCCTCCATGTGAAAAAAGAAACCCGTCCTCGCCTCCCCCTCCCACACCGCGAAACCGCGAGGCCGCCGCCGCACCGATCGCACGCGGCCATCCTAGCATGAAGAACCCCGACGGCGGCCAGTGTTCAACGAGCTGAGGGTCGATCTCCTACCTAAATCGAGACGGCGTCGTCTAGCTTCGTGCCGTTCGTAGGCGACGGACATGTGGATTTTGTTGTGCTGTCATGGCGCCCTGCCCCATTGACGTCCGCTGCCACGACTCAGCCCTACGGTGGCCAACCATTCCTGCCCACCCCC
>Ga0182004_10003012_pt1 | contig 13277 bp, 6 predicted proteins | sample Sormic07211540_1_FD_120479 | JGI IMG/M metagenome (GOLD analysis project Ga0182004, IMG submission 120479) | Endophyte microbial communities from Sorghum bicolor roots, Mead, Nebraska, USA - 072115-40_1 MetaG | ecosystem: Host-associated > Plants > Roots > Unclassified | place: USA: Nebraska...
ACTTTTATCCGGTAGCTCTCTAGTCACACTAGGCACAAGGGGTTGAATTGGAGCTTATAGGTTGCTTAAATTTTTAGAGAAGCCCAATTCACCCCCCTCTTGGGCATCTTGATCCTTTCAATCTATTAGATTATTCTTGATTTTTCTAGACATTTTCCCATTTTTCTACACCTAAATATAATTTTCAAAAGCTTTTAGATATACTACCTAAATTAATTATAAGATATTTTGATTTTTAGGTATATGTTTGCTATATACTTATATATACATTATGTCTAGATACATAGTAAAAGCAATGTATTAAAAAAAACAAAAAAACACTTCATACTTTAGAGCGAAGGGAGTAATACTTTCAACAATTCCGATATTTTACTTGAGTTCCTTGTATCCTAATCTATATTTAGATTTTCTCTCTCAAAATTTTTAGAAATTTAGAGACATTTTTTTGCTTTACAAATCTTATCAGGCATTTTTGCATTTTTTTTCTAATTAGAAAAGATAGAATCGTCGTGGAAACCGCTTGTACGGGGTGAGTGCCCAAAAAGATGAAGAGACCACTCAACCTTGCAGTGAATGGCATAGAGGCAATTTAAACAAATTTTGAATGTTAGAAGCGTAAGATGTCTAATTAGAGTTTAAGAAAAAACTAGACCATAAAAATAGTTTATAGTAAGATAAAAGAGACTTTTTACTCCAAAAGGTGGCCTAGGCTTCAAATCAGACGGGCCAATGGTGGCAATTTTTCTCTATCTTCTTCTGTTTTTTAAAGAAAAAGTCCACGTTACCTTCCTCAATTTTGGTGAAATTCCTTCCAGCACTCTAAAATCAGGTAAACCACCCCCTTCAACTTTACAACCGTTCATTTTACTTCTCTGGCCGGTTATAAGTGGTTTTCAAAGGTGGTTTTGTCTTTATTTTTTTTGTGGAATCCTTAAAAAAACATAGTAAATCACAGAAAAATCATAAAATGAAAAATTCAATTTTGCTGGACTCCACATGAGTAGGTCTACATAGTAAACATATAATATGGTATGCTTTATTACAATTTTTGCTGTAACTTTAGATATATGCTTTTTTATAATTAATTCATAGCTGCAGTTTTTATGGTCCAATTGTGGTGAAATTTTTATTTTGGAATAACTATTGTATGCTTGAAGCCTTGAACTGTAGTAAAAATTTCAAACCCATTGAATTATGTAGAACTTAGAATTAGATTTATTTAGGTGTATGCTTGTTAAAAAATATTTATAAATCTGTAACTAAGTTATACTTGATTTAGGTGTATGCTTATTAAAAAATATTTATAAATCTATAACTACGTTATACATATGAGTATGAAATTTTTACTACAGTTCAATCATACAATAATTAGTCCACTATAAAAATTTCACCATTGGACCATAGAAAAACTGCAACTATGAATTAATTATAGAAATACATAGATCTAAAGCTATAATAAAAAATTATACTAAAGCATAAATATGTTTAGTGTGTAGATCTATTCATTGAGTCTAATAAAATTAGATTCTTTATTTTATGATTTTTCTGTGATTTACTATAATTTTTAAAATATTTAACCAAAATAAATAAAAAAACAAAACCGCCTTTGAAAATTACAACCAAAGAGGTAAAATAAACAGTTTTAAAAGTTCGGTGGTTTACTCGGTCTTAGAGTTTAGGGAGAAAAAAATAGACTTTTGTAAAAATTAAGAGAGGTAATGTGGACTTTTTTGTTTGATCGAGAAAAGTCTGCGCGTTTGGCCCACGCGAAGTGAAAATTGTTTACTGGATGTTCACGCTACTGGATGGATGCTTGGTTCACACTACTGGATGTTCCTATGAAATTGATACTACTGTACCTGAGATTGAAGGTACTGTACCTGACTGCAATGCAACATGGGAAAACATGTGGGATTTGAGGTTTTTTTTAAAAAAAATATGTCCAAGGCACCGAAAAGTGCTCGCTTGACCTATTTACATCATGTATGAACACCCGGCTTCTTCTCTCACCCTGTCGAGATGAACACCGGGAAGTGCTCGCTTGACCTATTACATCTGTTACCGTGTGTTTGGTTGGAGAGCGGGGCGAGCCGGGTCGGAGCGAATCCGTTCTTGTGGCTGTTTGGTTGGAGGATGGGAGGGTTGGGTTGGCTCCAGAGTGGAATATTCCTCTCAGATGCGGGTTGGACTCGTCCGTCAAAATCTAGCGGACGGAGCCGCTCCAGCCGGGTTGGCTCCCACCAAACACTAAATTCCTTCAACCAAACACTGGAGCCGCTCTGTCCCCAATTCTTCAACCAAACACTAAAATGGGTTGGCTCCGTCCCCAAAAGCAGAAGTGCAACCAAACACTGCACGGGTTGGCTCCGTCCCCAAAAACTGGGTTGGATCCAACCCAACCCACCCAACCCCCAACCAAACACACGGTTAGTCTGTTACCAGATCTACATATAGATCATGTATGAACACCCGGCTTCTTCTCTCACCCTTTTGAGGTGACATATGAACACATTGTATTTATTGTGAAATGCGATGGCATCTTGGACGATAATGACACGGCCAGAGCGAGAGTATGTGCCCAATATTTGCTGACGAGTGAAAGTTTTTCAGGGGGAACCAGGAGTAGGATACCCCTACTATTTATATATATTAAGGTCTTAGCTTTGTTAAACTTTAACTCCTATCACATAAAATATTTGGATACATGCATGAAGTATTAAATATAGACTATTTACGAAATCAAAAAACACAACTAGAGAATAATTTACGAGACGAATCTTTTGAGCCTAATTAATCTATGATTAAACACTAATTGCCAAATAAAACGAAAATACTATCTGTTAAACTTTAACACCTCTAACCAAACACGCCCTAATATATAAGGAAACACAGTTTATATACAGAATTATATATGACAAAAAACAATAAAATAAGGAAAGGTTACCACTGGACTTCTAGCCATTGTGTAATAAGAGGGAAATATTTGTTTTTGGCACTATAGATAACCGAGATGATGAATTCCTATTTGAAGATCATCCTGCACCTTTGTAGAGTATATACTATAACAATGTCATCATGGAAAATAGAGAAGCCAATGTGCTGCGCTAGCAGTATTATAAGATCGTTTCATGTGTCGTGTAGAGACAGTGAAGATATAGCACGGGTTTCATGGTCGTGTGCTTTTTTTTTAATTTTGATTGAGACAACAAGAGTTAGCGTTCGTGGTACGGTATTTAATCATATATTATTTAAAAGTTGTGGGCTTATGGGCGTGCTTTCCATATTTCATTCTTCTTAAATATAAGGCGGCGGGGTAAAGTCCGAGACATCCATACAAAGGCCAATATGCCATGTCTAGAAATTTGGAATTCCACCATTACAAAAGTTGTGCTTTCTTAGGATGCCATCCCACATTTAGGCTTTGCTAAACGTGTCATTATCAATGGGTGGTTGCATGCTAGACGGTTTCTAATTCATTTATCCCCACTTTTAAATGTGATTAGACAAAAATATCCATGCACTCACTAGATTAAATCGTCAGACCCAGATTCACCCCCTCTCACTTGTCTGTTATGTTCTTAATTTTTCCATCGCCATAGCCGTGACCATCCTTCTAACAACTTCCTCTCGTTTTCCAAAACTATTTCCTCGGTTCTAACATCTATGTCATTCCCAATGAACAATCCTTTTTTGGAGATGTCTGCTGACGGTAGATAAGTGTTAATTTTAACAGTCAACGGAACATGAAAAAGGACCTAAATATAAATATCATCTAGATATAGGTGTTATCCTGATATAATTCCACGAGTTTTGGTGAATACCTATTTCTGTAAGAGATTATCAGAAAAAAACCAAAGAAGACCTACATTTAAGGTTTACATAGAGAGAAACACCCACGCATACACCAGAAGACTGTAGAAGATACGAGGAGAGGGACCACTAGAGATGAGACCCACCTGTCACGGAGACAGGGCAGGCGCCCTACTCTCTGCACCAATCAGGTGCAAGCACACAGACCATGCCCCCACCATCATTGAGGATCAATAATCTTCGTTAATTAAGGTTGGTTTGATCTGACGATCATTGTGCATTTGAGAGGGCTATATAAGCAGGCCCCCTAGCCCTTGGAGGAGGCATCCCTTGAAACCCTAATTCATTATTTCCAGTGAGGATCGACTGAGAGGGGTCCCTTGAATGGATCTTTCTCCTAGAGCACATACAAGAGAGATTAGCTTTGTAGTCTCTATGTGAGATTAGAGTTATTCTTCTAGATTGAGAGAGTTAGAGTGGAGGGAGAGTTGGAAGAAGCCCGGTTTATCAGTGTCTCCTTTCTGACTTGTACCTGCGGGATCAGATCTCCCTAACTCGGGGCTTGGTTCTAGGATTCTTCGACAATTCAAATTCTAATACTGATAAGTACGTTGTTATTATTGTTCTATGGTTTGCGAGTTTACTTTATTCTCTTCTGGTTGAGGGTAGAGTAATCATTTGTAGCGTAAGCGTGGTGCTTGAGCTAGGATACTCATAGATATCCCCTGTCCGGCCGGATCGGTGTGTAGTAGCGTGGGAAGTGACAATCCCATTGTTACCTTTGGCTTTGGAGCCTCCTCTCGTTAGAAGGTTTGGTAGGACCTAAGTGCCTTGGTCAAACATCCTCTATGGTGTCTCTTTTCCAACGATACTCCATGGGCGGATCTAGGGGTATTTCTGAGTATTCCTAGAAATATCCAACTATTTTAGTACACTTTTATGTAGATATGTATATATACTTATATATATAAATATACAAATGCTATAATTTATAGTATTTTTGCACATTTCAGCTCAAAATAGGTAAAAGAACTAGCCTTTCAATTAGAAGTTTCTATTCTATAAAGCAAATATTGGTTTACAGTTGTTGATTTGCAGCGCTATTGGCTATATTTGAAGTCTAAGAATTCAATTTTTTTATGACATGGAAGTGGGAATACCCAAGTTTTAAATTGTGGCTCCGCCACTGCAATACTCCCCATAGACTAATAGTCTCATAGCTTACCATAGGTTAAAACTAGACTGTCGTAGTACTAGTTTCTCTATTCGCTTATATCTTCGCTACCTTGTAGTGCGGCTCAGGGGATTAAGTATAGACTTAGGTGAGTCATCGTATGTTTTCTCCCAGTGGATAAACAAATACGATACTATGGAAATATCTTCTGGGTGAAGTGCTCACCGATATCCATGCTCTTACAGATTATTTCTCTTTGATTCTTATGTGTGCGTAACTAATAACAACAATGTCATCTTTGGGACCACAATCCTTGTGTGGGGATATGGATAATTGAAGAGAATAGTTTGAGTAAGTGTGAGTTTGTCAAGATTAGAAATTTACAAGATATTGATTGTTGGGGTTAGCCCACCACCAAATATTATGTTTACCCTTTCTAGACCACTTACCTCGAATGCTTCATGACATAAGGTGGGAATGTAAGCTAATACAAAACGTACTAAGGCTTGTTAAATATACGTGAGGAGCTCGACTATGACTTCGAGAATAACGTCTAGGACAAGTGACAGCCTTTCATCCTATGCTCAAGGAGCTTCAGGAGAATGACGTTTACTACACCGTTCTTTGCTACGCTTTTTCTGATGTTATGTGTATGTGATTCAGTCCATATATGTGGACCCTTTGTATTGTAGTAATGGGAAAACATGTCATGTATGTATGACTGCAGTATTAGTTACATAGTGACTAATGAGTACTTACTCTGTCCTAAATTAATTATCGTTTTTGGTTTTCGTGCCACAAGTTTAACTCGATTTATAAAAAATACGTGCAATATTTATATTTTCAAATAAATTTGTTAAAAAACTATACTCAAAGTTCTTTCCAATAATACTAATTATATACTATAAATATTAATATTTTTTAAATATATATTTAGTCAAAATTGTTTAATAGGAAGCACAAACGACAGTTGTTTTAGGACAGAGAGAGTAAATGTTTTAGATGGATAAGATTTTTCCGCCCTAGCCATGGAGAAAGGAAAGGAAAACCATTTATTGCAGATCGGATGTCCATAATATTTTTTTGTTGATAGCAAGACCAGATATCCCATAATTAGCATGAACCATGATTATATGATCCTAAGCCTGTATTCGCAAGGAAGCCTATTCTGATAGCATCACTCCTGGTTCAGTGGATTTTTGCTTGCATTGGCTAACCATCTCATAAGTAAGACCTAATCTCATAAGGAAGAAACTAAAAAAACACAATCATATTCATTACTTCCAGGTTAGTATTCAGGTACCTAAAATCTCAAAATTACATTTTGAGAACCATGTAAATCGATTCATGCAGAGAGAGTTAGAGGGCAGGTTGGTAGAGCTCCATTTTCTAACTTTTTTTATCTTCACTCCTTGATTATTTGGTTCTTTGATTGTGTAATTTTAGTTGGGGGAACATGCGAGAGGTGATTTGTGTAATTGAACAAGAAGCAATAAAGAGCATTTCTTTTACCCTCAGATCATAGCGTATATGGAAAAGTGATTTTGGTTCACACTCCACTAACTAAAATTCAATCATATTCTAATTATTTAATAGGGTTCAATAGAGTTTACTCTTAAGAATTTTAGGGGTGTTTGGTTGGGGTTGTTAAAGTTTAACATATACTGTAATATTTTCGTTTTATTTGATAATTAGTATCCAATCATAGACTAATTAGGCTTAAAGGATTCGTCTCATAAATTACTCTCTAGCCATGTTTTTAGTTTTGTAAATAGTCTATATTTAGTATTTCATACATAACATTCGATGTGATGGACGATAAATTTTACCATCGGTAACTAAACATATACCTTTATAAGGTTATATATAGAATCCAATCTGAAAAATAGGAATGGGTCAACAGTTCCACGCTGCCCCGTACACGGGCAGATGACCTCAGGCAGATCAGAAACGTCGCTATTAAGATGGATCCATTTTTTATTAAAATTAAAAAAGGACAATAATAAGCATAAAACTTCCAAGAAATTTTTGCAGCCAAAAACAAAAGCAAAACCACGGCCCCAGCGCCTGACTTCCAAAGCCCACCTTTTCCCACCGTTTCTTTCCTCACCTCCCGCGACAGCAGCGGCAGCTGCCATGGCCGCCTCCTGCGACCTCCTCGATGTCGACCCTCCGGAGCTCCAGTTTCCGTGTAAACTCCCCGCTCCTAGCGGGTTCTAGCACCCTCCCTCATCGTCCTTCTCTCGTTCAGATTCTTGCCGAGTTCTTTTCCCAAATTTTTCAGCTGATTCTTTCGCGATTTCTTGGGATGCAGTCGTCCTCGACAAGCAGATCTCCTGCCCGCTGCGGCTCGTCAACAGGACTGACCGTACCGTCGCCTTTAAGGTGGTTCACCTGTTGATTTGCGATGCTAAACCCTAAGGAATTTTTTTGTGAAATTGCGGATAGCTCCATGAAGAATTCTTGATTCTCTCATGCTTTCTTGGCGCCCTTGTGATTTGTGTGGGTAGTAGGTCAAGACGACGAACCCCAGGAAATACTGCGTGCGGCCCAACAATGGTGTCGTGCCGCCCCGATCCTCTTCCACGGTTGTAGGTAATGTGTTGCTGTTACTCGACCAGCCAGAGTTCAAGAAACGGCTCAGCTTAGGGAGCCTTTCCTTTTGTCAACTTTGGTGGAGAACTTTGGGGTTTTTACGCATTCTGTGCTCCTGCAGTCACGATGCAGGCGCAGAAGGTGGTGCCTCCGGATTTGCAGTGCAAGGACAAGTTCTTGGTGCAGAGCGTGGTCGTCAGTGATCGCTTGTCAGCCAAGGACATAACCTCTCAAATGGTAGTAGTACGATTCATTTTTCCTTTTGGTTTATGTCTGTCAGTTTGGCACTGAACTTGTAATCTGGTGCCTGCTTCTTAGTTCGTGAAAGGGGGTGGTAATGTGGTCGAGGAGGTGAAATTGAAGGTTGCTTATGTGATGCCACCTGAACCGCCATCAGAGATTGCAGAGGAGCACGATGGTTTAGAGAGAGTTTTAGTGCCTATGCAGAGGACTGTGGATAATGGGAGGAGTACTTCAGGGCTATCGAGTGGCTCCGTGTCATTGAAATCAGCTGAGGTGGGGATAGCAAGCGTGTTGTGTCTTATTTTTCTTTCCCTTTTTTTTTGCATGTTTCTAAGAAAAATAATTGACGATTTTCATATATCTTTTCAGGAGGTCGGATCACCTGTTGGTCGAATTGTGAAGAGTGAGGAGTTCCTGAAGTCTGCAGGACCTGCTATGGTATGTAATATATGCATATTATTTGTTCTACATTTTATATCTTGTGCCATGACCCATGGGTATTAAAATGTCGGTTGTACTTGTATGTCTCATGTGAAATGCTAGGCAACAAAAACATATGCGGGACCTGGTGAACAATCTCATCAGGTAAGCTTGTATTCTGCATAGACTGGAATATTGACAGCTTTTCCATTCGGCTAGTTAGAACGCTCATGTAGGTCCTTTCTAGTTCTATCCCTTCATTCATTCACGAGTCTTTGAATTTTAGTGCCTAGAAATGGAATAGCAGGTTTTGGAAGGTTTACAAATTCTATTTCAGTTCGTTTATATTGGGGTTCTTTTCCCCTCTCTTTTCTTCCATAATATAACGATATACAGCCCTCCTGTGTGTTTGAGAATTTTTTTTTTGTTTATATTGGATTATCTACATGCAAGCTTTCCATTGCCACTTACCGACATTTCTGTAGTTCTCTAGCTAATTTGTTTGAGTATAATTAGGGTTGTTTGTTGTGAGCATATGTTCACTACCTTTGTAATTCGATATGAATCATATAACTGAAGTTAGTGACATGATGATCTTTTAGTTTAATGTGCTTTGAGTCTTTGGCTATTGATTGTTTCCAGGAATCAGTTACTTGCTTGACGCAAATGTAATACATTTGGCATTTCTCATGTAATTGCTGTTTCTGAGGTTGTACACTTGTTTCTTTTCCTCATTCCAGCTGTCATCTATAATTGCAAAGTTGACTGAAGAAAAGAATTCTGCACTTGAGCAAAACAGAAAACTTCAAGTTGAATTGGTGAGTATTTGGTTGAAATCATGTGAACCATTGGCACCTTTATTAGTAGGCTGATGTACCTGACCATAATTTTCTCCTTTTGATTAAGCTGAACATGAATATCACATAAGAATACTTGTTCAACCTCTTAATATAGCCATTATCCTAGTAGGTCCCTTTAAAAGTGCTTCAGGTTGCATAGAAGCAGTTGTATACAAACATTAATCAACAGTAGTGTGTACAGCTGTTACTTTTCTTGGTAAGGAATTCATTGATGGGCGTCCATATATATCAAGTGTATATTTTATTACTGGCCAAAGTAGCAAATATTTGGACTTTGAACACAGTCAAGGAACCATTCTAGATGATTAACTATTGGACTTGTTGATGTGCACTGAACACTTATTGGGGGTTTTACGGATCCAGTGTGAAAGCCTAAAAATAGTTAACTTCTCAAGATAAGTTGAATATAGGAGCGAGTTCTATCTAAAAAGAAAATATTTGAATCTAAAGGGGGCTAATTCATCTTAGGGATGGATTCCAGTTGATTTTTGGTAATCAAAACAACATCCTCTGTGCTAAGGAGCTATAGTTTCTGGATTTTCAGATCAGGTTTCATCTCAACAATTTAAATAAGCATTTCACATTAATTGGTCCATGTGTAAGAAATGTTGTAGGAAATTGTGAATTTCCTGATATGTCTAACTACCATAGTTTTGTTCAACTCACTCAAAGATGGTTGCTTTTGTGGCCATGACATGCAGGAACTTGTAAGGTGCGAAGCCAGGAAACAGCAAGGTGCCTTCTCGTTGGTTCTCTTATTAGCATTTGGGCTCCTTGGCATTGTTCTAGGTTACATTGTAAAGAAATGAGAATTCCATAGTCTAATCGGGTAATCGCTATGGTAAATAAAAGGTGATATATCGTGTGATTCTTACATTCATCAGCCAGCTGCCAATGCTACAGAGCCGTGCAACAGTGCAGCCGTCAAATTGACAGAACTGGGAGGGGGTAATAGCATCTAATTTGATCCACATGGTGTATTTTAACTAAATCACTGGAAAAGTGATTGTTCTTATGTTGATTGATTTCTGTTTCTATCCTGTGGATTGGGTCCACTTTTGAATGTGACCACGTTGTTAACGAATGAGTCCACTCCAATTAGTCTGAATAAAAATGAACGAACCCTCCACAGGTTGCAGCTATCGAACATTGATAAGAGTTCAGAATTTTGCAAGGTAGGTTTGTATACATGAGCAGTTTGTAGAACACTACACAGGTTGCAGCTATCTGACATTGGTAGTTCAGAAACTTTGCAGCCAGATTTGTATACGTAAGCTGCTAACGCGTGACAATCTTATTGCATTAGACATATAGGTTTGGGAATTACGATGAAGATTTCACACATGAAAAGGGTCTTTATTGATGAGGATGTTCTTGGGCTAATTATAAACCGTCCGTGGCACCTAAACATCATACAAACGTCAAACTATTGGCACCACATGCATCATGTGCTAGTTCAATGGTTATTTCTAGTTCTGACTCTTCTCATACTAACAACCATTGTTAAATAGTTCAGCAGATGATTCAAATAGCAGCAACCTTCAGCAGAAAAATTCAGTTCTAACGCCAATCACCTAGTAGGTGAAACACTTAGCCAAGACTTCTCAGTTAACTACAAGTTATCCACCAGTCTCAACCTTAATTGTGGCCTGATTGCATCATTAGTCAGTGGCTAACCATGCACAAAACAACAATCATGCCAGTAGCATGCAATACAACTTTGCAGGGAGATGTTTCAGGATGCTCCTAACAGTACTCAGGAAGTTGAAGTTATCTGACATTGAAGAAACTTAATAAAAAAAAATGGCAAACCAAGTAAATAGCTTTACAATTACAAGCAAACAACGGTTGTGTTACATGTGCTGCTAGCTTCATGCCTTCGTTGCATTCTCAGTACATGATGCGGAGTATTTTACAAAAGAAGATCAAAATAGATTAATTTCCAACAAAGAATACAATCTTCTTGTTATTGATCAAGATGTTCTTGGACTGCTCACAAGCATTCTTTCCTTGGCAATTGAATGGCGTAATTCTTGCAGCCACATGCATCTGCATCTATCTAGCTAGTAACGTAGTCAGGCCATGCCCGGTTCAATGACTTATCCTGTGGAAGGGAAAGATCAGTCACAAGAATAAGGCATTCTTTCAATGACTTATCCTGTGGAAGGGAAAGATCAGTCACAAGAATAAGGCATTCTTCCATGAATGTTTTGTTCCAAAGAATAAACTGGGGAGCCTTATCTATAAGAGTAAGGCAGTAAGCAATTTTTTTTCATAAAACAAGCAACTAGAATATATGTATAGAATGTTGTACAGCTGGCATTTCAAGTACAAGCAAAGTTCTCAAAAACTTCAGTGCAAACAAACCATCATAATTCATAAGGAAGTTGAGTAAAGAGCCCAACCACAAAGGAACAGTATTTAGAATATCTTGGTTTAAGCATAAGATAATCAATTATTCTGAACATAGAGACACAATCAAACTATTCCAATCCAATCCAAGATAGAAATTTCCAACTATGAATTAGAAAAAAAAAACTGATCACAGTCAGTTACCAATAGCAATGCCTTTCAGCAATATAACATGAACCAATATTGTGTTTTGGAACGTCTATAGCATCTTCCTTCCTAGTTTATCACAACAAAAATTGGATGGACTCAGTATGAGTGTATGACGGAGCAAACTAGTAACACATATAAAGGAGGAACCAAACACAACATTTCACAAACATCATCCAACATGATCAGGGGTTTTAGAGCAGCAGGAAAAAGAAAAAAAACTAATAGTATCAAATCTGAAGTACACATGCCACGAACCCATCTTTACACACCCATTGCTCTACCAAAACGACCAAAAGCATGTTGACAGTCATGACTAATCAGCCATCTACTCAAATTAGAATAGCATTCAGTATGCACAAAAACAAAACTAGTTTCATGTCAACTAATCAAGAACTGCAATACTTTACCTTAATTCAACAAACATCCTGAGCAATCTTCGACATTATACCATGAAAATCCTTGCATCACCGTGCCCATCTGCATTGAAGGAACACAGAAACAGTAACCATCATACATCTACAAACAAGCCCAGAATGCAAACTAAGATCATCAGAACAAATCTTCCACCATGTCGCTACCTTGATGGGCGCCCACGATCCTGTCTCTCCTTCCTTCCTGCAGCAACCAGGACAGCACGCTCACGCTCCTTCTCCTTGGACTCCCTCTTCCTCCTCTCCTCCCTCAGTTCTTCAATGCTCTTCTTCCCTCCACTCCTCTTCACCCCGTTCTCTTCCCCTGCATCTCTGCCCCTCCCCTCCTTGGCCGCTGCTGCTGCAGGGCTCGACATGTACCAGGGCACCGCCACGCCCTTCCCGGCGAGGCCGTAGCCCAGCCTGTACTTCTCCTCATCGGGCCCCACAACCCTCACCTCCTCTTCCTTCTTCTTCCGCTTCTTAGGGTTAGGGTCTGCATCAGGCTCCCGCTCCCGGGCCGCGCCCCTCCCACCACTGGCCGATGCGAGCGCGGCGAAGTCAGCGGCGACGCCGGATCCACCCGAGAAGAGGTTGATGTGGTCTCCGTCCGAGGCCGGGGAAGGAACGGCGTCCACCGGATCAGCGGGGCCGGCGGGGTGAGGTGGAGGAGTGGCGGGCGACTCCGCCTGGACCAGGCCGCGGTTACGCCGTAGCGCAGCGAGGCGGAGGTCGGACTCGCGGCGGCGTTCCGCCTCGCGCTGGAGCTGCTCCTCCCGGGCGGCGGCGGCCTCGTCTTTCTGCACCTTCTCGCGGTTGTCGAAATTATAGACGTTCCACCGCTTCTGCGGCAAGATATTCAGCCCGCCGTGCCCTCCCATGGCTGCCTGCTGGGGTCGGCGGTCAAGTTACTTGCCGCCGCCGCCGGTGGGAGGCTGGAAGAGAAGCGGGTGGGGAAACGACTGGATTTGCGCTTTCTGCCCTGTTTTTCTCTGTTCGCCGCCACCGAGGGGGAGGGGGAGGGGGAGGGGGAGGCCGGGAGGGTGTCGTGGAGACGTGGACAATTTCAGGTCGATTCTAAGGGCCTGTTTAGATTGGGGATGAAAATTTTTGGAATGTCACATCGGATATGTCGGAAGGATGTCGGGAGGGGTTATTCGAAACTAATAAAAAAACAAATTACATAGCTCGTCAGGAAACTGC
>Ga0182004_10003013_pt1 | contig 13271 bp, 8 predicted proteins | sample Sormic07211540_1_FD_120479 | JGI IMG/M metagenome (GOLD analysis project Ga0182004, IMG submission 120479) | Endophyte microbial communities from Sorghum bicolor roots, Mead, Nebraska, USA - 072115-40_1 MetaG | ecosystem: Host-associated > Plants > Roots > Unclassified | place: USA: Nebraska...
ATACCAGGCATTTTTAAGTATGCCTAAAAAGGTTTTGAAGGCATTTTGATGCCTTTTAAAGGCATTTTTAAACGTCTTCTATAAACAGCCATGCTGTAGTGAAAAATAAAGGGACCGGTAGAATCAATACATACATACGGGAAAGGACAGACATCAGACATGAACAGGAGGCCGGAGATCGTCAGGTACCTCCACCCGGCAGTTGGCGCACCACCGATCCCATCGCATCTGTCTGAGATCGATCTGGACAAGCGCATGCAAACCACTCTCCGGTGTATCAGCAGACCACGAACCCGAGAGTGACCGGACAAAATGATAGACGGCAAGAAGAGGCCAGTGATCAGCGAGAAGAGATGCAAGCACGCCCAGTCCACATCCAATGCAACTCACCATTGCAGTTTCAGGTGGGATGCCATGCGTACTGAACAGACCAGCCACCAGATGTGATATGACGATGTATGAGTGTATGTCATTTAGTCAAATATTCACTTCTTGCGAGGTATCAGACATATTTTCCTGGATGCAACATGAAAACACGTCAAACTATATGTCAAAAGGATAAAAGAAGAAACAACTGGTGCGTAATTGCACAGATGCCGGACAAAACTGACCTGATATTCGATACTTTGGATTTCACACCATTTCTTCAATTTGGGACAGAGGAAAACAACAACAGATTCAGGAATGACTGGCAATGGTTCCCGGAGCTCGAGAAGAGGGCAATGAAGTAGTACAAAACTTTCGAGATTGTTCAAAGGCCCCAGATATGCAATATACATAAGTCCTTGGCAATCAGATACCTCAAGTTCGGTGAACATTGAAGGGTTAGATATATTTAAGGGCAAAGATAGAAGCTTATGGCACCCTTCAACTATTAACGATCTCAATAGTGGTGGAAACTTCATTTCAGGCAGTATATAAAGGAATGGGCAGCCTGCTATAACCAAGCAGTGGAGGGTTTTCAGTTCTTCCAAATCCATCAGCGCTTCAAGCTTTGGGCATCCCCTGATCTCCAGCTTGCCAAGTGTAGAAAGACCTCGATGGAAGGGTGGAACACTGCCCGAACTTTCAAGACCGAACCTTAAGAGCCGCAGTTCAGATGGCAACCAATTATCGGGTGACAAAATCAATTCGGATCCCTGCTCTGGGCAAATATCGAGACAGATATGCTCACAGGCTTGGAAATAAGTCATGCCCCGCTGCTTTGCCCTTACTATATCTGAAATCTTCGCCATTTGGGGGGCCTGTTCAACAAGAAGATACAATTGGGATGTGGTTCAGTATTACTCTCTAGTGTTCAGCATTTTATCGTGAATTAGAAAGAAATCATCAGTATAACTATCACATCGATACAAAAGGAAACCAACAGTTCTATCTAGAAGTACTAATATGTGCATATTTCAATAATGTGCTATTAAGATCACACTAAAATTATGTAATATTAATTGCTCATTATGTGTAACCTGAATTGACAAGAGCTGCAGAATATATCTATCACAGGCAAATTAGACTTTCATCGTAGTTCAGATTTAGGGGATTACTTTCTCTTTTTCTTTCATATAATGGTAGAGGTGAGCAATTTACAAATAAATTGGATTTAGCGGCTAATGTTGCCAATGATAATTGAGAAAAGACTCAGTCTATCATTGATGGGATCATCGACCAGTTGCCAGGATGGAAAGCTCATCTTTTGAGCCGGGCGGGACAAGCATCTAAGTACAGTATGTGAGGACTACCAAGCACATTTATCTGAATAATGGCAGTAGACTTACCGCAGTGGGCCATAAAGGCAATAGACAAAATCCTGGGTTTCTATGGCGAGGAAGGAAAGAGGAAGAGGAGGACATTGCCTTATATCTCTTTCAGATTCAGGTGCCAGAGCAGGTTAGAGCCTTCTTTGCAATGGCCGTAATCACTAAAGTGGGGAATGATACTTGCACTCGCACACTCGTTTGGGAAGACAGGTGGCTGCATGGACAGCGCATTATAGATGTTGCCCCTCGTTTGCATTCTTTGGTGGCTAAGAAAACTATCAAGAAACGTAAGGTAGCAGAAGCTCTCACTAAAAGGATCAAGATGCCCAAGAGGGGTGAATTGGGCAAGCTCTAAAATTTAAAGCGGTAATTAAAACCTATTAGCCCATCTTCACCCCTTGGTGCCTAAAGTGTGTTTCGTAGAAAATCTACCGGGATAAAATTTTTGCACCCTAGGTTCCAAGGCTAGCATGGCAATTCTAAGAATGTAAAGACAAGAATTGAAATGCCTGAAAGTAAATGCCCAAATTAAAGAGGAAAGAAACACCACGATGTTTTCTAGAGGTATCGGAGAGTCGCCACTCCCCACTAGTCCTCGTTGGAGCACCCGTGCAGGGGTGTAGCAACCCCTTAATCCGCGCAAGGATCAAGTGCTCTCTACAGGCTAATTCTTTATCGCTACGACGCGGTGAATCACCCAAAACTGCTCACAAGATAAGTTGGGTCATCCACAAGCTCCGCCGAATGATGACTAAGCTCTTTACCAATCACCACCAAGCTGTCTAGGTGATGGCGATCACTAAGAGTAACAAGCACAAACTCTCACTTGATCACAACAAGCCTAATGAGAAAGATGGATGCACACTTGCTACTCCATATGCACTAATGAGGTCCTTAATCTTAGATTATCAAATCACAAACACCTCACTAGGCTCTTGCACTCCCTTGCTCTCAAATGGTTGCTTCTGCTGAACAAATGGGCAAGAGAGGTGCTTTGGACGAGTAGAAGTTGTATTTATAGGGCAAGCCTTCAAATCCAACCGTTACCCTCCAACTCAGCACCTGTCTGGGTCATCGGACGCTCCGACGATAGGCGTCAGATGCGTCCGACGCGTTCAAACTCTGTGCTAAAACGGTTGACCATTAGGGGTACGTTAGACTCTGGCCAGCATCCAATGCTTACCCATCGAACGCGTCCGACGCCACTTGGAGCATTCTCAGAACCTTTCTACATAGCATCCGGTGATAGGGCCAGCATCCGACGCTGAACCCTAGCAGCGTCCGACGCGTTGCAAAGAACTGCCTTTGCTATAGTGTGAACAACGGAGCGTCCGACGCCTCAGCGCCGACGCGTTTGACGCACCTTTTTCACCTTGGCTGCGCACACGTTGCACTGGTTGGACACTGACGTCAGCGTCCAACGCTCACCTACTGACGTCGTAGAGAGTCCTCATTTCACTTCCAATTCAATATCTCTATGAATCGAGTCAACTTCAAACAATCTTAGGGACAAAATGAAGCTACCTAGTGCTAAGTTTGACAAGTGTGCACCACATCTAACTATTAGACTTACCTAAGGTTGCCCCCTTAGTAGTTCTGCAAAAGGAAAAACAAAGTCCTAGCGACTAATCCGAACGTCACTCAACACCTTCGACGTTCAGAACTAATTGTCTTGTCGTCCATCCTTTGAAAACCGAAACGATTTCCATCGACAGGGGGCATGAAAACCATATTGCCCAAGATTGCTATTGCCATGACCTAACACTCTAATGTTTCTGCAAAACACATGTTAGTCATAGTAATCAACAATTGTCATCTATCATCAAAAACCATTCTAGGGGCCTAGATGCTTTCACTCACTGAACACCTCTGGATTTTAGATGTAAGAGGAGCTTCATCGATTGGAGAACTAGTAGAGTATCTTAATCTTTGGGATCTTCTCACAAACTTCTCTTTACAACTTGAAATAGAGGACGTTCACATATGGCGCCTATCCCCCTCAAGACAATACTCAGCAAAATCTGCATATGAGCATCTCTTTCAAGGATCAATTCTATTTAGACCTTGGGTTCGGATTTGGAAGACCTGGGCCCTTGGAAAATGCAAGTTCTTATAGTTAGTCGAACATGACAGGTGTTGGACGGCTGATCGTCTTGCCCGTCGAGGTCTGCCCTGCCCAGAATGTTGTCCTTTATGCAATCAGTAGCAAGAGACAATTAACCATCTTCTAGTATACTGTCCCTTTGCAAGGCAATACTGGTATTCCATGCTATGTCAGGTTCGGCTGCAGCAATTCGCTCCTCAGGCAACTGATATTGTGTTCGATGATTGGTGGGACAGTTTGTGGCATGCTGCTCCGGAACAGAAAAAGAAAGGTCTCAATTCTCTGGTTGTGCTAGGTGCTTGGGTTTTTTGACCTCACCGCAATTCTCGTGTGTTTTTGACGGAGCTGCTCCTAGCAATGCAAGGGCTCTTAATGTTAGCAGCAAGGAACGACGTCTTTGGGAGATAGCAGGCGCACGAAACCTCTCTTCCTTGACTACCCCGGCACTTTTGCCTTAGTACTGGCCTAGTTGTTGGTTTTTTGTGGTCGTCTTTTTATTTCTAACAGGCCAAAATGTAATCTATAGTTTGGTGTGTGTAGAGTGTGTGTGTGGGTGTTTGGGTTCTTGTTCTATTTTTTCTTCTTAATATAATGAAGCAAAGCTCTCCTGCATTTTCGACAAAAAAAATAAAAAATCTAAGATTTATCTTTTTTCTAAAAATGTATTAAACCAATTAAAAAGACACTAAATGGTACTTCCTCTGGTGAAAGATACTTGATGCCATTGACTTTTTATGGTCTTCGAGATGTCACTTTTACCACTCATTTCTACTTTGAATATACTCTATCCATTTCTTTTTTGAGGGTCACACATTGAAGGATTAAAACTTCTATTTTTGACCATAAGTTAATATATAAGATTTTGTAAATTATATAATATGAATATAGTATTACTGTATTAACATCTGAAAGTATCTTCATGTGGCGGCAATATATGGCCATGAGAAATGTAATATAAGAGACATTGATAGGTTTAAATGTAGCTGTAGGAAATCGAACAGGGTCAAACCCCATCTTCTAATCCACCATTATGTAACAAAAAGTACAACTTTCTCTAATAACAAATATCAGTCCATACAGGTTTGTCATAAGTCAAACTTTCTCATCTTTGACTGCAAAATATCTAGAATTTTATACAATCTAACAATGTAACATTAGAATTACTAAATTTATTTATAAGAATTAGTTTCATAAGATATAATTTTGTTCATTCAATAACTAATATTATATATTTTTATATATCAAAGTGCTATATTGGACCCATGGCAGTGTCCTAATAGGCATATTTTCGACCAGAGGAAGTAACCAAACTTGTGTTTTAGAAAGTACATGCATCTATATTCAAAATGCACTTAATTATATTTACAAAGCAATGCTGTTGCTGTCATAGTTGCGAATAGGCTGATTTTACTACTGCCACGCCAGGTAGGGTTCCACACCAGGCATTGAATTAATACAGCCTCAGGTCCAGCCAATAGACATCAAGGCGTGGTGGGAAGAAGTAGCTGCCAAAATCCCAAGGCAGCGGTGCCGACACTTCAACAGGATGGTCATCTATACAATGTGGAACATCTGGAAGGAAAGAAAACCTGGCCATGGATGCTCGGCAGGTGGCTTCCGAAACCAAAGAGGACATTGATATACGCTCTAGGGTCTTTAGCAACCCGCCTTATGATATGAACCTTAGTTCATTTAGGGATAGAGATAACCATTGCCAGAAGGAAGGCCAGGAAAAGTCGCGTGGAGGGGGACTATAGTATTTGGGAGAATTGGATTGTTTGTTCTTTCTTTATTGCCTTTTCCTTGATACATCACCTCCCTTCATATAAAGATGACTGCCTTTAGGGGGAATTATGGGCACACCATTAGCTAGTGCTATTTTTAGAAGCTATTAAGGAGCAATTGAGAAAGATTTCAGGATAATCAGTCAGCCCAAGGGCTATGTAAGCCGCATGGCACTTTGAGAATAATCAAGCAACGAAGTTATCTTCCTCCTATGTCTTCCCTCAGTAACAAAATAGGGAGATGAGAGGTAAAACCTCGCTCCAGCTCTACTTGTGGCTACACTCTGCGCAGCCAAGGTTCTCCACCTCCAGCACCTCCATTACCCACAACCCGACATCATAACACCTTATCTCTTTAAAACTTTTCCCACAAATGGTGGGGGTGCATGATTTGGTTTCTTGTGTGCGCCCATTGGGGCACCAGGGGCCTAAGGGCCTCCTCTGTGCAAAAAGACTCTTTCCCTCCATAATTGAAAGGCAGAACTCTTGCTAGTTTTTTTCCCTAAAAAAAAAATCCCTCCGGTTCGTTTTAAGTGGCGTATGCTGGTTTTTCATTTGGCCACAGTAGGAGGCGTTTTGGAGTCTCGAGGGTGCATAGTCAGTGGCTAGCATGGCAATTAAAGTACTCAAAAGTAAAGCCTTGCATGCATGCATGGCCAGCATCAAAGCATCGTAGCCACTAGTTTCGTGGGGTGACTTAGTCAAAAAACCTCAGATGCAGTGGCTCTGCGGCACGGATGTTTAATCGTAAGGCTGAGTTAATATGAGCACGTCGTTCGGTAAATTTTCTTGGTACCTGGAATCAAGGTCCTCACACCAGTTAAACGGAAGGAACAGAGGGAGTATGTTAGTGCTGTATCCTGCTACTTAGCTAATGGCCTCTGGTTGCTTTTGAGTAAGTAAATGTGTGTAACGCCTCTTAATCCCTCTTTCCAATAAAATTCGTACATGGTGTTTGTATCACCTATAGATCTAAGTTCTGATACAGTAAGTACAGTGATTACCAAGCAGGGTTACCTAATGATCTGAACAATGAGAGATAGCTACAACAAGAAATTAGCCAAGGTACTCAAAACAACCCACTAATTCTAACACTTATTCTCATAAAGTTGTGTAACACGGTACTAAAAAATAAAAATATTTAAACCTCTGAAAATTTAAGAAACCCTTGCCAAAAGCCATTGCAAGAGCACAAGACGATGGACTAACATTAAAATAAAAATTATAAAAACAAAAGACCTCACCTGATAGTAGAGATCTTGCTCATCACACCACTCGATCAGTCCTGGGCAGTCATTAATTAATATATTTTGAGGCCTAAACAAAAGCTTTTCTTGACGCAAGACAGTTAGTTTTGGACAATGGGCAATATATAAGCTCCCAAGAGAACAAAGATTTTCCAGTCCCAGTAAGGATTCCAGGTTCTCACAGTAATTGATATCAAGAGTCTGCAGCTGAGACGGTTCATTAGATGCCGAAAGATGGAGAGCAATTACAGCAGACTTTATTATCACTAGATTTCTGACAGAACCAAAGTAAGGAATCCGTCTAAGTTTGTTGCAGTTTCTTACAGTGATGCTCTGCATCTTTGGGCAATCTGAATCCTGGGATTTACACCAATCCTGTAGTTCACACAGACTATCAAGTTCTAACTCCATCAGAGCAGGGAATCTTACCTTTGTTAGCTGGCATTTGTTGTTATTACACTGACATCGTAAAGAATCATGATTCAACTTCTTGATCTCTGAAATTCCAATAAGCTGAAGACATCTCAGGTTCATCAGGTTTCCTATGCATATAGGAAGCTCTGCAATGCTATGGCAGTTCCCTAAGCACAGTGTGTCCAAGTTATGGAAGTGGCAAAGTGGATGCTGGGACCAGTCATTGAATTGAACAGAGAGTTGGAGATATCTTAAACTGAAAAGATGGCACGACTGCAAGGAGAACTCTTTCCAACAAGTGGATACGATCAGTTTCTCAAGGCTGTAAAGATGACATATTGATTCTGTCAAGTGCCTCAGATTTTTACCAGTCAATGAATCACAGTTACTTACATTGAGATACCGCAAGAGCTTCAGATTTCGGATAGCAGATATGAAGCCACTATCTTTACATGAATATAGTATAAAAGCCCTCAGGTATGTGAAATTGTATATGCCAATATGGTGAAATGTATGTTTTAAAATTAAGGTGCGTAAACAATTCATTTTGAGCAACTGGGAAACTTGATTTTGTGTAGAAAGCATATCTTTATGTTTGTTTTCTGGCAAAAAATATGCTAGGCGTCTTACTGAATTCATGGGATCTTCCACAGAATCAGGTCGTGTTTGGATTGTGGCCTCCCAGGCAATGTCTGGCCAGTCTGCTGATCCTAGCCCTAGGTGCTCAGAATCGGACGCCCGGGAACGATGCCTGGGCCCCATAGTCCCCCTACTCCACTGTCCAGAGTGCTTAGACTTAGCCCCTCTTAATGAAATAACTGCTACGGCACGGTCACGAAAAGAAAGACGCTCAGACTCGAGCAGTTGACCTGGTTGAATTGATGACGTCAACGGATTCATCCTGACCCCAAGAGAATTGTTTATTTGATTGTAAGTGATGAGCAGATCTAGAGACTTAGAAATGGGCATAAGTTCAGGGTGCCCCCTCTGAGTATTTTGCTTCAATCTGCCCCTACCTAACCAGAGAAATAAGTGCTGAACTTCATTTTCCATGTAAAGGTTACCTTCATCAACAGCTACTGCAGAAAAGAGGCCATTGGAAAGAGATCTTGCAAGGTCCCAAATCATGTCATGCAACCTAAACAATTGAAATGACAAAGAAGACTCGGTCGTTCCCTTGTGAGAAGTTTCAACCAATGATCTTATGTGCAGCTCATAAAAGTTATGGTCCGTGTCGGAGATCTCCCCGCTAGAAATTTCAACTGGTGATCTTACACGTGACTTTTTCAAGTAATTGTGACCCTCACGACTGACCAAATAGAATGTATCCATTTCGATCAGTGATCTTTCATTCAACTCATCAAAGTACTCACCAGCGACCTTCTCTAGTGTTTTGCATCCTGAAGGTTGTACATAACCATGGGCAATCCACAAGTGAATCATGTCGTCCTTGGTAAAAGGCTCACCTTTCGGATATAAAGCACACAGCAGGAAACAAGGTTTGAGCCTTCCTGGAAGTCGATGAAAGCTCAATCTAAGAGCAGACAAGATCTCCTCATTATTATCTGAATATTCCCAAAACTCACTATTGGATATTTCCATCCAAGTCTGCATATCCATCTTGGACCACAACAGGCAACCTATCGATTTAATAGCCAATGGTAAGCCACTACACTTTTGCATAATTTTCCTACCTACCTGAACCAAAGTGGACTCTTCATGGATGTTTCTATGGCCAAAAGCATAGCGTTGGAACAACTGCCAGCAGTGATCTTCAGGTAACGAGCCAAGCTCAAAGTGAGGAATGGTCTGCACAAGTTGTGCTACCTCTTTACTCCTTGTAGTCACCAGGATTGTCACAGTATCAGCAACCTTGAGTGGGCGAAGAAAATCTTGCCAGCAACTTTGCCGTTCATTCCATAGATCATCCAGAACAAGGAACACACTCCTTTTTAGTACCATCTGTTGCAGAACATCATGAATGGTGCTAAAATTGTTGTATGTACATGGTTGCCTGGTCAGAGACTCTGTGATTGCAATAGCCAGCTTGCGTAAATCAAATGTTTCAGGGACATGAACCCAACTCATAAGTTCATAACTTTCTTGGACCTCGTGGTAAACCATCTGTGCCACCGTTGTCTTGCCAATTCCCCCCATTCCAACAATTGGCAAAACATGAATTCCTGGGCACTTACTGTAGGATATCACCAACTTTACAATGTGTGATTTCTCCTTGGTCCTACCAAAAACACAAGATTCATCCAGAAGATGGCTAGTCGCTCTTGATTCCCACATGGACTCCCTCCCACTCCAACTGGTTCTTTCGCCATCCTCCTGTCCGAGGTGCAGGGCTGCTCGGTCTCCAGTGATCTCCTCAAATCGGCATATGATCTCCCCGATACGCTGCACCCATATGCTGATGGTTATTTGTCAGCAAGCAAGTAATTTGGACAAAACACAGCAAGCAACTGTACCACCTTGATGATGTCACCATCCTCATCCTCTGGCCTGAGCTGCAGGGCAGTTTGGTCTCTAGAGATTTCCTCAGACCACCGCGTGATATCCACGATTCTCTGCAAAATAAAAGATGGTTATTTGACATTATGCAAGTAATTTTAAGGAAAGGAAACAAGAAATTGTATCACCTCACTGGTGCCACTGCCACCGTCGTCCCCCTCAGGTTTGAGCTGAAAGCCGGCTCGATCTGTAGAAATGCTGAACCGGTGCGTGATCTTCCTGATCATTCTCTGCAGGCAGGCAAGTATCAGAATCCTGTTGTGCTCGTCTCGCCCAGGGAAGCAAAAGCTACGGGAGATGCAGGAGAATCAAAAGGATTTTTTTTCAAGGTGCTACCAAACTAATTTGGATGGCCCATCCATTTGTGTCAAGACTACAAAAGTTAACTCATGATAATATTAAATGCATCTTACCTTTTTAGTTTGGAAATTTAGCACAAAACGTAACAATAGAGTTGCAATGCACCATTCTTTATCTATGGAAATATAGAAGTATCTTGATAAACTAGATGAGTGCATTATGTATTAGTCTTAACAAACTCTTAAGTTTAGTATAACAACTACTCTCTATATTGTTTTTATTATGCATCTAGACATAGTGTATATATCTAAATACATAGCAAAAAAATATGTATCTAGAAAAAACAAAACATCTTATAATTTGAAATGGAAGAATTCCAAACATTGGAAAATAATTGGTTTCATAAATGGTAGATGCCCTAAGTTAAATGCCAATAATTGCAATATTGAATCATCACAACCAGAAAATGAATCAAATAAACTATTCGAAACTGCATTTTAGTCACTTAATTCAAGCTTGCAGCAGCCTGTTCGATTGGTTCCTCACCTGCTTTGGCAGGTAGCCCAAAGCCACGAACGGCTCGATAGCCAGATGCGCCCCTCACGGGACGGGAACTCGGCGCTGGGCAGGGACGCGCCGCTCGCCTCCCCAGCGCCCGGCGCGCCCCGAGCCGAAGCTCCCACGCGGCATGCCCTCATCTCGCGCTGCACGGTGCACACACCCCCTCCGCCCTCCTGCCATGGCAGATTAGGGAAGAAACGAAAATTGCAAAAACTAGAGGCCGTTGGGCTGAACCCTATGGATGGCCAACGGGTCAGCACGGCACCATAACGGGCCGGCATGGCCCAGTGGGGGTCGGGCCGCCATGGGCTGTTATGTCTCACGGGCCATGCTGCCGGTCTTCCGCCCAAGGCATGACTCGTGAGCCGATTTCGTGTCCTGCTGAGCCGAGAAGCACGACCCGTGATGTCTGATGGACCTTTTTCTATTGTAAAAAAGCTATTGAACTGTTAAGCAGGTCAGAGCATCAGGATGGTTATCGGACTGCCATCGTGCCTACACCATTTTGAGTCGTGCCACGTGTCTGGATGGCGGCCATGCACAGGCTAATCTCTCGGGCCATGCTAACTTGGGCCTGATGGCCACTGGGGCAGGCAGTGCTCGAGCTGGGCCAAAACAGCGAGCCATGGGCCAGGCTATTGGGCGGCGGGCTATATGGCCATCTTTACTGAACTGTTGTTCCTGTTTGTCCCACACTTTTGAAGCCCAATAGTCATCCACCTTTTTCCCTCTAGCCCAAATGCTCGTTCCTTCTTAGCACCTCACTTATCCCCTTTTAGCCTTCCTCACCCTCTGCAATTCCATTTTTATTGTTCTTCTGATTTTTCTCTTAGGCCTTGTTTAGTTTCAATTTTTTTTGGAAAATTGACATTGTAGCATTTTCATTTGTATTTGACGAATATTGTCTAATTATGAACTAACTAGGCTTAAAAGATCTGTCTCGTCAATTTCGACCAACTGTACAATTAACTTTTATTTTCGTCTATATTTAATATTCCATGCATACGTTTAAAGATTCGATGTGACGAAATATCTGAAAAATTTTGAAAAATTTTACAAAATTTTTTGGGAACTAAACAAGGCCTTAGAATGAAAGTTCAGTATACCTTCTACACTTATACTCCCTCGGTTCTAACTTTCTTCGAAAGTCAAAGCATCTTAAGTTTAACTAAAGTTATAAAAGAATTTACAAAGATTTATGGCATCAAATATATATACTATGAAAATATAATTAGTGAAAATATAATAATACTTATTTGGTATCATAAATATTATTATTTTATTATATATTTGGTCAAATTTTAGATGTTTTGACTTTTTAAGAAAGTTAAAATGACTTATGATTTTGGATGGAGGAAGTATGTTTTTAAAAATTGGTAATTATAATTGGAAGAGTGAATTGGTAATTATAATTGCACGAGTGATTTATTAACATTCTTAACTGTAGGTACCCTGACATGTACCACCATTATTCAAGATGCCCAAGTTAGAGGTTGATAAGCTAAAATGTCTATACCAACCACATGTGATTAGCGATTACTAAAGTGCTAGAATGAGTGGTTATTAGGCTAATTAGAGGCTGGTTTAGCAATTCCTCTTATGTTTATGTGTTTTAGTGTTTTGTGACATTTATTACTTGCCTATTTTTTCGAAATAACGGCAAAAACTTTGCCATGATATCTATTAGACGAAGAAAGAAAAAGGCAAGTGTCAACCTAGTTTTTTGACTAGAAACTAAGAAAAACCATACAGCTGAGGGGAGTGTCGTCCTCAACCCAAACAACACTAAAGCAACTACCATGACCCACACCACCACTTGTAGCGTGGTCAACAACTACGCAACTAAACTCCACTATAGAAAGCTCCGGTGAACAACACGGAGCCAACTCAACTTAACAGGCAACTCAACTCAACTTGGTCAAAACCCGATCCAACCTTCAGAAGCACGAACCAGACTAGGCAGCAGGAAAAGGAGCAGGAGAGGATAGCAGGAATGCCTCACGAAGCCTTCAAGAAGGACACAACGCAGATGAAAGTTTCTAGTTTTGTTTTGGGTAATTGATAAAACTTAAGGACTAACCTTTGTGCTAAGTGGTTGAATTAGATAAGGTGGTCCTATCCAAGTGATGGAGCAATATGATGCATCATGATGGTGGATGGTGGTCCAAAGTTTTGATCAAGTGCTCATACTTGGAAAATAAATGGAGAAAAACAAAATCCTATGAGCTCAAGGCAAAGGTATAAAATATGATATTTGTTTTGCCGATCAAGATGCAATAGAGTGTGTGATCGGATTTAGGATAGATAACCGTACTATAAAGAGGGAAAATCTTTAATTGTAATGGTTATCTAGTGCTACTAAGTGTGAGTTGCATTTGCATATTCTTTACGCTTAGTGACGTGGTGAGATTCTTGAGAAAGCTCTAAAAAAGTTTTTGGGAAAAACTAACTTAAGTGCCCATCTTATTTTTGATATATATGGGTTAAGTTAGTGCTTGGAAAGGTTAAAAAGAAAATAGAATATAAGTTGCAAGTCGAAATTCCGGTTCTCTGGATCGAATATCCAAGCGAGGGTCCTCTGTTGTTTAAG